>Ga0116227_10012016_pt1 | contig 14321 bp, 14 predicted proteins | sample S1TSphgellanicum_FD_89693 | JGI IMG/M metagenome (GOLD analysis project Ga0116227, IMG submission 89693) | Host-associated microbial communities from peat moss isolated from Minnesota, USA - S1T2_Fb - Sphagnum magellanicum MG | ecosystem: Host-associated > Plants > Peat moss > Unclassified... | reverse complement strand
ATTTTCTATGGCAGAACCGGGCAATGCACAGACGGTAACTTACCCGGTACTTTACCGGTTTTCACAGTCATTGCTAACACAAGTACAATTCGCCTTTTGGTACTTATTACCCTCTTCCTTAATCTCCGTCTGTCCGTCTGTCGAGGTCCTGAAACCTAGATCCCAACTGTCCGTCTGTCGAGGTCCTGAAACCCGAGGTCCTGAAACCCAGTGTCCGTTTATCGAGGTCCTGAAACTCAGGTCCTGAGAGCCAGGCACGGGCGGATCCCAACTAATATCTTAATTCACTTATCGTCGAATATTTGGAACCTATTCTGAAAATATGGCGATTTGTTCTTCTTTTTTTGGCCCTGAAAATGTGGTCACTTTGTCACTTTTTTTTTGACAAAAATCATTTGTATGAGTCATACTTAATTTTTTGTCACAAAGTGGCAGAAAAATTCACCCCAAAAAAAAGAAAAAGAAAAAAAAAGAAAAAAAAAACCGTTGTCTAATGAACCCACAAACACACCACTATGGATGGATGTTGCATGAAATGGTTGTAAAAGTGAGGTGACACACCACTATGGATGGATGTTGCATGAAATGGTTGTAAAAGTGAGGTAAATTTCATTCATTGCCCTCAAAAATGGGAAAACCGGGGTGGAGCGTATTCATGGGTGGCAAGGCACCCGGGTCACACTAGTAAGAATGAATTCCTTCAATACCAAGCTAAATAATATCTAGTGCTGCTACTACAACTACAACACCTGTTACTGCTTGGCAACAAAATCAACCAACTACTCCCCCGCCATATCTAGAAGATACCAAGGTCACCAAAAGTGCTTTTTTAAGAATTGCCTTTTTTTTTTGGTGGTGGTGGGTGGGGATTTTTTCCCCATTTTTTTTATATCGGACAATCATGTTTTGAGACCAGGCTTTTTATCACAGGCCAAAAAGATAAATTTTAATATTTAGAAATCGAAATTGAAGTGATTTTGAAGGCTTTCAATCACCAAAAGTGAGGAAAAAATCAAATAAAAATTGCCAGATTTCTATAGTTGGTTTTCAGTGTCTAGCCACACTAATATAGAACGATGATTAAAAATTTGTACTTCATGTATGATTGGTTTATAGCCAGATTTGGCTAAATCTTCCTAGGGATGATTGCCACTTTTTCTACATCCTCCTATGGATGAGAAGCCGCTTTGGCTCAAAACAATAATTCCTTAAAAAACAACACCCAGTTTTGAACAGCTCTAACAATAATTATAATTTGTAATAAGAATATTCCAATAAAAATCCTACTCCCCTAGCTTGCTCAATTGCTCACTCACTTTCCTTGGTGCAAATATAAACAATTAAAAAAAATATGATTATTCAACCCTTAATACTGGGAAGTCTCTTCCTAGGCCTCTGACAACAAGCCACTCATCATAGTGCAATGAATCTGCCCTTGCGGGCAGGTTCAAACTTCAGACACTGAACTAAAAACTTCATGACCGACCGGATCGTCAAAACCTGTCAGAATTTTTTAAGTGTATTTGGAAGTTGTGTTATAGAGCACAATCTTATTTTTGCCCAGACTACGCAGGGCATTTCAAAAAGCAAAATCTCACACCTTTTGCGCATTTTATTTCGTTTGCTTTTAGTGGGTGTGGGCATTTTTATTTTTATTTTTTTCTGAAATGCTTGGCTTTCAGTTTTTTACCCTAGAAAAATAATAATTTAAAACATTTTGACAAGTTTTTAAACTTTGTAACACCTTCAAAGCTTAGGCATGCCTACCTGCCTGTAGTAAGCATCTCTTGGCTCGTCCTCCTGGTCCGAGTGAGCAAGCAAGAGAGCACTTGCTTCAGGAACGCCCCACTCAGCCTCCTCGGCTGTTACCTACATTCAAAAATTGGGAAGCTTTTGGGGGAGAAAAAAAATTCTTAGTGTGTAAGTTAGACTTATTTTGGTCAGTTTTAAGAAAAAAAATCGCCACATTTTCTATGCCACAAAATTGGAAAAAACCCTGAGTTACCTTAGGGTGTATTATTTTTAGATTGAATGAAAAAAATAAAAATGAAATTCGTATAATAATAATAATAATAATAATAATCATACTATTATTATAATTAGATTGAACGGATGACTGATCTATAAAAGTCAGTCAGTTGGTAGTTAGTTCCCTTAAATTTTCTCCAAGTAGGGAACCTGTTCTCCAAATCACGTCCCTATTTACATGTGCTCCAAGTCAGTTCCCTATAAACATGTTCTCCAACTCAATTGGTTGCATACATGTTCTCCAAGTAGGGAACCCGTTTCTCCAATTCAGTTCCCAACATGTTCTCCAATTTCTATTTGCCTCTTGTGTCGCGCTGTGCGCACCAACGCTCGCCACACATAAAGCGCAAAACGCACGCGACTTTTTGTTGTTCGGGGCTGAATTTTGTTGCGCGATTTTCAGTCAATAATCACTCGATTCTTCGCACTTTTGTATGAATGTTTTGTTGTTGTCCTTATTATATATATTTTTTAAATTTTCAAAAAGAATCACTCAAGAAGAGAAAGCAAGTAGAAATTATTCTTGTGTTGTCGTTGTTCTGTATTTTTCTGTCATCTCAAGAAGAGGAGAAAAAGTCAGTAGCAGCAGCAGCAGCAGCAGCAGTGTTTCGTCTTCTAGTTAGTTCTTCGTGTTTCAGGCGGGAATTCTGGAGAATTCACTCTCTGTCTTTGTTGAATTTGGATTGTGATTCTTCTTTGTTCATATTGTTGTTTTTATTTTGTTTTGTTTTGTTTCTTGCTTTGAGTGAGCTGGTATGGTTTTTTGTTTTCTTTTGTTGTTGTGATGAGATGCACTGTTGTAGGATATAGAGATGTTTTGGTGGGCAGGCTGCAGATGATAACGGGGCGGACGTGAGGGAAGAAGAAGAAGAAGACGGTTGATCAGGAATCGATTCTTCGTTAATACGGGGGGATTTTTCGTTTTCCATATGGAGGCTTTTCATTGCGATCATGTGGCGCGCGGCAGACTTTCTGTGGTTGAGTGGATCTAGATCTTTTTTCTGTAGCAGGCTTTGTTTTTGTTGCATCGAAAGGTCTGCTGCAGGAGCTTCTAGTTCTAGTTCCAGGAGGAGATAGAAATGGACATGACAGTTGTTGCTGGATAGATAGATGTGAGTGAAGAAGTTTTTGCTTGAAGGTTTTGTTGTGGAAAAGAGGGGAATCTGTAAATAGTGAGTGATCATGTGTTTAGGCTGTTTTCGAGTTTATTGAAGGACTTCGGAGAGAATTTTGCTTGAGATCGACCGCCAATGGCGGGAGGCTCTGCAGCGGGTCGGCCGATGTCCCTGTGGCTGCGGAGACACTTGAAGAAGGAAGGGAAGAAGAAGAAGAAAAGCAAAGAGAATCCATATGCATCCGGTGGTCTGGAAACGTTCGCCACACTCCTTGAGGACCTACAAGCGAAGCGAGTAGCAATGGTAGATAAAACAGCCATGTCAGTGTCGGCCGTTCGAAGCTTGTCCAAATCTGCGCAAGAATGGACTGCTTCTACGCTCTCCAGAACCGTTAGCAGGTGCAGAACCGAGCTCTCAGCCCAAACTGCTGCGACGGATGCAGCCAGGAACGAGCCCCCCGAGGTTGCTGCAGCGAATACTAACGGTGGAAATGAAGAAGGAGAGAAGATGGATCTGCAGCAAGATTGTGCACCATCAGAGCTCTCCACAGCAACTGCTCTGGATGATCACAGAAGAGACGATCCCGATTCTAGACACACCGCCGTCCTCGCAAAAGAACGAGAATTGACTCAATTGTGGAAGGACATCTTCTCCGACATGGCAAGCTACCTCCGCGACTCTCTGCATTCTTCTTACCTTTCTGCACAGGCAGCAGCAGTTCCCAAGCGCCTCAACAGCTTCAGTTCTTCAGCTGCTGGTTTCCTGCAGAAGAAAGCCCAGGATGAAGAACGGCAAGATCAGAAGAGCCAAGCTGAGTCTGTGGGAACTTCTAGTAATATCGAACAGGACCAGCTGCAGAGCGCAAGTTTTGTATTCCCGACTCTTCCCTATCTGTCCTCTCCTCCCTCGCCGATTCTTCTCCCTGCTGCTGCTGCCGGGATTGATTTTCAGACTGATATGCTCCCCGTCTCCCCTGCAACGCCTTCAGAAGATAGTATTGGCAGTCCTTCCACAAACCTCAGGAGGAAACTGTCGTTGAAATTGAAGTCCAGGTTTGTAAAATCTTTGCATTTAAGCAAAGTTGCACCTAGTGATAGTACTACGCCCCCTCTCAGTTCTTCTCCAGGATCAACCCCGACACTACTGTCGTCATCCCGAAACTACAAGCACAGGTTAGCACCACCTGGATCTCCTGGAACTCTTACTGGATCTCCAACTCTTTCTGCAACAGTACTAGATCAGATGGAGAATTCGGATTCAGAGACAACAGCATCCTCCTCTAGACTCATGAAGTCACAGCTGCAGGATCTAGCTTTGAGACCCAAGAGAGGTAACAAGAGGCTCTCTTTCTCAAGAAACCCTAAAGCAAGCTCTAGTGAATCTCCAAACGCCATTGAAGAAACAAGTGAATTGGGTGAGCGTGAGAGTAGTAAAGGTGGGAGGAGCCCTGCATGGAGGTCTGGATTAGATCAAACAACGAAGAACGCTCCAGCGAGTGAGGTACCGACCTTCACAACCATGGCTTGCGCTTTAGGGTTAAGGAATATCAAAACAAGTATTCTGCAGATGGTGGAGGAAAGGAGAGAAATGAAGATGATGTATTCATCATCTTCAGCTCCTGTGTTGGAAAGGGAAGAGATCTGGCCACTTTGTGGTGTTCTTGTTGCTCTGCTGTTTCTCCTTGTGGGGCGAGTACCAGCAGTTTTAGCAACTTCCATCTTCTTTTTGGTTCTATCACAGATTGAGAAATTAAGGTGTTGCAGAGGGCATGGACGTGGTAAAGAGGTGGTTCCTTTTAGGGGAAATATGGAAGCTTCAAGGAAATTGAACAGCAATTCCACACCAGGGAGTCCAGTTAGTAGTCCTCATAGAGGTGACATTAACTCAAAGGAGTATCGTAAGAGGATCATCATGGAGGGTTTACTTGAGAGAAACCGAAGAAGCAGTGGCTAAAGGTGAACCTTCAAATATCCTTGCAAAATGATTGCTTGGCAAAATTGCTGCTTGGGACTCTTGGTGGATGGGAAAACCCCCTTCCCTGATCAACGTAGCGTTTTTCTTCACTTGGCTCCTGCACATTTGGAAAGCAAAGATAGATTTTCACATCCACCCAACAAAAGTCAGGTACAAGTAACAAATTCACAAAACTTTGCCTTCTTATCTTTCCATGTGTAAAGCCATGGAAGATGGAGGACATTTCTGGTACCTTTTCCTGAGAAGTGCAGCCGAGTTTGATAACTTAACAGCCTTTGAAGTAAGAGCAGGAACAACTGGAGTGAGCATGGCCCAAGGTTGGAGGTTTCTTTTTCAGTTCAGTTTGCAGAATGAATGTTAGCAATGCCAGTTGCTCTGTACAGAATTAGATGACCAACTAATCCGGAAAACTCAAAGTCATGTGTAAAATGTATATGAGGTTTTTGGGTTTGAGAGTACATGATGACTGACAACCCATTTGTAGCAGTAGAATATAGTTCCCACATTTGCTGATGACACCACCCTACAAATTAAGGGGTGGCAATCTTGTGCTAAAGATATTTGTATTATGGAGCACAGTTCTATTTTGGCTGAATCTAAGTGACAATCCCTGTTTCTAATGTTTTCATGTGCATGCTTTTGTGATTTTCATATGTGTGTGCATCCCTTGTTGATGGCACACAATTGCTTTCTGAGAACCAGAAATATATGCAGGAATGTATTGCCCTCAGTGTAATCACCTGAACTAAGAAATGTGCGAGTGAGAGTGGCAGATGCAAGTTGCAACTTGGATCCAAACTGAGCAACAGCATAATAAATTAGACCAACTGCATCAATATTATGTTTATTGCTCAAAAGTGTCATGGAATGTGGTATTGGCATCCATTGGACCTTCAAAGAAAGGTGCATGTGACCAAAACTCAAGCCACATTGTATACAGTAACATGCATACAGTAACACAGTCTTGAAGATCATCAGTCTGCACAAAACAGTAAACATGATATTTGGGTAGTTATGATACTCTCTTATTTCCTTTGTTTTGGAAGCAGCATTGTTGTTGAAATATTGCAGGTTCTGGAGTAAGAAAAACCCTGTTGCAACAGCAATGGTACAGTCCCTGTAACTTAGGACTATAGCTATCAATTACAGCACATGAATAAAAGACCTGACTTGGTTTTAGTGCATTCTGACATGCAAAATTCAGCTTCTGGTGCAGGAAGAACACTTGCTCTTGCAGCCATCACACTAGTTGGGAAACTAAAATGACAGCCCACTCCAGTTTCCAGTAATTTTCTTGCCTACAATAGGGAGCCCAAGAACCTCCATCATCACACAATTCTGCAACCTAGTTTATGAAACTTCTAGGAGGTTAAGGTGTTGGAGCTAGGCACTGCTGACGACGGGAATAAAAGAAGATCTAAAAGCAGAAAATGGAAGGACAACTTAGTGGAGTACAAACATGAGGATTATGCACAAAGAGAGATCAAATATACAATTCATTAGGAGATCTGACAGTTTTGGGTGCATACCGTGCACATGGTCATTTGTAGAGGTCCAAATATGGGGTGTGGGTGGAGATGATCTAGGCTCCCTACAACAAAATGGGGGAGCCTTACACTATACTCTATAGGTTCCAACTCTGAATATGAGGGGATTGACAAATTTGCATGAATACTACAATGGACCTGCTTGTCTTGCTTTCATGCACCCCGGCTCAACTTCATTTATATATTTTGATATGGGTCAGTTACAAATTACTTCAAAAAGTGATTGCATGTAAAGGAATGTTATGTATGCAGAAATTCTATTTGCTCAAAGTTTGAAACACCAAAAACACTAGGAATGAGCCTTACTATATGAGCATGATTACAAGAAGACAAAAACCACTTTGCATTTGAAATTTCATGTACAGGACTCTCCAAAAGTGTTAGTAAAAGAAGATGGCTACTTTTGATTGGCCAATCACAATAATTTGCCCATGTGGTAACATGTGGTAGCATTCACGTGATCCATCTCTATTCCATCTAATATTCCATGTTTATGGGTGGGGATGGAGAAATAGTCAACACTATGTTGGATGTTGGATGTCACACAATACATGAATGATAATTTCTTTTACACACAAAACACTCCACATTTTGTGGTAGTGCAAATGGAGGGTGCCTTATATGTGGTAATGTTTCATCAGGAGTAAGTGGGCATTACAAAATGCCCACAGTGAAATACCTGCCTCTGTCTGTGGGTGTTTCACTTTTCAAAATGCCCATGTTACATTTTTTTACCATGATATACAGCAGGTACCTGTCTGATACCGATCATGGTTTTTTTTTCAAAGTAAAAAATGCATCACATTTTATGTCATGCAATGCCCTTGAGCCAGGGCATTTCCAAAATTGTGTTATTTTGAGAACACCCAATGCTGCAGCATTATCCTACACTTGATACACACACTGGCATTGTGTGTTGACCAAACCTAAAAATCTGAAATCAGTTCTGAGCACTGATTTCCACAACAATATGCCAAGCCCCAGGATAACATATAGTGCTCTCTACTTATGTTACAAAGCAATTTTTGTTTGTTAAAAACTTAGCAGTTTGCTTCCAAGCCAAACCTGTACTCCAAAGAAAAATTGCTAAATTGCCTTCTGAGACTACAGGGGTGCAGCCTGCATATAAGGTAGTAGTAACTACATTGTCCATCCCCAAAGAAGCATGTTGAAGTTATTAGACATATTGTAAAGCCAAATGTAAGGTTTTGTCTTAGTGTGAATCTGCAAGTGTCTAGATATTGAGGAGAAATCTAGTAGCAGACTTTGAAGGGTGTGAGTATCCATGCATAAGCGCAGGAGCAAAACTGTGAAATTGGCTTGACATCTTCCCTCAAACCTTTTGTAGAAGGAAGAACAAATGGTTCCAGGGGATCGAAACTTGGAGCCAGCTATGAAGTCTTTGTCATGACTTGAGAAAAGTTCACATCTTCAACACTAATTTACCTTATCATCCAATGTTAAAGACACAACATGCATGTTGCCAATCCTTGGAGCTTGGCACTTAGCCCCTCCAAGCAGCATATGGGCATAGCAACATTTTCAGGATTGAGCAGGACATGCTTCATGGTTTAAAAGCATGTAAAAATTCTCTCCACTTAAAGAATCTCAAACACCCAAATCAGTTCACAACAGTGAGTTTTCCACATATCTTCCTCATGGAAATCAAATTTGTACCACCAGTACGATCCAGTTGGTGTGCTGCAATTGCAGGCAAGGTCTGAAAAAAGAGACCCTTATAAGCCTGTCTTTAAGGCAGCTGGGCTGTATCTCATAATTATTGGGCTTTGCAACACTGCTTGGAACCCATTTCATCCTCAGCTGAGGAGAACAACAAATTTAGACCACAAATCAAGTCGAAAAAGAGATTAACATTGGACTATAGAATAGAATCCTTGTAACTTGCGGCCAACACAATCCTGTCTAAGTGGAGCAGAACAGAGAAGTCTGACTGGATGTGTGAACACAGTCTGAACTGCTCATGATGTTAGTTCTAGTTGGCTGCACCAAAGGAGTAGCAAGTGTGAGGCCTCACCATAGACCAATGCTAGCAAGGTTGCCCACCTATTGTGGTAGGTCTGAGGTCTCTAGAAGGCCGAAGGTGCTAGCCACCAAATGAGGTGATGAGTCATGCAGATACTTCAAATAATATTTGGACCCACGAGCTAGATTGATCCGTGCACGTCGCCTCTCTGGAATTGCATCTGCAGCACACTTGGAGAATCCCCTCTGAACAAACCTGTGCATATCATCAAGGGCTGGTTCTATCAGTAAGAGAATTAAGAATGGTGTGATATTTGTCAGCACACAGAAGTTGACATCGGAGCTTAAGTTCAAGAACTAACCAGTCAGCTGTGCGAGTGGTGAGGAGAAAGAGTTTCTCTAGCCCCATTTCTCTTGCTTTTTTCTCTAGATAATCTGCACATGGCCATCAGTTAAAATAGAGCTTCACAATCTCACACTTTGCGAAGAGTATATTCCAGACACATATACAAAGCTCTAACAAAACCATCATTCATTCTGCACTGCTCATGGTGGTTAGGATACCATGATCACTACAGCACAAGTTTGTGGTTGCTGATATATAGCAAAAACCGAGAATTGAGGATAGTGTCTAAGGACAGCTGAGTAGATGGTCATATGCGACGCATCAGTAAATGCCAATCTAAAATTGAAACCAAATATACTCCCACTTCACTGCCCAGTGGTCCTGTTCATGCAGGCTCAACTAGCATCTGCCTCACATCTAGATAGGCACTCAATTTATAAGCCAGCCTGTCCTTGGTGAATCCTAAGACTGCTATTTTCATCCCTAAATCTATCCAAGCATGAAGTCTGGGCTACAATGTACATGATAAGGTCAGGAACACCTAAGAGAGGGCCTGTTTGAGGTCTAGGAATGTACCAAGCAAGTTGTCTCCACGCCCATGCCCGCGACATTCGAGGGCAACAGCAAAAGCAGCCACTTCCCCACTCTTCTCTTCTGGATAGGGAAATAGTGCCGCACATGCAATTATGGAGCCATCCCTTTCAACCACTGTGTATGATGGCAACTCTTGCAAGAGCTGCAGGTCCCACAGAATTACAACTTTTCATCAGTTGAACAAGTGAGAGCTTTACTTGCCAATTGCATAGGCTTTCATTCCACTGACACTGTCATTTTTAAAAAAATTGGTAGCTCATATCCCAATCTGAACATATGTGCTTGGAGACTGGGCAGAGGGTCAAGAAACAAGCAGCATATGGACAGTTGAAGAATGGACTGTGGGTGAAAATTTATATAGCATTGAACAATGATATAATTCTCATCATAGTTTCTTAACAAACCACAGGCTATTATGCCATTACTACAGATAATGTGGGCTTGTTTAGACTCCCGGGAAGTAAAAAAGTACAGTCTGGGACATACCTGCTTGCGTGGACGGTTGACTAGAATGCCACTCTCCTCCAGTGGGCGCAATAGCTTCTCAATACTGGCTACATCACCGGTCCTTGCTGATCGTGTGCCTTCATACATGTCACTGTTCCATTGTCACAATCACAAATCTTGTTAGCAGCATTGAGAGGTCTTGCAGCTCCAAAAGCTGCATATACCCACTTTCTAAGAAAGACTCTAGCATTGACATTCATTAAGATTTGCCCAAGGAATATGACTATCAGAAGTCAGGAAATAAACAAGCTCATACTTTGAAACCATAGTTCCAATTCCATCACGTGTGTAAAGCTCCAGAAGTAGAGCTCCCTGAATGTTACTGTCAAGAAGATGCACACGCCCCACACCACCCTGCCATAGCACACTGTAATCAGAGAATGATTGCAATCCTTTTGTGATCTTCTAAAGAATACTAACAACCATTCATAATGGCAATGACTTCTTGGAGTCCCTAACATTGAAAGGTGAGCAACTTCTAGACAACATTAAGACTGTATGCTGTCCAATTGGACACAAGGAAGGTAGCTTACTCGGCATACATATACTGCTGCTGTCAGTTCTGACAAATAGCCATATGTTCGACTAAGCCTCTCTTCTCCACCAATTGCAAATCCCTGTCGTCCCCGGGGCTTCTTTGCAATTCCACTTACTAAACTATTCTCAGTTCTATATGTAGCCCCTCTCAGAGGAAAAGTTGAACTTTCAACAGGTTCAACACTTTTGAAGCTGCCCTTTGCCCCTGTGCCATTATCACCAGAGTTGGAGACGTAGGGCAAACCATTACTCGAAGTATCGATTCCCAGGCTTTTCATGTAGCTAGGCCCTGCCACAGCTTTCACATAATCAGCAGCAGTATAGCTCTGGCTGGCCCGTTCACAAATGAGTCGATCAGCTTCCTGTAAGGTCATAAATCGCAAGTGTCGTTGGTTCTCATCACAAACTGGGCCATCCAATAGGCACAGAAGCTTCTCTGCCTGGAGGGCTGTTGCACATGCTGTTGCCACTTCATAGGTGCTGCAGATGGAAGGGAGAAAGGAGTAGAAGTATCAGCTCAATGAATGCAACTGGAAGAACTAAAGACTGTGAGGTGATGTCTGCAAACACAAGTGCCAATGCTCAGCCAGTAACATCCAACAACCAAATGACATCACACGTGTATACACTATGATGATCAGTAGTCAACAAATCACCACTTCTTTATTCACATACTTGCAGTTGAGAACTTGTCCAGAGCTCGAGTAGCCTAGATTGCTGAGCATAACAATGCAATTGCTGTCCAACCGCTCCTTGATACGAACCACATCAATCTTCTTTACTTCTCCAGTGGCTCCAAAATCAATGCCATTAACAACACCTCTTGGCTGCAAAACATAAAACCAGTAACTTTGCAGTAATGACAGCAGCTCCTCTCATCAGTGCAAGGCAACAACAAGCCCTTGTTGATATCCTCTGTGTTCAGACTTACAAAACAATGCAGACAATGTTCTCAGGCAGCTGGCTCATTGAGGTGAAAAGATGTTGCAGATATGCACACAGCAGGGAAAAATTTCTACACTAGTGTAAGATATAGATAGTCTCCCAAGAGTTTGGATTACCTTGGCAGAAATAAAGTTGCCACTGGAAACACTGATCCCCACCTCATGCCACCGGTCATTTGAAACCTGGCGCCGTAAATCAGGAATGGAGGGGCCCCGTGAAAGCTTAGCCTCAATGTCAACGCGGATCCTGCCTGCTGCTTCCATCGATGCCTCCAGGGCCTCATCATCAGTGATACGGTATGCCCCAACATACTGCGCTTCATGCCCTGCAATCTATCACTCAATCACTTACTACCATTCCCACAAAACCCTAGTAACAGCAGCAGGCTTCGAAGGAAGCAAACTCACACCACAGGAAGACTGCAATCGATCAAATCCTACGGGATAGAAGAACAATGAAGCCTGTTACAGCAGCAATCCCTAGGCTACACAGCAAGAATCCTTGGAGTATAATAAACAGTCTACCTAATAGCACATCATGTTTTACCTCTTTCATGCAACAGTTGATCAATCTGAATGTGCGAGCCTGGCACAATTACCAGCTTGATGCCCAACCCATGGAGCAGTGCCAAATCCTGTTGAACCATACAAGGTGGTGCCAAATAAAGATCAAATTCAACTTGCGCTTTATGGACTCAGAATTGAAGCAGCCCACATCTGATCTGAAACTTCATATTTTCCTATCTGATATTCTTTGAAGCTCATGTTCACAATCTGAAGCAAATTAGAGCTGGTTGCCTGATTTCTGGCTTACAGTACTTGTTGCTCAGAGCATGTCCATCAGTGTGAAGATGGAATCGTGAGAGCAAGCTTGCTGGCTGACTCCAGATGAAGCATCTGTTTCAGTAAGAACAACATAAAAGCAACAAGCTTGCAGTGAAGAAGCGTAAGGAAGTCAGGCGGTACCTGGAGAATGCTATCTAAAATGGCACGATTCTCCACAACTTCGCCGGGGATAACGACAACAAATGTGCTACCACGATGGCCTTGAATGTAAGGCCACGATTCCCTGAACCAATTGACAAATTGCATGCTGTGTCCTGCAGGGGCTGCGCCGTTGCCGTTGCTTCCGGCATTGCAACTCCTCTTCGTGCTCGATCTGGCTTGCTTGCAAAAGAAGTAGTTCCGTCTCCGCCTATGCCGTATGAGTTCAAAGCTAGTTGCCTGTTCTCTAAAGCTTTCAAAACCATCCGACGGACGTCGAGCAGAGGTGGAGAAATCCCCTGCGACACACTGCGACACACCTATTACCTCTGAAACTACAGCAGCACCGAGCGGTGCAAATTTGGTGCTTATGTGAAGGCGCCGGCTTTGCTGCTTCACTGGCTTGCTCTGCGTGCCTTCTTGCCACCAGAGACAGAGATGGTGAAAGATGTCTTCTCTATACCGAAAGGACGAGTGACAACTACTCCATCCAGATTCGGTATTCTTCTTGCGGCTGCTCTCACGCGGCTGTCCAATGTGCGACGACGGGGAGATCCTTCTATGGTTGCTCAAATCACCGGACGCCACAAAAACTGTTGAGCAACTCTTTCCCGACAACTCCCTGACATCGACTGATTGGTTTGTGCTTATCAAGGTTTGTGTCGCTGCTAGTGCCATGTACACTCACTCTTTCACAGGCCTCTTCTCTGCTGTATCAGTTGCTGCTGTCTAAATCTCCCCCCCGCCCCACACTAATGGAATATTTCTCTCTCTCTCTCTCTCTCTCTCTCTCTCTCTCTCTCTCTCTCTCTCTCAGAGGTGATCAATCGACTCTCGAGGGTGACAAACCGTCAACCAGGAAAGGAGAAACACTTCACCATAACCGAAGGACACAAATGCTCAGTCTAATATCCCAAATAGCTAGCAATTGAGCGAAACGATCTTAAGAGAGAGACCAAAACTGTCTATCAGCTAGATCGTTGCAAGGATTTTTTGGTCAAATTATCCACAAGGCCCGCGGAAGTTGTAATCGTGCGCACACACAGAGTCGCACTCCGTCCAACACAAATCGACAATGCAAATTCAGCACACACAGAGAGATCATGATCAAACTAGGAGCACAAGAAGCCCCTGGACGAAAAAGAAGAGGAAAGAAGAGGAGCATTTCCTAAACGCGTCTACAGAAAGAGGAGAGAAGAGAAGAATAGCCTCGCAAGTTCACTGGCGGCTTGCTTGCTTGCTTGCCTGCCTGCCACCTTTGCGTTCACCGCCAGAGGAGGAAAGGGGGAGGAGCCGCGAACCCGGCCATGCATCCTGGATCTCCGGGGTCCTTCGCTGGTCATGTCCGAGAAGATGACAAATCCGCAATAGAATAACCACCCGATGACCATTCCAAGCTGGATGTCCAGGATTCTGGCGTGCAGACGCGAAAAAAGCCCTTTTCCCGGAAATTTTTCAGCTTGGCCACACTGACTGCCCAGGAACCCCCGTGCGATACGACCGCGCGGAATGTGTCACTCTCACGTTTCTTTTGACCTATTATCGGCTGCGGCGGTTTGGGCCAGTGTGAATCAGCACCTACGCTGGTGGTACCTTTAGCTTCTTGAGTCCGGCCCAGGCTTTTTTTCCCTTTTTTTTTTTTTTTTTTTTTGCGAAATTTTCCCCAAAATTTAAATAACAAAAAAAAATTTTTAAAAAATAAAAAAAATTGAAATATTTTAAAAACCGGAAAAAAAAAAAAAAATACAAGATTTTTTTTTTT
>Ga0116227_10012015_pt1 | contig 14322 bp, 10 predicted proteins | sample S1TSphgellanicum_FD_89693 | JGI IMG/M metagenome (GOLD analysis project Ga0116227, IMG submission 89693) | Host-associated microbial communities from peat moss isolated from Minnesota, USA - S1T2_Fb - Sphagnum magellanicum MG | ecosystem: Host-associated > Plants > Peat moss > Unclassified... | reverse complement strand
GATTACGACATTTTAAGTGTTAGAAACTGTAAAAAAATTTCAAAAAAAAAAAGAAAAAAAATAACACAAAAAAAAAAAAAAAAATAATGAAAAAAAAAAGAAAATAGATTGAAAAAAAAAAAAAATAAAAAAAAAATTTAAATAAAAAAAAAAAATTTATATATAAAAATTAACTTCCACAAAGAAAAAAAAAAAAAAAAGAAAAAAAGTCTACATCAACCTAAGTTTTTTCTCATTAAGTGTACACATACATAAATTTTGCGCAAAGGAAGGGTGAAAATAATAATGCCTTAACAACCAAAATTTATAAGGCTAATTTGCATACAAAAAACACAATCTTTCATCATTTGTTATGATTTAGTTCAATTCTGACCATCTCCACACACCCTCCTCCCTCGTGTTCTAGGAACAACTGCAAAGCACATAGACCTACATAAGCACCTTAAACCCTAATACACCAATCTATTGTTATTCTGGTACCCACATCTTCTTTTGCTACCCATTAAGTTGGAAATGGATTTTCATACCGCAAACCCTTTGAAATTGATTTTGAAGTCTCCAGGTTTCTCATTGTAGAGCACTATTTGTTGTGCAAGCTCCGGTAAATAGTGGCCTGGCCTCACCCACCAAGAGATGCGCCACCCAAAACTACCAAATGAAGCAAAAAGAAACAGAAAAAGGAGAGACCAACAATTATAACTAAAGCTAAGAGAGATTTTGTTTAAAAACCCACATAATAATCATAATAATAAGTAATGCACAAATGAAAGGGAATTGTTTTTACATTACCTGCAAAGCTTTCGCCGGTTAAGTAGAACTCATTTTTCTTGTACTCGGGAAATTTCACATACCACCCAAGAATGAATGCAAGGTTATCTTCAGCTGCAAAAACCCAGCACAATTGGAACAAAAAAACCCTCAGAGAGTATGAAATTATTGAACACCAGTTTTCTCAATTCCTGCATCAAAGAAGTCCAAAGAAATTGATTTTTTTTTTTTTCCTTCTTCTTGTTTCTTATAAGTTTGGTGATGAATTTGTTAAGTGAAGTTAGAGAGTAATAGAAGAGATTAGTAGTGTAATTCTATGAATGGAATGGAATGGTTTGAAGTATTTGTAAAAGGTATGAAGGAAAAGAAATTCAGTACCTGTTGATTTGTCTGTGAAAAGCTTATAATCTGAACTTGTGTTTGAATATGAGTATCCAACTGCTGTCGGTGATTCCACAAAAACTATGTTGGCATCTGATGGCACAATCAATCAATCAATCCACCACTCAAATGAGATAACCCACTAGAACAAACTTCATTTGGGGGGAAAGAAAAAGCAAAGGAAAAAAAAAGTTGGTGATTGTGGAATTCATGACAAACTTCCATTGAAGAACAAATCAAACTGGTGAAATTCAGAATGCAAAACAGAATTCCCATCATTGAAGGAACAAAAAACAACGAAAAAAGGTGATTTTCAGAGTGCAAAAACAAACTTCCATGATGAAAAAGAAATGGGTGATGTTCAGAATGCAAAACAAACTTCCAAAAGAAAATGGTGATCTTCAGAATGGGTGACCTTGGAATGCAAAACAAACTTCCATTGGAAAAATGAAATGGGTGATCTTCAGAATGCACAACCAACTTTCATGGAAAGAAAAAGGGTGAGTTTCAGAGTGGGTGATCTTCGGAATGCAATCTTGTTCAGAATGCGATCTTGTTCAACGGAGTTTAAAATTCTCTCAAGGTATTTGCTGCCTAATGCCTGGGTTTCAGATTTAAGGACAGAAATAAAACTGACTAATGGTGGAGTTCAAGCTTTTCTGACATACAGAGATGAATCTGGACATGATGGAGAGGCAGTGAGCTGGGAAGAAGAGGAAGAGGAAGAGGAAGAGGAAGAAGAAGAAGAAGAAGAAGAGATGATGAGTGCTGCAGGAACAGGAAGATTATACAAACATTGTTTGAGTTTCAAAGCATTTGGGGAAGAGAGTTGGTTAGTTTGGGAACAACAAAAAATAAAGAATAATCCGAGAGAGAGAGAGAGAGAGAGAGAGAGATTGTTGCTAAAACTCAATTGTTGAAAGAGGAAGAGGGAAAATTCTTGAGAAGATGGAGAGTTCTGATAGTGTAAAAAACCACAGATGACAAGAATTTGGTGCAAAAACACAAGAAGGAATTCAAGAGAGAACTAGAGCTTGGACATCTTGGGGGTTAGGGGGGACAAATTTGCAATTGAAATTGCAAATCAAAAAGAGTGAAGAAGGGGAATGAGTGTTGTTGAAATATGAGAGAGAGAGAGAGAGAGAGCTTGGAGTTGGGAGATGGGAGGAAGAGGAAGGTTACGGACATTTGTTCCATGATTGCTTGTTTCGAATAAGTCCAGTTCCATCTGCATTCGGAAAGAAGGGACCAAGCTCTTGCAAAAACCCAGCTCCTACAGATGAGCATCCTGGTCCTGCACACAGTGACACAGCAGGTTACAATCAAACAACATTGATCATCCTCATCACCGACCCACCCATCCACGCATCAAGCCACCGAAAAAAAACGAAAAGAAAAAAGAATTCTACATCTTGAACAGAAAACACTTCACAGATCAAGTTCTGTGGAGCTGTCCCTGAGCTGGAGAAGTTGTTTGCTTTTGTGCTGCAGAAACAGATCTACAGTTGTGAAGCTATTGTACAATACAAAACCAAACACTAGCTAGAACCCATGATCAAGTAGTTCTCTGGGACTAGTCTCTCTTGGATTCTAGTTCTCTCTCTCTCTCTCTCTCTATGTCTGTGGGACTCTCTCTGCAGGTACCGAGCTCTGTGGCACAGAGCAGGAGTCTGAGCAGCTGTCTGGGGAGTGTGATCTTCTTCTTCTCATGTGTGTCTGGGACTGATGATTCTTCTTTTCTCTTTTCAAGATGGTCAGAAGATGTGTGTGTGTGTGTTGGGGACAGTTGTGAGGTGATCTAGTCTCGCGGTTCCTACTCTTTCTCTCCTCACCTCCATTGAACCAGAGTGCAACAGGAAGGGAAGCAGCGTCCTTGTGATCAGCTTCCACAAACCAGTAAAACAGCGCCCTGCCATGCGCCTCACTCACCGTCACATACCCCGCGTATTGCTTGAACTCCACGCCTGCTGGTTGTCCCGGCAAACTCGTCACCAAATCCGCCACACCGCCGCCACCTCCCTGAGCTCCTGCTGCTGCTGCTGCAGCAGCAGCAGCTCCTCCAGCACTAGAAAAAACCAACATTCCACACATGTTGATGACCATCATCATCCTCATCCTCATCATCCTCATCTCCAACAACAACAGAAGCAGCCGATACATCACTGCAAACGATCAGATCCCACCAGCTACATCATCAACATAGGTCCTCCAATATGATCCACGAGACTAGAGTGAGAAACTCATGTATGTCTTGCAGCTCATGCAGCTGCTGCTGCTGTCAAGAGAGAGAGAGAGAGCTGCTGCTACTACTACTGCAACTCTTTCTTTACATTGGAAGCGAGAATAAAATAACAGAAAGCTGCTGCAACAGGCACAGATGCTGCAGCATGAGGTGCTATAACTGCTGCTGCTCCTGCTTCTGGCATGCAGTTGCAGTAGCTAATTCTTTCTGGTGCTTCTTTCTGGTGATTGCAGTTTCTTGGAGTGGGTTGTTGCTTCTTCATGTGATTGATTGATGGATGGTGTTCCAGTTGATCATAAATTTTTGTATATAACTTTAATTTTTTTTTGTAATTATTACACAAACAAATCTCGCTGGTGGGTTTTACAGCAATTATATGGATCATCATCATCATCATCATCATCAACTGCTGCTGCTGCAGCAGCAGCAACAACAACCACCAATTCTCAGCTTCTTTTTTCTCTCTAAAATGCTCAGCAGTTTTGTTTCTTCTTCTTCTTCTTCTTCTTCTTCTTCTCTCTAAAACCCACCTCACCTCCCAAGAAGCTAGGCTCTCTCAGCTTATGATGAACAAGATCACCAGCTGCTAGCAGCTTCCTTCTCTAGATACTATTGTGTGTTTTTTTTCTTCTTCTCTCTAAAACCTCTGAAGAAGTACCTGATCACCAACTTCTTCATGAAGTTCACCTTCCATCTCTAGTAATTTTTCTTTTCTTCTCTCTTAACCTCTGAAGAACATCATCACCTAGTCCTTCAAGCTCACCTTCTTTCTCTAGTAGTGATTATTTTATTATTATTATTATTATTATTTTATAAAAAATTCATAAATTTTGCTTTGGGTTCTCTCTAAACCTGAGCTGAAGAACCTGCTCACTTGCTTCTCTTGCAGTTTTTTCTTCTCTCTATTTACCTCTGAAGAACCCACCTCACCTTCTTCTCTAGTGCACAACCTCTAAAAGCTCCCCCTTCTTAGACTCTTAAAAAGCTCAGGTTTTTTTAATAAAAATTTGCTTTGTTCTATTTTGTGGGTGTCTTTCTTATTAGAAGTTCAGTAACAAGCTTAGAACTTTCTCATTCTCTGTCAAGGCTGCTGCTGCTGATGATGATGATGAGCAGCTTCTTCCTTTTGTTTATTTGTTTGTTTGTTTGTTTGCTTGTTTCTCTCTCTCTCTCTCTCTCTCCCCCTCTCTCTCACTCAGGCCAACAACCCATCATGATGATCGTCAGCCTTGAACAAGGTTGATTTGATTTTGGTCACTTATTTAATTTTTTGAGTTAGGGCTGAGAAATTCTAGAGCTCTGCAAAGTTCAAGGGGTTTCCTCATGCACTAGGTACATCCTTCCTTCCTTCCTTCCTTCCTTCCCTTTCCCCCCAATAATTGGAGATGAGGGAAAAACCCATTGGGAAGGAAAATAATTGGAGATGGGAATTTAGAGGAAGGAAATTGGTTTTGGAGATGGGGAAAATCCCACTGGGAAAGAAAGTAATTGGAGATGGGAATTTAGAGGAAGGAAATCATCGGGTGTCATGGAGTGTCATTTGTTGTTGTTTTTGTTGTGTGATAGGAGTTTTGATACAGAATATTATTGTTTGTTTGTGATGGGTTTTTTTCCCCTTCCTTTCCAACATGAGCTTTGTAAGAAATACCTAGATAGTCAAAAAAAAGGGCAATCTTTGTGTTAAGAAATGGTGGGTGGGGTGGGGTGGGGGAGAGGAACCAAGGTCTGGGTCATTTCATTCAGGAATTGTTTCCTAGAGTAGATAAATATTTGAGGATTTTAGGGAATTTTTTTCAATAAAAATTCACCTTTTTAGGTCAATAAAAAAATTGTTGTAAAATCTTGGGAATTTTGGAGGAATGTTTTCCAAGGAAAAAAAAAACCTTTAGGGCCAACAAAAATTGTCCTTACATAAGGTTTGTCCACACACTTGAGGTCTCACCAATTGTGTTGTCCAAAGTACAATTTTGTTCATGAAAATCTCTCTCTCTCTCTCTCTCTCTCTCTCTCTTCCATTCTTGGGTCACTTGAATTCTTGTCATCTCTTTTTCTTTTTGTCCTTGTTTCAAAGTTTGAGTTTGTGTTTGTTGAGCTTGTTGCTTGGGCCCTGTCCCCCATCCCATGTCCAAAAAAGTTTGGACCCAAATCCCAGAGGCCTCTCAGGCCAACCAAACCCTTACGTACAAGAAGGTAGATCAGGCCACCCGAAGAAGGCCCACGTCCATCAAGCTTAGTGACCAAAAAATCCTGAACTGAAGGTTTAAAAGAAAAACCATATAGCTCAGCCTATCCCAGAAAACCCTAAACACCACCCCCAACAAGCTTTTGTCCCACACATTTCTTGGCCGACCACACTCAGCCCTGCAAAGAATTGTGTGGCTCTGTGGTAGGGTTTTGACCTTAGTTTTAGATTACACATAAAATAACAATTTTACATCAAAAATTATGTTAATGGTAGGTATCCTCATTTTTCTCTTAAGTAATGTTGAGTTTGAAATCAGTGTGAGACATTATTAGAGCATAGTGATAATTTTTTTAAAAATTAAAAAATTATTATTATTATTATTTTTTTTTGCAAAACATGCAAAACAAACAAGACTACAGAACATGCTTATACATAGGACCATGCAAAGCACAAAAAGACAAGGCCAAAAATGCACTGGACAAAGCTCATGCAAGAGTGTTCAGCATCTTGTGCCTACTATCCATGTGTTCAAGAAGCTTGAACTCAAGTCCAAAAGGCCCAAGACCAAACAACAACCTGGCCCGTGTGTTAAATAAGCTTTTGACCCAAATGCACAAGGCCCAAGCCAAATCAGCCCCCTTGCATCAAAGAATCTTGTCTTGTGTACAAATCAAATCAGCCCATTCATGTGTCCAAAAAGATGGAGCCCAGTCCATCTCTTTATTTAAGAAACCCTCATTCAAGTCCAAGAGGCATAGTGAATCCTTATATTTCAAATGCTCAAGCCAAAGTTCAAGAACCAAACCCTAAAACAAGGGGTTTTTTTAAAAACCCTAAATAAGGATGAGCAATAATAGTATGTTGGGTCATCCAAAATATGGGTGTGCAGTTTACTACAAAAATGCTAATGATCTAGGGTTGGAGATTCATGGACAATCCTAGGAAAAGTGTTGACAACCTTATTATCTAGGGAACAAATAAACCTAGGGCACATAAACCCTAAGGTCAACTAACATTCTTCTTCTTCTTGGCATGAAAGCTTGTTTTCTTGTGAAACATTCCAAAATTTCAAGACCTACTAGGGGGTAAATAATATAAGAATCATGTAGCTTGGCCTTCACAAAAAGCTCGGGCCTTTTCACAATATAATTTTTTTAAAAAAGTTATTATTCATGAAATTCAATTATCCATCCATTTCCATCCCCCAATTGATGTGTTAACACCTTTTTCATCCATTTTCATCCCTCAATTGATGTGTTAACACCTTTTTTCATCCATTTCCATCCCCCAATTGATGTGTTAACACCTTTTTCATCCATTTCCATCCCCCAATTGATGTGTTAACACCTTTTTCATCCATTTCCATCCCCCAATTGATGTGTTAACACCTTTTTTCATCCATTTTGAAATGAAATGAAATGAAATATACATACACCTAATTGTGGTGGAAGAGACTTTGAACTGACAAGAGGGGTAAGAAGACCATTCATTAGTAGTAGGCTGTTCGTTGATCATTGTAGTAGTACAAGGCAATTATTGTTTGAGAGAAGTTCCCACTCTGTTGTAGTCAATCAATCACACACACACATGGGGTGGGTAGGCTACTTACTTCTTTGTTCTGCCATCTTTTGAAAGGCCTTTTGTCAGCCCCAGAGGGTAGGGTTGTTGTTGTGTAGTATAATAATAATAATAAAAAATAAATAAATAAATAAATATAATAGCATTTCTTATATATATATATAATTTATTATTTTTTTTTTTTGCCCTTTCCCCCCCCCCCCCCCCCCCCCAAGAAAGAAAGATGAGAAATTTTGTTGAAAGATACATTGTTATAAGAAGCCCAATTGAGTTTGGGTTCTTCAAATTCTGTGAAACCACGGTTGTTGTTGTGTGGTAACTTTCTTTTTGAACTTGGATTTCTTTTCTGGGGAGATTAAAAAAGCTCTCAAACTAAACCCTAAACTCTAAACTCTCCCCCCAGAAATTTTAGGGTTTATTATGAGCTTTGAGTACTCAGAGTTTTAACCCTACTCACATGAACCGCAACAAGTAGCAAAATTCAGGGTATTTTGAGTCAAAGGAACTACACACAAAATGACCCCAAAAGAGTTGGTCCTATACTTAAAAATATACCCATTTTACGGTGAAAAATGTGACAACTATGAGGAAATAGAAACAAAAATTATGTATTCTTGAATTTACCCTAAAAATCAAGGTATATTAGAGTATATAGATGTAATTTCATGGATATCTCCTTGACCCAGATGGAAGTTTCAATAGATTATAATAGTCTCTAATCTTTCCCAAATTTTAACCCCAATTTGCAAATTTTGCAACACATGCATGTTTACCCTTGCCTTGACAAATAAAAATATAATTTTATTATATTAGCCCAACACTGAAAAAAAAAGGGTCCTAATTGCCAGATTTTTACCTCCATGATTTTGCGAGTGGATAAAAGATAGTTGCACCTCCTCTAGTTTGTTGAAGTGCACACAAACCATGGTTAAAAACAAACCCTTGTAGTCTCGAGGACTCTCACACACCACTGATGCACTAATTTTGTCGAGCAGAAACGGCAGGCAGCCGCCATTCTAGACACTTGCAAGCTGCAAGTACTTGAAGCCTGAAGAAGGGGATGAACACAAAAAAACATGATGAGGCCGGATAAATATGTTATGGGTTGTTTCAGAAAGAGCTTGGATTCTCTTGTTGGATTTGTCATTTACAACTTTACCTTCATCGTCGTCATGGTCATCATCATCAACAATTTACAAAACAACATCATCTTCTTGGTACAACTAGCAACTATGCTCTAATAAGTTGCCTTGCTCATGAATTTTTCTCATTTTCACAAATCTTGTGTGAATGAAACTGAGCTACAAATTGTTGAAAAAAGTTGGCTCCTCAGCTCCTCCAAATGGTGTGAATGATTTTTGCTCTGATTTACTTGGATTTTCTTGCACCTGCACCAAACATGCTTTGGCCCTTGTGTGTGTAGTACTTATTACCTATTCACAAGTATCATGATGATGATGATACCATGATCACTGGACAGACCCAATCTTTTTCCTCACATCATTTGTACCTAGTTCTACACAGTCTTTTTGCTAGTATTACTAATGGGTATGAGAGCTCTGAACTTTGAACATGTACATTGCATAGTAGCATCGGATAAATGCACTGTTAATTGTACATTTAGTAGTTTAGTATCCTAGGCTTTGGAGTTTAGAATTTGTTCAGAATCTGTTTAGAATTCTGTCTTTCAGCAAGAGATGGGTTAGTTGCCACTGCTTAATACCAGTGTTGTTGGATGGGTACTAGAAACTGCACCAAACCACCCATTGGGTCTCGCCGCTGCGGTTCCTAAAGTTCATTACCATGGTTCTCAAAGAATTCAAATACCCAGTTCTGATGTATTAAGGACAGTTCTCAAAAATAAAATTCTAAAAGTCAAAGAACTGCCCACAAGATCTTGAAAACTGGTAGGTAATTCTTTGAAGTGTATGAAATAACCAGAACCCATGATTCTTTGACTCTCTTTTCCTTTCAAAAACCCGAAACCAGCAGTTCTCTGATTTGGAATTACTAAAAAAAACTGGAGCCAGCGGTTATTAACAGAATCAAATAACCGCCCAACACTGGTATATATGGTCGCCAAAAAATGATTGACAAGTGAAGAATGTGATGCAAATGGGTTTGCTTTGCTTTGTGATAATGAAAACATTTTCCTTGATTGTGCCCAAGCTTGTGCAAACTGGAACTGTGAGTATGTTAGGATAGTGAAACAACTAGTACAACAGAGCGAAGAAATTTAACAAACTATCGAGTGTAATCCAAAGGTAGTATATAAGAGAAGGTAGTTTGATTTGTTTGACTTCCTACATGAAAATCATGCATCATGGAGGTAAAACTTGGGTGCATAATGCCATCCATCATTTGATCGAATCTTCACATTCATTACAATGGTAAAACATGGTGACCATGATGTGATGATTGGATATTCAATCATCCCATGAGTAGGTATGAATAAGGGAAGGTAGAGATTCAATGAGGGTTTGATTCAAGAACTTCTTATGGTTCAATCTTATAGAGACACAAGCGTAGGTGGGTGAAGAATTTGAAATCCTCAATATTTGGGTGCACAATGAAATTTTGTTTTCTATTTTTTTTAATACTCCATGTTGATTATTCTTTCCTAGTTTTGCCTCCACTTTCTACATCAATTTCCAATGAAGACGTTGAATATATATTATTGCACATTTCAACTTCTTATGTTTGTCATTTTAATGCCATGATATTCTCTACAAGGGTAGTTGCAACTTGCAACTATGGAACCATATTATTACCTACTCCCTGGCACATTCATCATCACTTGGATCTGATGTGCAGAAGCATCCTTCTGACCCTCCTCCCCTACCTACCTCCCACACTTTGCAAAGGGGAAAACTATGCCCTATTGAAGCTTCTTCAGGTACAACTCAATTACAACAAAGAAAAAAAAGGGAGTTGAGAAAATGTCAATCTCCAGCTCACATTGTCTGAGTTGCACATTCATCATAGAAATAAATGATAATCAAAAGATCTATATTCTCACTCCTCTCACACTAAAGCTACAACTTGCATCTTGTAATTTGTCGGATACATAACAGCCATGGGTATAGATAACTAATGTTTTAATGGGTCACAGTTAGGTTAGCAAAATCCTAACAATTTAGGGTTCTGCCACATCATTCAGAACTTTGTGGATTTATATTTGCTAAACCTCATGAAGTTTCTACATGCCGGGTAGTCACATGCATTTGAAAGAGACATTGACCATAAGAAGCTTCAGGTGAAAAGCAGAATCTCTCCTTAGTGAGAGTTACATACACAAAGAGTTTAGCAACTTCTCCAGAATCATTTTTCCGGTCAGAAAAACTGGTATTTTCTAGAAGCATGTTTAACAAATTGTACCAATGAGTTCATCGGCACAATATGAGCTCTTCTGGAGAGGGTCAAATCTAAGAATACTCAGAACAACTATAGATAATCCTTCATCTCACTGTATGAGGTTTTCTTGTCAGTTGATAGCAATTTGTGTCCTGGGAGTTTCTCAATGTCTGCAATGGTTGTGCCAGACACCCAACAGGAGGAGCTTTTGGGCTAGATGTGTGACACTAGATCAACACTTGAAGCTACTGTTGGGTGCCACACCAATGAACGAACTCACATGCAAATTAGTTCACATGGCTTAAAGAAATCTTTCCCTTTCTGGAAGAACTGTGGTTAGGTTATCATTTGAGATCATTGTATTGAGTCCAATTACTCAAAATTCCTGACACACATACATGCATACATACAAACCAATCACATGTGTGATTTGGGTCATCTCAAATTATTGTGAAATTCAAATTCAACTTGAACAGAAAGTCTTTGGCAGGCAAGGCTTGGTCAGATTGGTGACTGGGCAATAGTTCTCCTGACACCCATTTCTCCAAGTCTGGTCAATTCTCGTGAAGTGAGTACTTTGTATGAGATGAAACATGTGCTTGCACTTTCAATCCCCAGATTTCAAAGTACATAAAAATTAAAATTTCATGGCCTGCAATGTGATGACCACTCCACATCCCATATTCCACTGCAACTTTATAGATTGCATAACACAAAATTGTCCTAGAAAAAATGGTACTCAACTACTTGGTTGATTGACATCCAGGTACATGTCACCTGCAAGTTCAGTACCCCAACTTTTGTCACATGAAGTTGCTAGGGCATGAGGACACAGGTGATAGGTTTAGGTTGAAAGTACATTTGGACAAACTGAGATCCAGATTTACCCAACAAATGAAGGAATGATGGAGAGGAAATCCCAACAACAACCATACCCTTTGCTTGATTGGGTAATGGTGCTGAGATACACCTGTTGACTAATTTTGTGCATAGTATAAAATAGTCGACTCTCTTAAACCCATCACGTCTGGCTGTAGATTCAACCTGATGGGTTTTCATATGCAGTAGTGATGTCTTTGACTGTGCACAAAAACTGTAGCTAAAGACTGACTTAGTCATCTTGGACCTTTGGAGCTTAATAATATTTCCTTAGGACAAATCAAAGAAACTTTAGAGAACAAGCTACACAATGCACCTTCAACTAAATGGCTTTGCCTCGCTCAAAAATTTACCAATATCTTGGGAAGGAAACCCAAGAAACAAAAGATCACAAGAGACATTGATCTCAAGAATAAAAAACCACCCTTGGAAGAGAGAATTTCAGAAGGAAACGTCCAACATGCCTTCTTTCTTTGTCTCACTGTTGCCTCAGCTGCTGCTGCTGCTATTGATGCTTCGATTTGTCCAATTCCTGAAGGACACAATGATGGCAAGTGGAGAACAGTGGCAGCAGCAGCTGTTAGCTGGAGAATATTGCAACATCACAGACTCAATCTACCCATTTCAAAACCAACACATTACCACACTGCACCAGTCTATAATTAACTGACCCAAACTCCTCTCACAGGGTTCTTATAAGGACAGACTGATTTGAGGCTCTGTAATCCTGTACAGATTAACAAAGTGCTAACAATTGTGCTGGAAATTAATCTAAACATGGTGATTGGTACCAGAGGGGAAGATCCTTGTTTCCAAGGAAATTTGTCTGTGAAATGAGACATATTGTTTACTTGTTTACTTGTTACCATGAAGAATATAAACAGTGTGCAAGTCCACACCAAAGGATGTCCCAAAGAACTCAAAAACATTCTTAGGAAAAGCTTAAAACACTGCAAGGGGTTGTTGACTGTTAGGGAGACTGTCTGTGCATACTTGAGAAGGACACAATTTATATATATATATATATATATATATATATCATGTTGAACAGAAACACTTCAATACAACTTTGATCAGCACAGCAACTTCTGATGATGAAATTCAGGTGCAAATCAGTCATTATAGCCCTAAAGATCAGAGCTTTGACATTGGAACCATGGATATACCCATGACACTCAAACAGTAAAGCATGAGATTAAGACAAAGAAAGCTTCAGACCAGATAATGGCCCCTAAAAATGGCCTATAAGAAAGTGTATGATGAGGCTGCAGTACCTACTGATGGTGCAAGACACTAAATACCTCTAACGAGCTCTGTCTGGCGCATTTTCAGGCTTGTCTTTTTGTGCCATTTTTGCAGCCTGCATGGTTTTGTGCAGAATTGCATTGGGCAGTTCTACTTGTTTGCAGTCTTCAGTTAGGAACATGGCTAGGCTTCTTGGTGTGCACCATTGAAATGTTACTGCAGCATTATCATGGAGATCTCCAATGTGTGAAAGTGGGGCATCTTTGTGGAGATTATCAGTGAGAAAGAAGAGGACTGATGACCTCTTGCTTTCAACAAGAAATCTAGTGGTGCAATGGTGGGTAGAAGAGATTCGAGTCAGCCCCTTGACAATGCTGAAGTGACAAAACAGGGAGTGAATCTAGGCACATTCGATGAGAAGCCACTCGTTTCCTCATGGAAACACATGTTTATCTTTACCTTCAAATATGTTGATTGTGAACAATGTCTTGGAGGTTGTTATTCAAAAAAATTGGAAAGTCCAGAAAGGGCTCAGTTCTTTGTCCATTGTAGTTTTTTGGAATGGATTTGAATGGAAGTCCTTGAAGTGATTAGTCCAATAAGAAAGTAATCTTGTGAACAAAAACTGGTTAGTTAACTCTCCATTAAGTTTGTAGTTCAATGGATTGCCATTGGTTTTTTGATGAATTTGGGCAAATTCAGTTGTGCAACACTTTTAGTCCATATATGTATTACTTCAGGTTATTGTGAAGGCATGGAATTAATCAGTTACCTAAAATTGTTGATTCATTGTGGACTATTGTGAACAAATTGCCTTGGAGTCCATAGAATCTATGTAGTATATATGCTAAGTCCATTTGAGTGAGTTATGTTGTAACTTAAATCCATTTGAGTGGGTTAGATAGTTACAAAGTCCATTTGAATTGGTTGGTTTGTAATATGAATACCATTTGAAGTCCATATGTTGTTGAATTGTTGAAGACTCCACTTGGATTGGTCAACTTGTAACTTGAAGTCCATTTGCATTGTTGATACTATCACAAAGTCCATATGAATTGGTTATCTTGTAACTTGAAGTCCATTTGAATCCATTAGATTGTACAACAAAGTTCATTTTTTTGGGGGTCAAGCTAAAACATATATTAAATTCTTGAATCTTCCATGGAAATTTGATGAGACAAATGGCACCTTGGAATCTATTTTTATCATCATGAATGATCTCAATGACCTTATGAGCTTTGAATATAAACTTGGTTATGTGAACTCAATTAATATAAATTCTTAAAGAAAATTTTGCTACTACCTACTGTCCAAGGGATTCTATTGTGCAAACTCTAGATCATTGTTCACAAGGTTTTACTATTGTTGAAATGAAGAAATATATTCTTTTAAAAAACTACCTTTTTGACCTTTGTGAACTCAATTGTAACGCCTATCTCAAGACCCAACTACTCGTCGTATTTGGTTTGGTATCGCTACCGCACATGACTTTGAAACTACAACAAATTAGTTCGAGATTTGTATCAAAACCCATTAACCGAATTTCCCTGATGTAGATGCAATTAGGGTCACAAGAGTGACTTATAGGCTAACAGGTCACACTTTGGCCAAGTATCCTGCAAAAATACTTCCAAAAGCTAAAAAGATTAAAGGAATTGCCATGAGAATGGGCGCATCATGACATTGTAAG
>Ga0116227_10012014_pt1 | contig 14322 bp, 11 predicted proteins | sample S1TSphgellanicum_FD_89693 | JGI IMG/M metagenome (GOLD analysis project Ga0116227, IMG submission 89693) | Host-associated microbial communities from peat moss isolated from Minnesota, USA - S1T2_Fb - Sphagnum magellanicum MG | ecosystem: Host-associated > Plants > Peat moss > Unclassified... | reverse complement strand
TAAGCCAGGTGATCGGCTTTCTGTCCACCGAAAACGGGCTGGTGCTGGCGGCCATCGGCATGCCGGGGATGCCGTTCGTCGCGGAACTTTCCGTCGCCCTCCTGGTGCTGGTGGCGTTTTTGGTTGTCGGCGTCTTCGTATTTCGGGTGCGCGAGCATTTTGATACGCTGGACCTGACCGGCATTGAAGAAATCGAACGGCGCGGCCGATGAGTGCCGCCTTGCTTGCGGTGCTGATCCCGCTGCTGGCCGCACCGCTGCTTGGGGCTTTCGGCACGCCGCGCGCCGGCGCCATCGCCAACTTGCTACTGAATTGCGGCGTGTTTCCGCTCACCCTCGCCGCCGCGTTCAGCCCCGGCAGCGGGCTGCTTCATGCGGATAGCCTTGGGATTATCTTCGGCGCCCTGACCGGCTTCGTCGGGCTCTCCACCGCCATCAGCAACATCGCCTTTGTGCGCGGGGAGGCGGCGCGCATGTCCGTCCGGCGCTGGCGGGTTTATCACGCGATGTGCCAGGTGATGATCGGCACAACCCTGCTGGGGCTTTACGCCGATAACATCGGCCTGCTCTGGGTCGCGGTGGAAGGTGCCACAATTTCGGCAACGCTGGGGGTAAGCCTGCCGCGCACCGCATCCGCGCTGGAAGCCGCGTGGAAATATTTTGTCCTCGGCGGCGTGGGCATTGCGCTGGCGCTGTTCGGGACGATGCTGACATATCTCGCCGCACAACCAATTCTCGGGCCTGGCCTGCAGGCGATGAGTTTTTCCGCACTCGCGGCCAACGCCGCGCATCTGGATGGGTCGCTGATGACTTTGGCTTTCGTATTTCTGCTGTTCGGCTATGGCACCAAGGCCGCACTTGTGCCCCTGCACGGCTGGCTGCCCGATGCCTACGCGGAGGGGCCAGTACCGCTGACCGCAACTCTGGCGGGCCTCATGCTGAATGTGGCATTGATCGCGCTGCTGCGCTTCCGCCATCTCATGCAGGCAAATTTCGCCGCGTCCGGCGGTGCGATGCGCCCAGGGCCGTTTCTGTTTTCCCTCGGCCTGGCTTCACTTTTGCTCACCGCCTTCAGCCTGTGGCGGCGGCGCGATGCGCGGCGGTTTTTCGGTTTCTCCTCAATCGAGCACTCCGGCATCGCGGTGTTCGCATTCGGCATCGGCGGCGCGGCGGCGATTTTCGGCGGCCTGCTGCACATGATTCTGCACACCCTCATCAAATCCGCCCTGTTCCAGGCACTAACGCGCGGTGCCGCGATGCGCGGCGGCGCCGGGCCGGACAACTACGGTTTTTCCCACCTGCGGGGCATGATGGCGACCAGCAAGCCACTCGGCTGGCTTCTGGCCTTTTGCGTTTTTGCCCTGGCGGGCCTGCCGCCTTCCGGGCTGTTCTGCTCCGAATTCCTGATCGTCAGCCAGACGATCCAGCGCGTGCCGGTGCTCTCGCTGCCGCTCGGCTTCGGGCTGCTCATCTGCGCCATTGCGATCATCCGCCAGGTCGGGCCGCTGGTCTTTGCCCCGCCGCCGAAGGGAACGCAGGCCGCCATTGCCGGGCGTGGCATCGGCTTCACCTATCTGCACCTGATTTTCATGCTCGCCATCGCGTTTGCGATGCCGGCACTTCTGGTCGCGGCACTCTCCGGCATCGCCACGGCATTGCAATGATTTTCTGCTCACCCACCGAATGGTCCAACACCCAAGGCGAGTTCATAGCACTTTGGACCGATTCAACCCATGCCTACGCATTATTCAAAGGCGCATTCATCGCCACCGAACTTACTGACGGCGCGTATCCGGCGCTCTCATCCCATCATCCCGGCGCCGCCTGGTTTGAAAAACTGGCGTTCGACCTGAACGGCCACAAACCAGCCGGCGTCACGCACGCCGCCACGGCAATAAACCACCACCGCGCCCCCGACGGCACCGCGGCCTGGCCGGAATTCTCGCTCCCGCCCGGTGAGGGCGTGCACCAGATCGCGGTAGGACCAGTCCATGCCGGGATTATCGAACCGGGGCATTTTCGTTTCGGCGTCATCGGCGAGCGTGTATTGAAACTGCAAGCCCGGCTTGGCTATTCGCACAAAGGCACGCTGGCGCTGATGCGCGGTAAATCACCCCGGCTGGCGGCGCGATTCGCCGCGCGAATCTCCGGCGATTCAACGGTCGCCCACGGCATCGCCTTCGCTCACGCCACCGAATCAGCACTTGGCCTAACACCGCCGCCGCGCGCGGTTTATCTCCGCGCCGTAATGGCTGAACTTGAGCGCATCGCCAACCATGCCTCGGACATCGGCGCCATCGCCGGCGACGCCGGTTTCGCGTTCCTGGATGCCAGATTCGCCTGGCACCGCGAATCCATCTGTGCCGCCGCCCATGCGGCTTTCGGCCATCGGCTGATGATGGACATGGTGATTCCCGGCGGCATTGCCGGCGACATAAAAACCGACGGGCGCGAAAACATCCACCGCGCGCTGGATGCGCTGGAGATTGAGCTGCCAAGCCTGACGCGGGTCTTTGAAACTTACGCCAGCTTGCAGGACCGTCTGGTGGGCACCGGGCATATTTCCGTCGCCCTGGCGCAACGTTACGCCCCCGGTGGCTTTGTCGGCCGCGCATCCGGGCGAAATACGGATGCGCGCATCTCGCCGGGCTATGCGCCATATGATGCCATCGGCGTCAACATCCCGGTTGAAACGGATGGCGATGTCGGCGCGCGAGTCCGTATCCGGATCGCCGAACTTATCGAAAGCACCGCACTCATTCGCACGCTGCTTGAAGGGCTGCCGGACAGCCAGATTGCGATAGCACCGCCGGCCGGCTCCGGCATGGGCCTGGGTGTGGCGGAATCGTTTCGCGGCCCCGCCTGGCACTGGCTGAAAATCGATTCAGGCTTGATCACTGACATATTTATTGCCGACCCAAGCACGCTCCATTGGCCGCTTCTGGAACACGCCGCCGCCACCGGCATCGTCGCGGACTTCCCGCTGATAAATAGGTCAATTAATGCGTCATATTCAGGGGTTGATCTTTGAATATCATTGAATATAGTGGCGAAATTGGCGAGCAGGCGCTTCCTCATTCATTAGAATCAAATAGGTGTTAACCGATCAGGTGCAGGTTGTACCGGACGAAACCGTGCCTTGTGGCTTCATCATCAATGGAACAGAAAGCCTAACTTTTTGACAAACTTTTTGAATGTTGGCGCGCCGCCATTTCTGCGCCGGGGCGGCAGCACAGGTAAGCTGATTGCTGAGTTTGACTGGGCTTCGACAAAGCTTGGCCCTCTCAAATCCTGGCCGCAAAGTCTCAAAACCGCTGCCGGCTTCGTCGTAAGCGCGGCGGTGCCGATGGTGATGCTGTGGGGACAGGACGGCACCATGATTTATAATGACGCCTATTCGGTGTTCGCGGGCAAGCGGCACCCGGCGCTGCTCGGCGCCAAGGTACGGGAAGGCTGGCCGGAGGTTGCGGACTTCAACGACAATATCATGAAAACGGTGCTGGCCGGCGGCACCCTGGCCTATCGCGACCAGGAACTCACGCTGTACCGCGATGGCGTGGCCGAGCAGGTATGGCTGAACCTGGATTATTCGCCGGTTCTGGACGAAACGGGACAGCCGGCGGGAGTCATCGCGATTGTTACGGAAACGACTCAGCGCGTGCTGGCAGACCGTCGCCACGCAATGGACCGGCGGCGGCTTGAGCTGATGTTCGACCAGGGGCCGAGCTTCATGGCGCTGCTGGCCGGCGCGGAACATCGTTTTGAGACGGTGAATGAAAGCTATAGGCGGCTTATCGGCGGCCGCGACGTGTTGGGCAAGACGGTGGCGGAGGCTCTGCCGGACGCGGTGGCGCAAGGCTATCTGGAAATCCTCGATGGTGTCTTCCGGTCCGGCAAACCCTACAGCTCGACCGGTGCGCGTTACGAGGTTCAGCCGGTTCCGGGCAAGCCTGGCCAGGAACGGTTTGTGGATTTTATCTACCAGCCGCTCACGGATACAAACGGCGCGGTGACCGGCATTTTTGTCGAAGGCGTGGATGTCACGGCCAGGACCGCCGCGGAAACCGCACTGCTGGAATTGAATGTCACGCTTGAGCATCGAATCGAGGAGCGCACGGCCCAGCTGATCGCCCGGGACGCTTTGATCAATACGTTCTTCAAGCATTCGTCCGAATGCCATGCGGTGTTCGGCCAGGATGAATCGGGCCGCCTGCGATATGAAGAAGTCAATCCCGCGACTCTGCGGCTGTATAAATTGAACCGCGACCAGGTGATCGGCCGGACGATCGACGAGATTTTCGGCGCGGAAACCGCCGCTGAGATAAACCGGCATTTGAACGCCTGCCTCAGCACCGGCCTGCCGCGCCGCTACCAGCGGCGTCTGGTCGATTCGGTGATCGAGGCGATGGCGACACCCGTGCCGGATGACACCGGCATCAGGCGCCGGGTTCTGGTGAGTGCCCGCGACATAACCGACGATGCCGCGCGGGAGGCAGCACTGGTGGCCGCCAACAAGCTGCTGGAGGAAATCGCAACGACCGACGCGCTGACCATGGTCAACAACCGCCGCGGGTTTGACGAAGCCCTGGCGCGCGAATGGCGCCGCGCCACGCGGTTGCAGTCCGGTATTGCTCTCCTGCTGTTCGATATTGATGAATTTAAAAACTTCAATGATAGCCAAGGCCATGTTCAAGGCGATGAGTGTCTGCGGATCATCGCCAACTGCCTGCGCGAAAATTTCGGCCGCGCGACGGATTTCGTGGCGCGCTACGGCGGCGAGGAATTCGCGGTGCTGCTGGCGGATGTTGACGCCGATGAAACCGGCCCGATGGTGGTGGCGGAGCGTCTGCGCGCGGCGGTTGAGGCGTTGCGTATTCCGCACCCGGCAAGCTGTATCGGTATTGTAACGGTAAGCGGCGGCATCGCGACGGCCTGGCCAAAACCGCCGCCCCGCGGCGGCAGCGAGTCGCGCGCGGCAAGCCTGATCCACGAGGCCGACGCGGCACTATACGCCGCCAAGCTGGCCGGCCGAAACCGGGTATTTGCACCGGGTTCCCATCTGGTGATGGCGGACGCGAAAGTGGTGGAGCGGTAGGGTGGGGTGCTCTTGAGCACCCCACCCCTTCTACTTGGATGCCATTCCAAACTGAAAGCGATCTTGACGGCTAAATCGCAACAAAATATCAATTTACAGTCGCATATGTTCATGATCAGGCGTGGAGCTTGTCAAGATGTACTCAAAACACGACGTTGACGGCCGGTTTTATGTTTGGACGATCGGAAACAAGGTCAATAAAAGTGCCGTAATCTCGGCCCACGGGGCTCAAACCTGGGTTAATTCTAAATTTAAGATACCGGACAACGTCAAGCTGCACTTCTATCAACCTAACGGCTATCTTTTGCAGGATCCCGGGCTGATCAACGTAATTTATGATGAGGTGAAACCACTCGAAACAGTTTCCGGTGGGAAATCTCAAGATTATTCCCTAAGCAAATATCAGGGCGCAAAACATGGAAGCGACAGGGAAAGCTACGAAAATATTCCAGCGTTCGGCATCACGAAAGAGGAACTGATAGAGCTCGGATTTAAAGAAACAGACATCAATAATATGAAAAAGGCGAGAGATGACGTTGATATTATAAGTGTCAGAAATCGCCGTCTTAAATCGGATCCGGTTCTGAGCGATTTAATCCGTTCTGTCCATAACGCAGGATACAAGTACACGGACTTTTACTGCTCTTTCTGCAGGGGCCCAGCCTTTTCAAAGGAAAAAGGCAGCTGGGACGCGACACAAAATAAAGTAGATTAAGTAGGGTGGGGCGCTCCTTAGCACCCCACCACTCCCATCCGCATTCACCCCGCCACCGCACCCCGGCATTGCCCGGCGCCGTCCCTTGGCCGCATACTCCCGCGCATGGTCTGGAGAACCCTCGTCCGCCACGTTGTGGCACGCCAGCCGGTTGCCCGCGCCGCGGACGCCGCCGCCGCCGCCGCCCTTGGCGAGCGCCTGGCCGCTTGCGGCGCAAAAATTCTGGGCCGCAGCCTGGCCATTCGCCATGTCGCCGCCGGGTCTTGCAACGGGTGTGAGCTGGAGCTGCGGGCGACCCAGAACATGATCCATGACCTCACGCGCTATGGCCTGACCTTCACCGCCAGCCCGCGCCATGCCGATGTGCTGCTCATCACCGGCGTTGCGGCCCGCAATATGACTGAGGCCGTGCGCCAGGCGCGCGAAGCCATGCCGGACCCTGTGCTGGTCATCGCGGCGGGGGATTGCGCGGTCGATGGCGGCGTTTTCAAAGGCTCGCCGGCCATCACCGGCGGCGCCGACAGCATTCTGCCGGTAGACATCTTCGTCGCCGGCTGCCCGCCCACGCCAGGGCAGATTATAGAAGGACTGCTGGCACTGATCGAGGCGAACGCGCTTGCTTAATACATTGAGGATAGCACGCTGCGCAGCCGCTTGATTTCCTCCAGCGCCCGCCCGGTGCCCAACGCCACGCATTGCAGCGGGTTCTCCGCCACCATCACCGGCAGCCCGGTGGAAACGCGCAAAACCTCGTCCAGCCGGTGCAGCAGCGCCCCGCCGCCGGTAAGCATGATGCCTTTATCCACAATATCCGCCGCCAGCTCCGGCGGCGTGTTTTCCAGCGCCACTTTCACCGCCTCCACAATCTGCCCCACCGGCTCCGCCAGGCTTTCGGCAATCTGGCGCTGGGTAACAGTCACTTCGCGCGGCACGCCGTTGATCAAATCGCGGCCTTTCACGAAGCGGGAAGGGCCGTCATCCGGGCTGTCCATCCAGGCGGCCCCGATGTCCATTTTAATCCGCTCGGCCGAGCTTTCGCCGATCAGCAAATTAAACGTCCGCCGGATGTAAGAAATGATGGCTTCATCCATCTTATCCCCGCCAACGCGGACCGATCGGGCGTACACGATCCCGCCCAACGAAATCACCGCCACTTCCGTCGTCCCGCCGCCAATATCCACCACCATCGAGCCGGAAGGTTCGGTCACCGGCAGCCCGGCGCCGATCGCGGCGGCCATCGGTTCCTCAATCAGCAGCACTTTTCGCGCGCCAGCACTCTCGGCACTCTCCTGAATCGCCCGGCGTTCAACCGCCGTGGAACCCGAAGGCACGCAAATAATAATCAGCGGCGACGCAAAACCGCGGCGGTTATGCACCTTGCGGATAAAATGCTTGATCATCTCTTCCGCGACTTCAAAGTCGGCAATCACGCCATCCCGCAGCGGCCGAATTGCCGAGATATTGCCGGGCGTGCGGCCAAGCATGTGTTTTGCCTCTTCACCAACCGCCAGCACATGCTTGCGGCCCTTCACGTCGGCAATCGCCACCACCGATGGCTCCGCCAGCACAATGCCCCGGCCTTTCACGTAAACCAGAGTGTTAGCCGTACCAAGGTCAATCGCCATGTCGGCCGACATGACACCTAAAATTCTACCAAACATTGAAACCCTTCCTGCACATTCGGGCCGGACTTCTTCTCCGGTCCGCCCCGCGGCACGGCACGGCTTACAGCCGTGCCAACCCCCTCGCAAGTGCGCGCGGCGGCAGGGCAACAATCCCCGCGCTCCATGATTGGAAAATTAAGTTCTCTCCACTTTTGCGCGGCTTCCGGGGGAATAGGGTTGAAAACTGGTCAGGGCGAAAGACATCGGCGACATATGAAACAAGGAGTTCTCACCATGTTGCGCAAACTCATCGCGCCGGCTTTAATCACCCTCGCTTTGGCCGGCTGCGGCTATTCACCAGGCCATCGCGCCCTCACGGGCGGCGCCATCGGCGCCGGCGGCGGCGCCATCATCGGTGCCGCAACCGGGATCGGCCCCGGCACAGGCGCGCTCATCGGCGCCGGCGCCGGCGCCCTAACGGGGGCCGCCACCACGCATAACCAGGTTGACCTGGGGAATTAATTCAACCGTCAATACAGCCCGCCAAGCTGCTTATCGACCGAGGCGCTGGAAGCCGGCGCGGCGGGCTGGCTGGGTGTTGCCGGCTGGCCGGGTTGCTCCGGCGCCGGGGTTTGCGAGTTGCTGGGTGCTGGGTCGGGCGTGGCTGCCGCCGGGCTGGGCGCCGCCGGGCCAGGCGCCGCCGGGGTCAGGCTGGCACCCGCCAGCAGGCTATCCGCCGTCTGCGCGCCGGGTGACTGCCCGGATTTAAACGCCTCGGTAACGCCGCCGGTCTGTTGCAGGGTCACCCCGTCGGGAATGGCGAAATCAATCGGCGGCTGGTCGGCCAGCGCCACCTTCATAAACTCATTCCAGATCGGCCCGCACACATTGCCGCCGGTCTGGTCCTTGCCCAGGCTTCTCGGCTGGTCATAGCCAATCCAGCAGCCGGTCAACATGCCCGGCGTAAAGCCCAGAAACCATGCGTCGTTAAAATCATTCGTGGTGCCAGTCTTGCCCGCCACCGGCTGGTCAATGCCCACCACGGCAGGCACGCCAGTGCCGCGCTCCACCACCCCCTTCATCATCGTGATCACCTGGAAAACGCTCTGCGGGTCCGCCAGCTGCTGGCCGGAAAGATCAACAATCGGCGGCGCAGACGGGTCGCCATTTGTGCAATTATCGCACACCTGGCCGGGTGCCGTGTACAGCACCTTGCCGTCCGGGTCGGTCACACTGTCAATCAGGCTCGGCGTCACCTGCCGTCCCTCCTCATCCAGTGCAGCGTAGCCGGTGGCCATCCGCCACAAGGTCGTATCGATCGCGCCGATGGCGGAGGGGTAATAGGGCGGCATCTGGTCGATAATGCCAAACCCCTGGAAATTCTTGGCAATATTATCCAGCCCAATGGTGCGCGCCAGGTTCAGCGTGGCCAGGTTCAGCGATTGTTCCAGCGCGTGATAAATCGGCACTGGCCCTTGGAAATCATCCTCGTAATTGCCCGGCCGATACACCGTCCCATCCGCCAACTGCTGCACAAACGGCGCGTCCAAAACCGGCGCGTCCGGCTGGATGTTCTGCTCCATCGCCGTGAGGTAAACAAAAGGTTTCACCGACGAACCCGGCTGCCGCTGCGCCTGCGTCGCGCGGTCGAACGGGCTGATATCATGGCTCCAGCCGCCCACCAGCGCCAGCACCCGGCCGGTTCGCGGGTCCATGCAGATCAGCGCGCCCTGGATGTTCGGAATTTGCTCAAGATTCAGCGCGGTTTTTGTCTCCCCAGGCGAAACCATCACGATATCCCCAGGTTTCATCACCTGCGACATGTCGCTGGCCGGCCCGCCCGGCTGCCCGTTGACCAACGGCCGCGCCCAGCGAATGCCGGACAGGCCAATCGTGCCGGTTCTGCCCGTATTGGCCCCGGCCGCATTGTCGATATAGCCAAGACGGGCAACATCCGGCGTTTCGGAAATCACGATGGCCAGCCGCCAATCATCCCTCATGCCCGGCGGCACGGTCTGCTTGCCAAGGTCGGCCTGCCAGTTGCTGGCAAGGTCCGTGTCATCCACATGCGCCACCAGCCCGTGCCAGCCGCCATAGGCGTGGTCGTAGCGCACCAACCCGTCCTGCACCGCATTCTGCGCCGCCGCCTGCAATTTCGGGTCCAGGCTTGTATGCACAATCAGCCCGCCCTCGCTGGTCTGCTGGGCGCCGAACATCTGCGTCAGGGTCTGCTGCACGGCATCGGCAAAATACCCGGTGTCGGGCAGGTGCAGCGGCTCGCCCCCGGCGCGCGGCAGCAGCGGCTCGGCCATCGCGGCCTTCGCATCAGCCGCCGAAATCGCGCCGTCATTCAGCATCCGGCCAATCACCCAGTTCCGGCGGTCCAGCGCCTGTTGCGGGTGGCGGAATGGATCATAGGAGCTTGGCGCCTTCGGCAGCGCGCCAAGCGAAGCCGCTTCAGCGATTGTCAACTTGTCCAGCGGCTTGTCAAAATACGCCTGCGCGGCGGCGGCAACACCATAGGAATTATTGCCGAGGTAGATCTCGTTGAGATAAAGCGCCAGAATTTCCTGCTTGCTCATCACCCGGCTGACGCGCACGGCCAGAATCGCTTCCTTGATCTTGCGGGCAAAGGTGATCTGGTTGTCCAGCAGCATATTCTTCACAACCTGCTGGGTAATGGTGGAAGCGCCAAGCGGCCGGCGGTCCTGCCCCATGCGGCTGAAATCGACAAAGCCGGCGCGCAGGATCGCCACCGGGTCGATGCCGGGATCGATCCAGAAATTCCGGTCCTCGGCGGAGATGAACGCCTGGGCCACCAGCGGCGGAATTTGCGGATAAGGCACATAAATGCGCCGCTGGTTCGCCAGCTCCGAAACCAGCTGGAAATTGGACGCATAAACCCGGCTTTCCAGCGGCGGCTTGTAGTCCTGCAGCGTATCCACGCCAGGCAAGCCAGCGGAGAGCACATAAAAGCTGCCGCCACTGATAAGGATAATCGCAAGCACCGCGAAAACGACGAATTTGTAGAATCCGGTCACCAGAAAGCTGGCGAAGAAAGCCCAGAACCCGCGCCGCGGCGGCGGCTGGCGCCGGCCGTCGCGCGGCGGCGGCTTGCGTGCCGGCGGTTTGCCGGGCGGCTTGCGATTGGGTGCCAGGCGCGGGCCGGCGGAGAACGGCTTGGACGGATCGGACATGCCGGCTCATTAGCATCGCGCGCGCGATGCCGCGAGGCGCGAAGGCTTAAATAGTCTCAATTATCCGGCATCGCCGCCCCGCCCTTAACGCAACGGGCTTACCCGCTTAGATTGTACTCAACCTTCCTCGACACTAGGTGATCGGCCACGGACCACCCCGCGCCTGTCAGATGCGATGGCTAGCGCCGCGCTCACCCACCGCACGCTTGCCTGTTCTGCCACCCTTGCCAAAAATCCCCTTTATAAATCGGGTATGCAGCTGATGTTCGAACCATCCATAAAAAATGCCGCCGCCGGCCGCCGGCAACATAATCGCGATCCACAATACCGGAAACCCGATATGAGCGGCCGCCGGTGGCAGCGCCAATACCACGGCGATGATAAGCATATAATGCACCAAATACGCGCCATAGGAATAATCACCGAGGCGCACAATGAACCGGGGAAACCTCAATCTCTTAGCCGCCACAAGCAGACAGACATAAGAAATCGCCAGAACAAAGTAGCCAATCGCCGGCGACGGAACATTGTCATTAATCTTCAGGCACCATAAAGCGCCGCTCAATAAAACCAGATATGCCGCCGGAACCTTATCCAAAAATTTGTGTCCGGAAATCGAAACAAAAAAGCCGATCACAAAAAATTCGCACAATGGCGACAGAAACATAAATTTTCCAGGCTCTCCCGGATCGATAAAGCCGATCAATGCAGCCGCCGCCGGAGAATTCACCCGATAAATGTCAAAAACAACGATCGCAAAAAGCCAGAAGAGACAAAAAAATTGCAGGCCCTTCCGAGAGAATTTAAGAAGAATCAGCGCATAAACAATGTAATAGAAAACCATCTCATAACAAAGCGTCCAAAACGGAATTTCGTAGCTATCGTTTAGATGAGTTGTCGGAATAAGCGCCAGAGACATAAAATCCCAGTGCCAGGCAGGCCGACCTTCGATGAAATGGCTCAACACCACGGCAATCCAAAACGGCGGGAATATGCGGGCCGCGCGGTTCCAAAGAAAAAGCCTGCCTTGCGACATGCAATCGCCCATCACATAGCCGGATATGATGAAAAAAATGCAGACGCCGATCTGTCCCGTATCGATCGGCAGATAATCGGCCTGCTTCAGCCCCTTTGCATAGCAGGTAAAAAACGTAACGTGATCAAACAACACCAAAAACCACGCCAACGCCCGCAAAGCCTGAATCCCGCCGCTCCGGCCCTGTAACCCGACAACCTCCACGCTCATCCCCGCCCCCGCCCCTCGGGCCATCTACGCCGTCATGTTCGGGATTAGCAATCGCCGGCCAAAACCCCAGGCGACTGCGTGGGCGCGCTCAAACCTGCCTGAACACGCAGTTCCGGCCGCTCTTTTTGGCATTGTACAGGGCAACATCCGCCCGCCGCACAACATCCGCGGCACTCGCGTCCAGCGTGTTCGATTCGGCGACACCGACGCTGACGGTGATGCTGATGATTTCCGTGCCGGACGCAATCTCCGTCACCCCGATCGCCTTGCGCATCCGCTCCGCCACGGTAACCGCAACATCACCGCTGGTTTCCGGCAACAGCACCAAAAACTCCTCGCCACCCCACCGGATGGTGGCATCGGCGCCGCGCATATTCGCCCGGCAGGTGCGCACCACGGCGATCAGCAGCTTGTCACCCGCCTCGTGCCCAAAGCTATCGTTGATCTGCTTGAAGTTATCGCAATCGAGCATCAATGCCGCGTATGGCCGGCCATTATGCTGCCAGCGCCGGAAGGTTTCCTCCAGCCGGTCATCGCCGGCACGGCGATTCAGAGCACTGGTCAGCGGGTCGATGGTAGCGAGCGCCACCAGACGATTCTCATTATGTTTGCGGTCGGTCAGATCGCGCGTCACCAGCACAAAACCGTTGGCCGCACCGTCCGGGCCGGGCAGGGCGGTGGCGATGGTGCTGCCCCAGAAAATATTGCCGTCGCTCCGCCGCCCCCAACCCTCATATTCCGCGGTGCCATGCTGGCTGGCACGGGCAAGCAGTGAATCGGCGGCCTGCTGGCCGCCGGCCAGCGCCAGCAGGATTGCCTGGCCGGACGCTGCCACGTCAGCCGGGTTCCACCCGCCGAACCGGTTCAATGACCGGTTCCATTCGTCCACCCGCCCTTCCAGATCGACGGTGCAAATCGCATAATCACGGATATTCTCGAAAATCGCGCGGAACCGCTCCTGGTCTTCATGAACCCGCGCCTCGCGGGCAATCGCCAGCGTGATGTCCTGCAGAACCGCCATCAGGGTGTGGCCGTTTATTTTAATGATGCCCAGGGTCAGTACCTGGCGCGATTGCGGCGTGTGCAGATGTATCTGGTCGCAAATCGGTCCGGCAGCGGGCAGAAACGCGGCAACAAGCCCGCGCAAACCCGGCGCCATGATGCTGAATACATCGAACAGATTGGACATATCGCCGCCGGTGGCCAACGGCATCAGCAATTGCGCCGCCAGAGGATTTGCCATCTCAATATAGCCGTCGGGGCGAAATTTGATAATGCCGACGGGCGTGAGGTACATAAATTCGACCAGCGCCTCAATTTCAGACACGTTGCCCGCAACATGCGATACGGCCGGTCCGGCGGTCAGCGGCGCTTCTCCACCGCAAGATAGTTGCAGCGCGCGCCGGGGCGTTTCAGCAGCCTCAGCCGCACGGCCAATGGCGCGATGCGGAAGGTGAACACGTAGTTGACGATTTCGTCGAGCACGGCCTCGGTTTCAAACCGGTGCGCCACCATGAAATTATTGCTGCATGGCGCCACCGAGGTGAAGAAATTCCGGCCGATAACGCGCGATGCGGTCAGGCCGGAGAGTGCCGACTCCGCCGCGTTATACGCCGTAACGGCGCCATCGGCGGCAAGGCCGACAACACCGAATGCCAGCGTATCCAACGCCGCCGGCGTCGCCTGCTCCAGCCAGTCAAGCAGATCCGGCGCCGTAAACTCCAACGAGGTCGGGATGGTGACGGAAACCTTGGAAATCCGCTTGGCACGCATGTGCAAAGCCCTTTCTACGGCCGGGTGAAGAGTGTTCGACTAACCGTGACGTTACATATAGGGCCGAGTAACAAATCGTTCAAATACCCACAGCAAAAATCGCGATGTTTCGCCCACCCCCACAGATCACTCCCAACTCCATTTTTTGATCATCTAACCATATTTTGGAGCAAGCGTAGGGCGGAAAAGCGAAGCGCATTCCGCGATCTTTTGGTTGCGCATCCACCGTGTCTGTCCGCCTGGGCTCCATCTGTCACTCCAAACCCCTTACGAACAAGCCTATTCCGCCACCTCAAAAATGTCGATACATTGCCGCAATGCCGGACTATCGCCGCAACCGCGTTCCCGGGGGAACATATTTTTACGGTAAACCTGGCAAACCGCCGGTCGGACCTGCTGGTGGGACATCAAAGTCCGGTTCTCGAAAGCCTTGCCGAATATTGAACCGATGCGGCCGAAGGGGCTGGCGCGTGGTGGGCGGGGCATTTGGCAAAAGCGCTTTTGGGAACATACAATCCGTGACGACCGGGATTATCGCGCCCACATGGATTATGTGCATTTTAATCCGGTAAAGCATGGTTTTGTGGCGCATCCTGCCGATTGGCCTTATTCTACATTTCGAAAATGCGTGGCGCTTGGATTGTACGATGCAGCTTGGGCACCCGCCGACAATGAAAATATATCATCCGGCAT
>Ga0116227_10012013_pt1 | contig 14323 bp, 16 predicted proteins | sample S1TSphgellanicum_FD_89693 | JGI IMG/M metagenome (GOLD analysis project Ga0116227, IMG submission 89693) | Host-associated microbial communities from peat moss isolated from Minnesota, USA - S1T2_Fb - Sphagnum magellanicum MG | ecosystem: Host-associated > Plants > Peat moss > Unclassified... | reverse complement strand
TTCTTCAACACTTCCGGATGCACCATCCCGGCGCCGGCAACCTCAAGCCAACCGGTATGTTTGCAAAGGCGGCACCCTTCTCCCGAACAAGCGGTGCAGTGGATGTCCACTTCAACTCCGGGTTCGACGAACGGAAAATAGCTGGGACGGAAGCGAGCTTTGACGGGCTTTTTAAAAAGCTTGGAAAAGAATTCTTCCAAGGTGATAAAAAGATCCGCAAACGAAACTCCCCTGTCGATATAAAACCCTTCTATCTGATGGAAAAATACGTGAGACCTCGAACTGATCGTTTCATTGCGGTAAACCGTTCCGGGAGCGATCACCCTAATCGGCGGCTTTTGTTTTTCCATAACTCTCAGCTGCGTATTCGACGTATGGGAACGAAGGAGAAGATCTTTTGTCAGGTACAAGGTATCTTGCATGTCTCTTGCGGGGTGATCGGCCGCAAAGTTCAAACCTTCGTAGTTGTAATAATCGGAATCCATGTCGGGCCCGTATTTCACGGAGAATCCCATGGAAGCAAAGATGGCAACCATCTCGTCGCGAAGGAGATAGATCGGATGTTTTTTACCCTTAAATTTTTTTCTACCCGGAAGAGTGACATCGAGCTTTTCTTGTTCGATCCGGCTTGCCGTCTCGGCACCCGTAAATCCTTTCATGGCAGATTCACAAAGAAAAGTAAGCTCTTCTTTAAGGATATTGATCTCTTTCCCCATCAGAGGACGCTCTTCGGGAGTGCAATTTCTAAGTAAAGTCATTAACTCGGCAACAAGACCTTTTTTACCGAGATATTTAACGGTAAGGAGTTCCACTCCCCGAGCTGCGTCAACTTCGGCGAGTTCGGCCTTAAATTGTTCTTTAATTTGTCGAATTTTTTCTTGCATGTGGGATACCTCATAAAAAAAAGCCTACGTCCAACAAGAGTCCGGACATAGGCTGAGGATATAGGGATCTAACTTATTATGCTAAAGCCTGCTTGGCGGCTCCCGCTACAAAAGCGAAACTTTGAGGATCTCGGATCGCCATATCGGAAAGCATTTTTCGGTTGAGCATACAACCCGCTTTTTTAAGTCCGTTGATGAACTTGCTATAGGAAAGCCCGTTGATCTTTGCAGCCACTCCCAGACGGACGGTCCAAAGACGACGAAAATCTCTCTTTTTAATCTTTCTATGATCGTAGTTAAATGCCATAGCAGACATAACCGCACATGTCGTCAAACGAAGGTGATTTTTACGGTCTCCTACAAAGCCCTTTGCTTGCTTCATAAGTCTTTTTTTTCTGCGATGGGCAGCCACTGCGTTTGTGACTCTTACCATTGTATTTCTCCACTATTTAAATGTTTAAGCAACACCCATTAGGCGTGCATAAGTCTTTGATTGCGCTTTATTGACTTCCGACTGTTTTCCGAGGTGTCTTTTACGCTTCGACGATTTCTTACTTAACTTATGTCTTCTTCCGGGATGCCCTTGCATAAGCTTCCCCGTGCCCGTGACTTTAAATCGTGCTTTCACGGCTTTTCTGGTTTTTACCTTTGTCACTTTACGGTCTCTCCAATTTACTCAATTGATCTTAATTTTTACGTTGCGGATCCGACCTTCTTTTTCGCTCCGGGAGCAAGCACCGTTGAAAGGTTTTTCCCCATCAACTTAGGCTCCAGTTCCGGAGTTGCTATATCGGCTAAAGCTTCGCAAATGCCTTGTACGGCTCTGTGTCCGATCTCGGGATGAGCAAGCTCTCGGCCCCTAAACGTGCACGTGACGCGAACTTTATTCCCTTTCGAGATAAACTCCCTCGCGTGCTTTACTTTTATCTGAATGTCGTGATCATCGGTTACAGGCTTGATTTTAATCTCTTTCACCTTAACCTGATGCTGCGACTTCTTTCCCTCTTTCTCTTTTTTAGTAATCTGATAACGATATTTACCGTAATCGATGATCTTACAAACGGGGGGTTCGGCACCGGCTGAAATCTCTACCAAATCCAGGCCCGAAAGCTCAGCTTTCGCCAAAGCATCCGCTATACTCAAAATTCCTAACTGGCTTCCATCCTTATCAATAACTCGTACCTTAAGTGCACGAATTTCTCTATTTATTTTACAGCTCAGAGCAGTCACTCCTATTTAAATTACTGATCACCATCTCTAACAACTCTTCAATCGATAGGGAAACGGAATCTGCTCCTCCGACTTTTCTCAAAGTCACGGTCTTATTTTCCGCTTCTCGGTCCCCAACTGCTATAACGAAAGGAACCTCTTCCGAAAACGCACTTCGAATTCTCGTTTTCAGCTCTCCTTTCGAATCGCCTACGAGAGCACGAACTCCTCGTTTCTTCAATTGTTTAACCACTTCATTCGCATAACCGACGTTCTTTTCGTAAGCCGGAAAAACTCTTATCGAAGGATCAGCTAACCATGCCGGAATTCCGGTTCTCCGGTTTTCGAGCAAGAGAGCTACCGCTCTTTCGAGCGAAACAAAGATCGAAACGGGAACGCATACATACTCCCCTTTTTCAACTCTACGAGGCGCTTTCATAGAAGAAAAGGGAAAGTACAATCCCATTCTATCTTTTACACGCCACTCTACTTTTAAGGCTTCCCCGGACTCTTTCGAAAACGGCACATCTGAATCCTGCAAAACCTTGATCAAAGCTGCGTTTTCAGGGGTTTTTTCTTTCCCGATTACGACGATTTGGAATGCAAAATCTAGGATTTTAAAGATTTTAGACACGAAATGCAAGTAAGAAATGAGCTTTTCGGAAAGAAGTTCTCTCCTGCAAAATATATGGGAAATATTCGCTTGAAAAACGGAACAATCCAATAGACCCGCATCGAAAACTTTATCTACTGATTCACAGACTGTTACGTTTTCCGAGATACATAATTTATCGGACAAAGCCCCAAGCTTCTGAAAAATTTCAAGATGAGCTTTGAAATATTTTTTTGGGTCCGAAGAATCCGTTACGGGACAAGTAGAAACTTCGACAAATCCGCACTCTTCGGAAAGGTCTCGCATCCTTTGGAAAAGAAGTGATTTAATTTTTTCCCCTCTCGGGAACCAAACCCAATCTTCGCCGGACTCTCTAAAAAGGTTTTTTTCCTCGCCTAAACGAACATGGTCGGGACCTATAAGGTCAGCGCACTCTTTCGCAAATTGTTTTTTTTCCGCTTTATCAAAAAAAGCAGCCCCGTGGATCCGAATTCTTTTCCGGGATCCTCCGAGCACTTCGCTTTTGTAAACCTTAACCGCGCCGATCTCTCCCAAACGCTTTACGCCCGGGAAACGATCCGAAAGAAACAACCTGCCTCCCACTTCAATCAAAAAAACGGTTGTCAACAGACTGCTTTGAACCGCTTGCGCCAGTAAAGGTTCCTTATGAAAAGTAAAATATTCTTTCGCGCTGAAAGGGGTCATCTCCCGAACGTTAACTTCCCCGTTTTCTCGAAGAGATTGCTCCATTCTTTCTTCGATCCTGCTCAGAACGGAGGCGTTAGCGTCTATATTTAGAAAAAAATCACAAAAAAAGCCCAAAGACGTGGGACCGCTTTGCCCTAAAATCGCATCGGGGAAAAGCTCTTTGACGGAAAGAGCTGCAAGAGCGGCAGAGACGGCCTGTAAATCTAAAATAGAGCTATTTTTTTTTGTCATACTAATGATGGGATATGGCTGACTCGAACAGCCGACCTCCACGATGTCAACGTGGCGCTCTAACCAACTGAGCTAATACCCCGTAGGAGTTAAAAGATGGTCGACATGTTAACTCCGGAAAAGATTGTTTGCAACATAAAATCGGGGAAGTGATTTTTCAAAAAACTTAAGGAGAACCCTCTCCCCCAATTTTCAAACCCTAAAAAGACCGGATAAAAATCATCGATTTCATATATTTTTCTTCCATTCGAGGGAAATAATGCGCAGTCTATTTGCTCTTTTTAACACACCTATTGACCTGGGGCATAAATTTTTCTCTTCTTTACTGAAAGAGGGGGATATCGCAATCGATGCAACGTGCGGTAACGGAAGAGACTCCTTGGCCCTTGGTAAACTTCTTTCGGAGAAAAACGGCTCTTCCCTTTTATGTATCGACATTCAAGAAATTGCGATACAAAGTACTGAGGAATTACTAAAAAAGGAACTTCCCTTCTTTCTCCCTTCCGTAACCTTTCAAAGGGGATCTCACGAATCGTTTCCCGAGCTTTTTAAAGGGCGTGTTAAACTGGTAGTATATAATCTCGGATATCTGCCGGGAGCGGATAAAACCCTCACTACAACGGTTTCAAGCACCCTTAGAAGCGTCAAAAACGCAATGCGCCTTTTGACTCCCGGCGGAGTGATCAACATCACCTGTTACCCCGGACATCCGGAGGGTGCAAAAGAAGAAGCGGAGTTAATCTCTTTACTCTCTTCTTTGGAGCCGTCTCTTTGGAGCTTTACTTCGATTCGTTGGAATAATCGAAGAGCTTCCCCTTCCGTGTTACTTCTCCAAAAATCTTTGGAAGTTTTACAAAAACTGTAAAACTCGAAAATCGTTCTTACTATCTTTCGGAACTCAAAAAAAGTCTCCTCTCAAACCCGATTAAAATTAGTTTTTTTATAGAAAAAAAACATAAAAACGGGGTAAGTAAAAGTTATGAAACAAAAAATCTATACTTCTACTTCCTTCAAAATCCTCTCCACTCTTCAGGAAGTGGAAAATAAACTTCTCAAACCCGTCTCCCGCAAAGATTTCGAACGCTTATTTTCGAGACTCGAAGAAGTTCAAAAGGAATGCGAAGATGGGGAATTACTCTCCAAAATCATCTATTTGTACGGTAAGATTGTCGACAAATATGTCGATACGCAAGTCGGAAGAATTGCAGCTTTAGCAGGAAAACTCAAATCGGATAACGCGGATCTTAAAGAGAAGATTGCACAAATAAAACTGTACGGACTTTCTCAAGAGAACTTCTCGATTCTTTCCAAAATAGAAAAAAAGCTGGAAAGTTCGGAAAAGTCGGAAGAAGTTTTATCGGAAGAAATCGGCTCCGTAGAAGAACTACTCACCTTAGCGGGTTTTGTTTACTACCAAAAAAAAGAAGAAACCGAAAAATTCTACCGAACTCTTCCTCTTTCTGCAAAACAATCGGTTGGCAAACATCTAAACGCTCTGAAGACCTCTTTTTTTCAAAATGACGTTCTGACGATACAAGCTCTTTTTGCAGCAGCCTACGAACTTGCGGGAAGACCTATTCAATCCTATCCGCCGATTGAAGAAATTAAAGACTTTTTCTCAAAAAGAGAAGTCATTATCAAGGGAGATCTTCCCGAGCGTTCGGTCTTTCACAAAGTGAATTAATTTTACCCGGAAAAATTGCTTCGAATGCATTTTCGTCAACGTAAGAGCATCCAAGCGGAACCTGCGGCTTGACGCTACCGTGAAAATCGGAACCGCCGCTAACGAGCAAATTACTCTCTTTTGCGATCTTGAGCCAAGTTTTCTCCATCATATACGATGCTTTGCCGTAAAAACATTCGATACCGTCGAAGCCGAGACAGAGTAACTCCCTTACAAATCCGGCATCGGAATAAAGATGCGGATGCGCCAGAAACGATTTACCTCCCGCTTTCTTGATTACCGCAAGAGCTTCTTTCGGCAAAAAGGGCTCCCCCCTTACAAAACAACACCCCTTATCCCCGAGATAGCTTCGAAAAGCCTCTATCGGAGTTTTCACGTAACCCTTTCGAATCATGACGGCTGCAATATGAGGTCTTCCGAGCGTGAATAAATTAGGATGATCGGAGGTAAGTTCTTCTTCGGTAACGATAACGTTCACTCTGCGAAGTTTTTCTAAAATCCCTCTATTGCGCTGCACTCTTTTTTTTTGCTGTCTTTCGCAATAGTTTAAAAAATCGGGATCTTCAAGAGAGAAATCGTATCCCAGAATATGAACGCTTTTTTTCTTGTACTCGCAAGAAAACTCCACTCCCGTGCCGAGAAGGAAGTTTTTACTCGCAGCATACGGAATCGCAGTCTTATACGCCTCTATCGTGTCGTGATCGGTAATTGAAACGGCGTGAAGTCCGCACGCCAAAGCCTCATCTATGAGCTCCGTCGGAGTAACCGAACCGTCCGAGCAGGACGTGTGGCAATGAAGATCTGCCCGAAAGTTCTTTTTGATTAAGTCCGATAAGGGATACACCTGATCTCCATTTCGAGCGTAATGCCCGTAGATTGCTCGACAAGGGCCTGAACCTCTCTTGCCAAGTTGAGGACGTCCTCGGAGCCTGCCCCTCCCCCGTTTATGATGAAATTGGCATGAAGCTTCGAAACCTGAGCCCCCCCGACAGCCAAACCCTTAAGACCGGTTTTTTCAATCAAAGCTCCGGCGGATAAACCGGGAGGGTTCTTGAAAACGCAGCCGATCGAAGGATCGCCGTACGGTTGCGTTTTTTTTCTGTATTGAATGATCGAAAGCTGTTTATTTCGAGCCTCGGGAGATGAAAGAAGAGCAAATTTTGCAGATACGACCGCTCCCTTCTTATGCTGGAAAGAAGAAAAGCGATAACCGAACGAGAGGTCCTTTTTGGAAAACACGAAAAGGTCTCCTTTTTCATCCACGAACGTAACCTCTTCGAGCAGATCAAAAGTTTCGCTGCCGTTTGCTCCCGCATTCATAAAAACGGCCCCTCCGACCGAAGCGGGTATTCCCGAAGCAAATTCAAGTCCGCCCAAATTCGCTTTGGCCGTTTTCAGACCGAGGACGGAAAAACTATAACCTGCTCCTGCGTCTACAATGTTTTGATCTATGTTTAAGTAAGAAATTTTATTGTGGATTACAAGTCCGTCAAACCCTTCGTCGCTGAAAAGGCAATTCGACCCTTTACCCAAAATAAAAAACGGTATTTTTTCCGAAAACGCGTGGCTTAAAACGGCCTGCATCTCTTCTATCGAAGTCACCTCCGTAAAAAGACGTGCCGGGCCCCCTATTTGAAATGTAGATAGTTCTTTTAAAGGCTTAAGAGGCTGAAAGAACGGTAGCAGTTTCATCAATTTTCTCACCCGGTTTGGAACGGCTCTGCAATACGGCATCTAAGACGGCGTTTATAAAAGCACCGCTTTGTGCCGTAGAGAACTTCCGGGTCAGGCGAATCGCTTCCGATATCGCAACCTTGGGAGGTAAGGCATCTTCGAAACAAAGTTCGTATACGGCAAGACGTAAAATGCTTTTTTCCACTTTACCGATTCTGCCGATTTCATAGGAAGAAGAAAACTTTGTGATAAGATCGTCGATTTCGGATAAACGGGAGAAAACGAGTTCCCGTTTTCGGGTAGCTTCCATCATCGACTTTTTCGTAACGGAGAGCTCCGCCATCATAAGTCCGACTATATCTTCCTCTTCCGAGGTAAAAAAATCTTGACTGTACAAAAGCTGAAAAACAATCTCTCTAAATTTTTCTCTTGAAAGCACCATAGATCCAAATCATCCCGTATGTTGTCAAAAAAGAGTAGCAGAAACGCCTATTCGAGGCTAGTCAATATAATATTTTACCGCCCTTCTCCGACTTTCGCATGTATTTCGATCTTTTCGGAAGCTTGAGAATGTGCTGCTGCTCCTGCGGGAGCGTGAATTTCGGTTCCGGGGAGAGGATTCCTCTCTCGAGAAGGGGTAAAGAGACGATCGCGATATATAATTCTGTCTCGATAAACGGGATACCTGTCGTGATAATAAGAATTCCTTCTCCAACGAGGCGGAGCGGACGGATAATGATGGAGGGCAGCTCTCCTATCCGGGAAAAGTATGGCATCGACTAAGACGACAATAATAGCTCCCCCTACTATAACTTCCAATATAACTTCTTCGAATAAAGGGGTTCCCCTGCTTCCGATAACCGCCATGACCCCTACCGTAAGAATAATTGTGAGCGCCACACTCATTACTTTCATGGCAAGCCCCGTCTCCGCATCAACGATCGTAGTGCATTCCAAACTCGGTCGTCTTTCCGCTCTCAATTCGTTATAGACCGCTTCCATATGAAGCTCCTCTCAAAGGTAATAAGTTACGGATTAAATGTTTTTTGAGATAAAAGCTGCTAAAACATTTTTTCCTTATAAGGATACCGGTATCGAGAGAAGGAGTCAATACAAGCAAAAAATTTAAACATCCCAACGCTTGCACGAAAAAAAGAGTTTATGTAATAGTTGTTTTTTAAACTTGCGACTGAGGGTTCCACAACCGAAAAGTCAACGTAAGTAACTCTATAATATAAATCTACGATTTCAACCATAGGAGCCGTAAAATGAGCACTTCTTGCATATCAATCACAAGATCCGGAAACAAGTGGCGCGTTATACGGCAAGACCCCATAAATCTCGCGGAAGACCCCGTCGAAGGAGAATCGTACGACGACGAGCAGACGGCTAAAATTGCAGGCATCATTTTGGCTAAAATGCTCGGTTTTTCTTTTTTAGACGCACCCAAAGAAATCAATACGTAGGAAAACAAAACTCCCGTTCCGCAAAAACTGTTGAAACCTGTTTTTTTTCCTGTTAGGTTTTTGCGTGTATTATCATTAAAGACCAAGGGGTAGCTATGCTCGGCATTTTTCTCGATACCGAAACAAACGGCCTCAGCCCCGTGCGGCATAAGGTGATTGAAATTGCCTTCAACATAGTGGACCTGGAAACCGGACTCGAAAGGGAGAGGTATGAGTCTCTCATATCACAAACCGAAGACGAATGGAAAAGCAGCGACTGCCAAAGCCTCGAGATCAACGGATTTACTTTAGACGACGTAAAACGAGGGCAATCTTCGGCAAAGGTTTCAGAAGAGATCCAAAATTGTTTCTCTAAATGCGGAGTTAAGAGAGGTAGCTCTCTTTTTATATGCCAAAACCCCTCCTTCGACAGACCTTTTTTTTCTCAAATTATAAGTACGGAAATTCAAGAGAAAAAACTCTGGCCCTACCATTGGCTGGACCTCGCTTCGATGCACTTTGCGATCTCTTTATTTAAGAAGAAGACTGATCCGAAAGCGAGTTATCCCTGGGAAGCGGGTCTTTCCAAAGATACGATCGCAAAGCTGTACAATTTACCCGCCGAAAACAAACCGCACCGCGCCATGAACGGCGTAGACCATCTTATTCTTTGTTATAAAGCGGTAGTCGGATTTCCTCTTAGTAGCTAGAGGGTCCTATTTTTACTTTCCCCTTGAATACCCTGTAAATATAAAAACCGTATCCGAGCACCATCGGAATGCCTATGATGACAATAATGAGAAGCACCTTAAGGGTTAAAAAGGAGGAAGCGACGTTCATAATCGTAAGGTTATTCGTTTCCGGATCAACGGTGGATCGCACAAGTACGGGATACGTACCGATCCCGAACAAACCGAAAAGCGATCCGATACCTAAACAGGAAAAAATAAAAGCCGTTCCGTCTCTGCCTTTGGAAAAAAGCTTCGGGATGCTGAAAAAGAAAGCAAAAGCAAAAAGACCAAGTAACCCTATCCACGGAAACTCTCTAATTTTTTCGGCCATAAAAGGCATATAAATTAACGTTGCGGAAGTTGCAACAAAGTACACGAAGAAGAAAAGAAGCATGGAACGTCTCGACCAAACGCGCAGCCTGTCATGCAACTCCCCTTCGGTCTTCATCACGAGATAAATACACCCGTGCATTAAAAAAAGAGCGACGACCAAAAATCCTATTAAAATAGGGTACGGGGTGAAAAACAGTGAGCTCGCACCCGTAAAATCCCCGTCCCCGTTTAGAGGGATCCCTTGGATCAAATTACCCAAAATAAGTCCTGCTCCGAAAGCAATCCCGAGGCTTGCGACCGCAAAAACATAGTCCCAAGTACTTCTCCAAGATTTGGAGGGGTGTTTGCTTCTGAATTCGATCGCAACCGCTCTGAAAATGAGGGCTGCAACAAAAAGCATGACAAGGTTGTAGAAACTCGAAAGAATTGTGGCATAAGCGCCCGGGAAACCTGCGAAGAGAGCCCCTCCGAATACAACGAGCCACACTTCGTTTCCGTCCCAAACCGGTCCTATCGCGTTCAAAAACAGCCTTCTTTCCTCATCTTTTTTGTTGAAGATATTAAGCATCCCCACTCCGAGATCGAATCCGTCGAGCACGACATACGACACCGCACAAAACCCGATCACGAAGTACCATAAATGCTCTAAAAAAAATTCATCCATTATACGCTCCGATTTTTACTTTCCTTCATAAGGGTTTCTGTATTGCGTTTTTTGATCCGAATCGCTATCGTTTTCTTCGGGACCGTGCTTGATTTTGTAGTTGAGCAGATAGATAAACAGAGTGAAAAGCAGAGTATAGATACAAACGAGCATCGTAATTGAGGAAAACACTTGGGATCCTTGAATCATGGGAGAGACTCCGTCCTTCGTCCTAAGGAGTTTGTATACAACCCAAGGTTGACGCCCCATTTCCGCGGTAAACCAACCCACCTGATTTGCAATCGCAGGGAAAAGAACCGAAGCAACAAGGGCTCTCAGAGTCCACTTAGCCGAATCCAGTTTCTTTCTCCTCCAAAAATATAAACCGAGCAAAACGGATCCGACCATCGCGCCCCACATGGCAATCATCAGGTGATATGTTTGATACACGACGGGAACGTTTGGCCACTCGTCTTTGGGGAATTCGTTAAGTCCTCTTACGGGGGTCTCAAAATTCCGGTTCACTAAAAAACTCAAGAGAGCGGGGATTTTGAGACCCGTCACCGTTTCGGTTTTTGTATCGACCCATCCGACGACGCTAATCGGCGTGTAAGGAACCGTTTCGTAAATCCCCTCAAGAGCGGCCAGTTTAATGGGTTGATTAACGGAAACGCCTCTTGCGGTACTGTCTGCCGAAATCAGTTGCAACACCAACACAACACTCGCAGCGATAAGCCCGGCTTTAATGCACGCCTTGGAAAAAGCCAAATGTCTTTTCTTCAACATGTAGTAAGCGCTCACGCTGAGCACCAAAAATATGCCGGAGAGCCAACAACCCAAAATAACGTGAGTCAATCGATCCATCGAGGAAGGGTTGAAAACCATCTGCCAAAAATCCGTCACGATAGCTTTGGCTTCTTTCCCCTCTCCCACTATTTTATATCCTGCAGGAGTCTGCATCCAAGAGTTTGCTACAACAATCCAGACCGCACTGAAATGAGACCCGAGAGCCACCAAAATCGTAGATAGATAGTGAATTCTCGGGGTAACCTTTTCCCAACCGAATAACATGATCCCGATAAATCCTGCTTCCAAGAAAAAGGCAAAAACTCCTTCAGCTCCGAGGGCGCTTCCGAAAACGTCTCCGACAAACCTGGAGTACCTTGCCCAATTGGTGCCGAAGCCGAAAAGTTGCACAAGCCCCGTCGCTACCCCCAAAGCAAACGTAAGCCCAAATATCTTAATCCAGAATTTGGCAATTTGCTTGTAGAGAGGGTCTTTTGTTTTCATATACATCCCCTCAAAAAATACAAGCATCAGTCCGAGGCCTATACTTAGAGGCGGATAAATATAATGAAAAGAACTCGTCAAACCGAACTGAATTCTGGATAAAACCACGGCATCCATAGTAATTTCCCCTTTTATTTAGGACCATCGTACGGCTCCCGCTCTAAATAGTAAAGAAAGATTCAAAGAACTATTGTCAGCAACGGGGATAATCCGTACACTACATAATGGGCTTTTATAACGAGGAAATCGGATGCATATCTTTGACTCTTTGATCCCTTTTGTCGAAATCGTGGCAATTTCGATCATGATCAACTATCTTCTTTCTTTTTTCTGGAATACGAGATCGATGGATCTGGTACTTGGGGTTCTTGCCTTTCTGTTGATATTTGCCGTCTCTTCTTGGCTCAATTTTCCGATCCTGCATAAAATCATGCTTCTCGTCGCAAACGTTGCCGCAATCGGTCTTCTCATTATTTTCCAACCGGAGCTGCGCGTCGCCCTTTCAAAATTGAGCCTTAAAGGAAGACAGTTCAAAGAATTCACCCAATACGACAAGTTTTTGGATCAACTGACAAGCTCCGTTTACCGACTTTCGGAAAAACGAATCGGAGCTCTCGTTGTGTTGGAAAATAAAGACATTCTTGACGAACTCTCGGACAAAGCCGTTAGGTTGAATGCCGACTTTTCTTCCGAGCTTTTAGAATCGATTTTTGCAGTTTCTACTCCCTTGCATGACGGAGCCGCCATCTTAAGAGATCAAAAAATCATCGCCGCTTCGGTAATTTTACCGCTCGCAGAAGATAGCTCGCAACTGGCAAGATCGATGGGAACGAGACACAGGGCTGCCCTCGGAGCCAGCGAAGTTTCCGACGCTTTGATTATCGTAGTATCCGAAGAGACGGGAAAAGTTTCCTTAAGCAGAGACGGTGTTATGACGCGAGGGGTCAAAGCAGACCGATTCAAAGCAATTATTCGAAGTATTTTTACTCCTCCTCCGCAAAAAGATTTCAAATTTCAATTTAAGTTAAAGGATTGGCTTAAACAATGAAAACTCTGATAAAAAACCTCTTCTTCGTAAACTGGCAAAGAAAATCGGTCGCACTTCTCTTGGGAATCGTCTTATGGTTAACCGTTAATCACTCTTTAACATCTACGAAAGTGATTAATAACGTCCCCGTAAAGATTATTAACATTCCCGCGGGAAAAACAATTGAGGGGATGCAAAACAACGGCAAGCTCGGCAAAAAACTGAATCTAACCCTTATCGGCAATACGAATACGCTAAAAGATTTAAATGGAAACGACCTCGAAATCGTTATCGACGCGACGGGACAAATCGGAGAGTGGAGCGCCTCGGTTTCCAAAAAAAACTTGGTTTCTTTAAACCCCGAAGTGGACGTCACGAAAGGGATCTCCAAAGTATACCACCCCAACTTTACCCTGCGTATGACTAAACTGGTTACGGAAAAAATCCCCGTCATCGTTACTCGTCCCATCGGGGAAGCGCCTAGAGGTTATCAGTTTCTCGACGTGTGGCCTTACAGGCTTTCGGTTACGGTTAGCGGTCCCGAAGACGTGATTAAAAGACTCAAGAACAAAGAACAAAAAATTACGTTTAACCTAAGCGATATTTCCAAATCTCAGCTTGACGCGATCGCCTCTCAGCAACCTTCGGAAAAATCGGACGTCGTCAGCTTTTTTGTTCCCGATCCTTGGAAACAGGTGTATATTCCCCTCTTATCCGATACTCCTTTCGAACTCGACGACCCTACGGACAGGCCTCTTCGGATAGATTTTTTATATTGCCATTTGATCCCTCTCGATTCTCCCATATTGATATCTCTGTTTTATTCTCCCGAGTACGAATCGATCTATAATCCGAGCACTCTAAAAATTAAACCCAACTCTTTGATTCGGGAAACGTACGGTCTGTTTACGATCAGACCTCTTCTGTATGCGAAGGGAAGCGACCGTCTCTTTACGCAAATTGTTAAGAACAGAATGCAAGTTACCCTTGTTGCCGCTCCCCCCGCTCAAAGGGAGTTTCTTGAATGGGGATTACAATTTATTAACCCCATAGAACTGGAAAACGAGTACGTTTCTACCTTAATGTCCGACTCTTCCGACGAAGACATCAAAATTATGAAACCGAGTATTCGGGAAGAGTATTTAAGAAACCGATTCAGAAGTTATATGAATCGTTTTCGTCTCTTCACTTCCTCGGATACAAAATTTCAACTCAATGCCAAAATCGACGGGAACAACGTGGAAATCGAAGAAGAAATGTAAAAATAAATTTCATATTCGCGATTTCCCGGTCCTTGTTCTAAAGCTTTTTTTCCTGTACACTATTTCGAGAGAAACCCTTTGGGAACGGAGAACATGAAAATCCCCCCTTCTTATAACCGGATTGCAGGCTTAATCGGAAACCTTTTGGAGCATTACGACAATGCTCTTTTCGGACTTCTCGCCCCTTTTATCGCTCCGTTATTTTTCAAGAATCAAGATCCGATCACGGCTTTGATCCTAACGTACGCACTATTTCCCCTCGGGCTTCTAACAAAACCCCTCGGATCCCTATACTTCGGCAGACTGGGAGATCGATTCGGAAGAAAACAAGCCCTTTTTCAATCGCTCCTCGGGATGGCCCTCGTTACAACCGGGATAGGAATACTCCCCGATTATGACAAGATCGGGGCCTACGCTCCGCTCCTGCTCGGTATCGGAAGAATGCTTCAAAGCTTTTTCGCCGCAGGTGAATCGGCAGGCGGGGCCGTTTTTCTTTTAGAACACACCTCCGAGGCTAAAAAAGGACTAATCAGCAGCTTCTACGACATCTCCTCGGTGGGAGGGATCCTCTTGGCTTCGGCGGGGGTTG
>Ga0116227_10012012_pt1 | contig 14324 bp, 11 predicted proteins | sample S1TSphgellanicum_FD_89693 | JGI IMG/M metagenome (GOLD analysis project Ga0116227, IMG submission 89693) | Host-associated microbial communities from peat moss isolated from Minnesota, USA - S1T2_Fb - Sphagnum magellanicum MG | ecosystem: Host-associated > Plants > Peat moss > Unclassified... | reverse complement strand
GTCGACCTGATTCACGAAAGCCTGACCGACCCATTGCCCCCGCCGGGATTCGCGGCCGCGCATGCCACCGCCACGCAAGGAGAGTCCGCCGCGGACCTGAGCGTCACCTACAAGCCGCTCACCTGGCTCACGACCTATCTCACCGCCGATTACAACCAATCGCCGGTCAGCACCAATGGCGGCGGCTTTGCGGCCTTCACCGGCAACGGCATCAACGGCAAGGATTTCAAGATCAACAACTTCTTGTATGAAGGCGGCGCCAAGGCTGCGCTGCTCGACAATGCGCTGTTTCTTTCGACGGCCGGTTTCTTCCAGAAACGAGCTCAGACCGACCAGTTCGAGAACACGGAGCAGATCGACAGCTATGGATTCGAGTTCGAGGCCAATTACCAGCCCACCCGTAATTTTTCGGCGACCGCCGCCTATAGCTACCTCGATGCGCGCCTGCACGCCGGCGGCGGGGCCCTGGCGTTCACCGAGAACGTCTACGATGCGTTTGCGCCACCGTATGGCACGGGCGTCGGCAGCCCGAATTTCAACCCGTTGCCCAACGGCGATTACCGCCTGCCGGCGGTACCGTCCAACCTGTTCAGCGCCTTCGTCAAGTACCGCACCGATCTGGGGTTGGGCGCGAGCTCCGGCGTCGTCGTGACCGGGCCGATCGACACGTCGTACATTGGCAACGTGCGCATCCCGACGCAGTACACCTGGGACGCCGGTGTGTTTTATGAAGCCAGCCGCTGGAGCATCCATGCGAACTTCTACAACCTCACGAGCCAGAAGAACTGGATCGCCGAAGCCGGCTCACAGGGCAACGATCTCATCACCGCCGCCATGCCGTTCCATTACCAGGTCAGCGCCACCTATCGTTTCTAGGTGCGGCGGATGCGGCGCGTATAAGCAGGCGATATCAGTATGACAAAGCGATCTGATCGACTTCAACTCGGCGCGATGCTGATGACCTTTCCCGGTGGCTCCTGGCAATATCCCGCAGCCGAGAATCATCGCTTCTTGGATTTGTCCTACTACATCGAAGTCGCTCAGGCCCTGGAACGAGGCGGGTTCGACTTTATTTTTTTCGCCGATAAGCTGGCGGTTCCCGACCGATTTCCGGAAACTGCCGCAAAATCGTTGCACAAGGGAACCTGGGGCTCGGCCGCGCCGGATCCGGCCGTCATCGTTGCGGCGCTGGCGGCCGCGACGCAGCGGATTGGCCTGGCTTACACGATTTCCACCAGCTACCATCATCCGTATACCGTCGCGCGCACGTTGGGCACGCTCGATCACCTGAGTGGCGGTCGTGCGGCATGGAATGTAGTGACCTCGCACGAGGATGCCGAGGCGCATAATTTCGGCCAAGCCCAGCAACACGAACGCGCCGATCGCTACGATCGGGCCGAAGAGTTTTTAGAAACCGTTTTTGGTCTGTGGGACACCTGGGAGGATGGCGCCGTCGTCCATGACCGGGAGCGCAACATGGTGATCGATGCGGACAAGGTGCACCCGCTCAATCATCAGGGCGAGCACTTCCAGGTGCGTGGTCCGCTCAACCTGCCGCGTCCTCCCCAGGGATATCCGGTCATCGCTCAGGCCGGCTCCTCAGAAAGAGGACGTGAATTCGCGGCCCGCTGGGCTGAAGTGATATTTACGCCGCAACCCAATCTCGAGGCTGCGCAAGCCTTTTATCGCGACGTCAAATCGCGGATGGCCAAGTACCAGCGGAAGGAAGCAGACCTGAAGATTCTTCCTGGCGTGTTCATCGTCGTCGGGGAAACCGCAGCCATCGCGCGCGAGAAGGAGGCCCTGCTTCAGGAAGGCGTTGATCCCACACAGGCCATAGGCCAGCTCTCCAGCATGGTGGAAAAGGACCTGCGGAAGTACTCGCTGGACGAGCCCGCTGCACCCTTTTTGGCCGACGTGACCGTGAAAGGCATGCAAGGGCATGTACAGGCTCTATATGCGGCCGCGGTGAAGGACAATCTCACTCTGGGACAGCTTGCGCGTCGCATTGCAACCGGTCTCACCTTCGCCAAATTTCTAGGTTCAGCTCGTGACATCGCGGATCAGATCGAAGAATGGTTTGAAGCCTATGCCTGTGATGGTTTCATCATCCGCACCGCCTATACGCCGGGCATGTCGGAATTTTCGAGGTTGGTCATTCCCGAATTGCGGAGCAGGAACCTCATTCGCAGCGGCTACGAAGGCAAGACGCTTCGGGATCACCTTTATCTGGCCCGGCCGCAGCGCAACGCCTGGCGCGAAAGGTGACGCGCTAGACTTTTTCGCCGACATCGTGCCCGACGCGGAATATTTCCGGTGCGGTGCCATTCAGCACGTAATCACCGATGACCCTCGACCTGAACAACACTGAGTTGTGCGTCGCCACGGTTCGCGCGTTACGCCAATGCCGGTCGAGTCCGAGCGGAATGAGTGTGGAGGAGGCGCCCAGGCAGTTGAAGATGCGTCCCGCCACGTCGACCACCTGCTGCGAGAGCATCACCTGTGCCGCACCCACCGCGATCTCCGCCGCAACAAAAGCGGCGTCCACCGACTGAAAGTCGCCACCCGCCGACCACAGTTCAAAGGCGCGCTGCAACGCCAGAGCGGCATGCTCTGACAAGGCAACGCAACTTCGCACGATTGCATCGATCGTTCCCACGGCTTCCTGAATGATGGGATCCTGACGGGGAATCTGGCCGGTGCCGGTAAAGTAAACGCGGTTGCGCCGTCGAACGTCGGCAACCAAATCGTCGCGCGCCGCACGTGCGATGCCGGCGAGAGTGGCCACCAGAACGAGCTGATGAAATCCCGCCCCATGGTGACCTTCCGACGCTCCGGTCTGCAGCACGTTCTCCGCTGGTACAGCCACGTTATGAAATACGGTCGTATCCGTACCGGTCAATCGCTGGCCAAATCCGTTCCAGTCATTGAGGATGGCAACTCCGGCGCCATCGGCCGGCACGACGACTTGGATCGGTTCGCCGTTCTGGTCCACCGCTGCGACCGGGAGCCACTGTGCGTAGATGTTGCCGGTACCGTAGATCTTCTTGCCGTCGAGCCGGTAGCCGTCCCCATCCGGAAGGACGCGCGTACCGATCTGACCCAACTTGGCTCCATGAGGTTCGGTGGTTCCGTTGCCAAACAGATCTCCGGCCGCAACCCGCTCGAGCCAACGTCGTCCTTGAGGCGTGTCTCTTTTGAGCAGAAAAATTTCGGTACGAAAGAAGTGATGCCGTAACGCCTGCGGGAGGCTCGAATCGGCGGTGCCCAATTCGGTGAGCAGCCGAAACAACTGCGAGAGCGACGCCCCGTGCCCGCCGAGTTCGCGCGGCAGACGCAGTGCGCCGAAGCCCAACTCGCGCAACTCCTTGACTTCCGCAAATGGATGTACGCGTTCGCGTTCTCGCTCCGCCGCCGAGGAACGCAGGCGCTCGAACACGGACGCAAAGAGTGCCAACAAGGATTCGTCGCTTGGTTCGCTTACAGTCATGTCTCGAAGGATCGAGCAATTTCGTTACCTTTGCAATAGAACGTTGGTTGGGCGCGTGTATGAAGAAATAACGGAAAAGCATTGGCGACCGGCTGCCTCAGCCGCGCATGCTGACAGGCCGCATACTTGGCATACACGTTGCAACCACAGTCTTGCCGGAGACATCGCTTTGACCGCACAACCTACGGGACCGCGCTTTGGCGTATGGGCCCTGAACCCGGGAACCTGGGCCGCCTTCAACCATCCGGACGATCCCTTCGATGCATCTTGGCGTCGCGTGCGAGACCATATACTTCTCGCAGAACGCCTGGGGTTTGATGCCACGTTGGTCGCACAGCATACGTTGAGTCCCCGAGGGGACGAGTTCGCGTATCTCGACGCCTGGACATCCGCCGCCGGCCTTGCCGCCATTACCTCCAAGATCGAAATCATCACGGCGATCAAGCCACCGTTGATCCATCCGGTGGTGCTCGCCAAACAGGCGACCGGGATCGCGGAAATCAGCAATGGGCGGTTCTCCATCAATCTCGTCAACGGCTGGTTCAAGCCGGAACTGGAGCGAAGCGGAATCGCGCTGCTCGAACACGATGAGCGCTACGTCTACGGCCGCGAGTGGCTGACGATCGTCAAGGCGTTGCTCGAGGGCAAGAAGACGACTTATCACGGCAAGTATTTCGACATCGATGACGTATTGCTCTCGCCATCGCTGGTCAACGGTCGGCGACCGAGGATCTATATCGGCGGTGAATCGACACCGGCGCGCGATCTGGCGGCCGCTCTCGGCGACGTGTGGTTCATCAATGGACAGCCGTTCGACGAAGTACAGTCGCTGATCGCCTCGGTCCGCTCCCGCGAACGTACGGGACCGCCGATACGCTTCGGCCTTTCCGCCTACGTCATCGCACGCCCCACGGCGGCGGAAGCCGAGGAGGAATTAGCCCGGGCCTGGCAACTCGCCGAACGCGAGAAGGGAGATCTTGCCTATCTTTTTGCCAGCGTCGATCCGAAGGTGACCATGTTCAAGACTTTCGAGAAGTACCCGCATATCGGTACCAACGGCGGCACAGCCGCGGGACTCGTCGGCAGCTATGACGAGGTGGCACAGCGTATTGAAGCATTTCACAACGCCGGCATTGAGCTGTTCATGTTGCAGTTTCAGCCCGTCGAGGTCGAGACTGAGCGTTTCGCGGCCGAGATCATTCCGCGCGTGCGCAAGGCGACCGCCCTCGCGGGCGCCGCCTGAGCCGCGGCCTCCAAACCCATCCACAGCAGGAGATTCATCATGACGATAGAGACCGTCTGGTTTACACGTTGCCCCGTACCAACCGCTTTCGCGATCGCGGTCAAACTCGGATGGCTTCAGGATGAGTTCGAACGTCATGGAGTCGCATTACGGTCCCTTGCAACCTCCAAGGATGACGCGGTCCGGCAGTCCCACTTCGCCCATACTCAGGCCAATTCGCTGCGGCACGGTGGCGGTATTCCGCCCCTGCTGTCCCGAGCGCGCGGCGGCGACCTGCGCATCGTCGGCCTATCTTTGTCCTGGTCGCCGCAGCGTGTTTTGGCGCTTCCCACCAGCGGAATCTGCTCCGTCAAGGATCTCGCGGGCAAGCGACTCTCGATTCCCCGCCGCGTCAACGACTCGATCGATTTCTGGCGCGCTACGGTACTGCGCGGCTTCGATCGGGTACTGGCGCAGGCAGGGCTGTCATTCGCGGATGTAACGCAGGTGGATCTGCCGATCGCCCGCCGCTACATCGACGATTCCACCAGCAGCACCGGCCGGGCGGACATGCTGTGGGACGCGAGCTTCATGCTGGGCTTTCAGCGTGACGAGGTTGCCGCCCTCGTCCGGGGTGAGGTCGATGCGATCTTTTCACAAGGTTCGACCAGCGCCGCGCTGGAGGGTTTTCTCGCTGCTACCGTGGTCGCGGAGGTCGCACCGTCCGGCGACCCATCAGACTACGTCAACAACCAACCCTTTACGCTTACGATCAGCGGGAGTCTGGCCGACGAACGACCGGAGCTGGCGGAACGGCTCATCGTTCGAGTGCGAGACGCCGCGGCATGGGCTTCGAACCACGAGCGGGACGCCAAGCGAATCATTGCCGCGGAGGCGGGAATTCCTGAAGAGCTGGTTGACCGTTCATTCAGCCCGAACGTGCATCGGGAGCTCGATATCGATCTGTCGCCGGCCAAGGTCGCCGCCTATCAGACCCTGCACGACGATTTACTGGCGCGCGGATTTCTCAACGAGTCCGTGGACCTTGGGTCGTTTATCGACCATCGACCACTGCAAGGTGCCAACGGATCGGCAACGCCGCAGGTGGGGGCGGCGGCGTAATGAAAGCGGCGGCGTCGGTCATGACCGGCTGGTTGCGGCGCTCGGCGATCGCCGTGCTGTCCGGCGCTTTGCTGCCAGGTGTCCTGCCGATGGCAGCCGAACAGCCGCTGTCTGCAATCAATCTGCCCATCGAGGGATGGACGGTGGTTGCGCGCGAGAAGGGATTTCTCGCGGCTCAATATGATCGTCTGGGCACGCAGGTGACGCTGCTCGATCCCGGGACGACTCAACTGATCGGTGCCGAGGCCGCCATGCTCGATCGCGGTGGTCTGGCCATCGCCACGCGCATGATGTACCCGGCGGCCGTCCACAAGGCCAACGGTATCGACGCGTCGATCGTGTGGATGTCCGTAAAGTCCTCGCCCGCGCGGACCCCGATTCTCGCCCGCGTGAATGGGCCGATCGCGAACGTCGCGGATCTCGCCGGAAAGAATTTCGGCTCGACGCGCGTGAGCTGTGGTTGGACGTCGCCCACCGAAATCTTGACCAAGGCTGGGCTGCCCCTCGACACGCCGGACCATACCGGGGCGGTTCGCTATACCAATATATCCAATCCTGTCGCAACGACCGCGGCCTTGATGAGCGGTCGGATCGACGCCACCGCGACGCATCTCGCTTTACCCGATGCTGCGGCTTTGTTCGCGACGGGGCAGGTGCGCGTGGTCGCGCGCAGCCCCGAGGACGGCATTTATGTGAACGCGGCCGGCCGCGTTTCCTATTTCGCGATGCGGCCATTCGTCGACGCCCATCCGCGTCACATCGAGGCCTTCCTTCGAGCGCGCGAGATTACGGATGCCTGGATTGCCGGCCACGTCGACGAGGCGGCGCAGATCATCGCGCGCGAGACGCGCATTCCCGTGACCCTGGCCAAATTTGCCATCATCGATCCGTCGTCTTTCCAATACATCGCGGGTGAACCGTCTGCGACGGCGGCAGTCGGCGTCATCAAGTCATTTCAACAATGGTATGTCGACCATGGCGATGACATCCTGAGGGCGCGCCATTTGTCCGATGCCGCAATCGAAACATTCGTCGATCGGCGGTTTTTCAAGGGCGGCCAGTACTCGATCTATGACGACTAGCGCAGAGGCCGTGGCTGGGCCGAGCGTCCGTACGACTGGGCGTCGTCATCCCAAGGCCATCGGGCTCGTGATTCCTACCGTAATCTTGAGTCTGTGGGAGCTTGCCGCGCATCAAGGCTGGGTATCGGCCGTGTTCCTGCCGACGCCCGAGCGAACCATTCGATCGTTATTCGAGATGATCCGGGACGAGGGGTTCTTGAAGGACGTCTTGTCGAGCCTGACCATCGTGGTCGAGAGCTTCATCGGCGGCGCGATTCTGGGGATCGGAGCCGGAGTCCTGGCCGGGCTGTCGCGTACCGCCGATCGTGTCTTGGGACCGACGCTCGATGCAATCCGACATGTGCCGCCGATCGCATGGCTGCCGCTGATCGTTCTGTGGGTTGGCATCGGACCGCTCGGTAAAGTGGTCTTCATCGTCAAGGTCGTCTTCTTCCCCGTGTTTCTCAACACCGTGCAGGGGATCCGTGGTGTTCAGAAGGAGCATATCGACCTTGCCACGGTGTTGACCCTGAATCGCTGGCAGCTGCTGCGCCGGGTCGTCCTTCCGGGTGCTCTGCCCAGCATTCTCGTCGGCTTACGCTATGGGGCGAGCCTCGCCTGGGCGTTGATCGTGGTTGCCGAAGGATTGAGCGGCCTCAAGGGAATCGGTTTTCTGATCTTCCGCGCGCAGGCGCTGCTCATGACGGACCAGTTGCTCGTGTGCATGGTCGTCATCGGCGCGATCGGGTTCATGATCGACTTTGGCATGTGCCGACTCGAGCGTCGGCTGCTTCGATGGAAACGCGGTTATGACGGTGCATGAGTAGCCTTTCGCTCCGTGGCGTTACGAAGGAGTACGAGGTCGCCGACAGCCGTCTGCGCGTGCTCGACGCTATCAACCTGGACGTGGCGCCCGGCGAGTTCGTGAGCATCGTCGGATCGAGCGGATGCGGCAAGTCGACACTGCTGCGGCTGATCGTGGGGCTGGATGCCGATTACGAGGGCCAGATCTTGCTCGACGGTCGACCGGTGCGGGGTGCGAGCCTGTCGCGTGGCATCGTCTTCCAGGACCATAGGCTCCTTCCCTGGTTCACGCTGGAACAGAATGTCGGCCTCGCCCTGGAAAACGCGCCGATGCCCCGAGATACGAAGCGCAGCGAAGTCGCCAGGCTCATAGCGCTCGTGGGCCTGGGCGGCTTCGAGAACGCCTACCCGCATCAATTGTCGGGTGGCATGGCGCAACGCGCCGCGCTTGCGCGCGGCCTCGTGACCCGTCCGGAGATTCTGCTCCTCGACGAGCCGTTCGGGGCATTGGATGCGCTCACGCGACTTCGTCTTCAGGACGAACTGCTGCACATCTGGAGCACGCATCGGACCAGCGTGATTCTGGTCACGCACGATGTCGAGGAGGCCATTTATCTCGGCGACAAGGTCGTCGTGATGCTGCCCAGTCCGGGGCGCATCGCACGCGAGGTCAAGATCGACCTGCCCGGACAGCGCGACCGGACCAGCCATGCGTTCAATGCGCTGCGCCACGAGATCCTCATCGAGATGGGGGCAACCTCGACGGTCGAACGGGACCTTCGCATGCGTCTCGTCAGATGAATACGCCGCGCCGGGCCATCGGCTTGCTGGTCCTTGCCAACCTCGTCGGATTGCATGCGCCGTGGGTGCGCGCGGTCGAGACAAGCGATGTGTCGCATGATCTGTTCGTTGCCCTGCGTGATCAAGACCACGTCGCCGTGATCGATCCCGACGTGAAATCCGTCGTGCGCACGATCAACGTCGGACTCGCGCCGCAGTTCATTGCCGTGTCGACTGCGCTCAATCAATTCATCGCTGCCCAGGGTGCGCAGGTCCACGTGTTTGACCTGACAAAAGATCGCGGCGCCGACATCGTCCTCGACGTGAGCGCCGACCGCTTCCAGCTCTCCCCGTCCGGAACGCACCTCGCCGCGATCGCATCGGCAGAGGGCAGCATCGCCTTCGTCGATCTGGCCACGCGGCACGAGATCGGCCGCGTGAAGCAACTGGGTACCATCAACGACGTGGTTTTCCGCCGAGACGGCAAATTCATCTATGTCGGCCATGCCGATGGCGGCGGGGTGACAGGCATCGACCTTGAGCACCGAAAGCCCCTGCTCTTGCCGTTGGGTGGGTGGGGCGCGGTGAGCCAACTGGTACGCGCGCCCGTCGACCCGCGGCTATTCGCGGCCCGTACGGGATCCCGTGAGGTCAGCCCGCTCAACCTCGATGGCCAGCCCAATCCGGCGCCCCTGGTGTTGTCCGGAAGAGTCCGTGATCTGGCCAATACGGCATCTGGCCGGTTGGTGCTCGTGGACGATGACAGCGGCCGGCTTACGGCCATCGATGCGACGGCATTCAAGATTGTGGCTTCGCTTTCGGGCAGAAGCAGCATGCGTGCGATCTACGCGGCTTGGTTCGACATGGTGGCGTTCGTCGGCGTCGACGGATCCAACAGCCTGCTGGTTTACGATCTCGATCGTCTGGAACGGCAGGGCGACATCGCCCTGCAGGGCGCGCCCGGGCGTGGCCTAGTCACGGCGGACGGCGCCTGGCTGTTCCTGCCCATCCCCACGCGGGAGTCGTACAGGTCGTCGACGCGCGTCTGCGCCGATCGGGTCCTGTGATCGACGTCGGCGGTACTCCCGTCGCCGTTGCGTTAGCCGCCAATTTCGGCCTTTGCCACTGACGGGTGCCGGCATTAAAGAGTCGACATGAAACATTCAATTCATCTGCAATCTTGGAGACTTCAATGAGCACGATCCCGTCGCGAATCATCGATTTTCACTCGCATCACATTCCGTCGGATTGGGAGCCCATTCTGGCTCCGGGCCAGTCGGATCGGCAGCGAGAGCGCTGGACGCGCATCAACCGTCGCATCGCCGATCCTCGAGCGCTCGTCGAATCCATCGACTCTGGCGACCTCAATGGTCGCGTCGTCAACATACCGACCGCCTTGTTCACACCACCGGGAGCGACGACGCCGGCCGATACCTTCAGACGGGTCAATGACCGGCTGGCCGAGGTGACGTCGACCGCTCCCGGCAAACTGCACGGCATCGCATCGGTCGATGCATACGCCGGCGAAGTTGCGGCCAAGGAGCTCGTGCGCGCGGTCAAGACCTTGGGTCTCCGCGGCGTTTTCGTCGAGAGCGCGAAGGACGATCTGCTGCTCGATGCGCCGCAGGCGAAGCCCACGCTGAGCGCTGCTCAGGAACTCGGGATTCCCGTGTTCGTGCATCCGGTCAATCCACCGTCCTTCGTGCGTCGAATGGCAGCATTCGAGCATGCCGGTATCCTATTCGCCCGCGGCCAGGTCAATGCCGCAACCTTGATCGCCCTCATCGAGAGCGGCCGTCTCGATGAGCTGCCGAAGTTGCAAGTCGTCGTGACCACGCTCGCCATCGGTGGCATCCTGCTCGAAGCCGCGTTCAATCCCACCATCCGCGCAGCCGATGGCGTCGACATTCTGCGTCGGCAAGTCTATGTCGACACGATGGGATTCCATCCCGCGCTCATCAAAGCCTCGGTGGACGTACTCGGCGTGGAGCATGTCCTCGCCGGCAGCGATTGGCCCATCGTCAATGACGCGCCGATCGGCCCACGTCTGACGAGTGCCCTGGATGCCGCGGGAATCGATGCCGTCGGGCAGGAACTCATCGCCGGCGGCAATACCCGACGGTTGCTTGGAATTTCATGACGAAGCGACGTGCGCACCGTGTGTCAAATGCCATGCGTGGCTGCTGCTTATAGATATTTGCGCACGCACATATAGCGCGATGGTATTAGATCGTCGCAACCGTCCTCTCATAGAATTCGCGGCCTGTAGCAGAATGCAATGAGAGTGAGATGATTCAGGAATACAGACGATTCACAGAGAAATATTTAGGCGGCCATAAAAACGCCATCCTCGCAACCGCCTTGTTGGGCCTCTCGGCCGGCCATCCGACGTGGGCAGATACCGCTGCGGATGCGAGCAGCGCAGCGGATGCGGATTCGGGGTCACTCAATACGGTGACGGTGGTCGGCCGACGGGAGCAGGACGCCAATGACGCGGCCGCCAAGGCGCTCAAAGACATTCCCGGTGGCGTGAGTCTCATCACTGCGGATGCGGTGTCGAATCAGCATCTGACCACCGTGGGGGATCTTCTGGATTTTCAGCCGGGTATTTTCGTCGAGAGTGCCGGCGACACCGGCGCCCCGAAAATCTCGATCCGCGGATCGGCCATCAACGATGGACACCTCTACTTTCGCACCGGCATCGAGTATCTGTTCGATGGATTACCCATCACCGGATCGTCGGGTACCCCCTTTGAGCTCTGGAATCCGCAGGATCTCGCCAATACGTCGATCTATCGGGGCGTGGCGGGACTCGACCAGAACGCGGCGGAACTCGGGGGCGCGATCAACTTCACCAGCCGCACCGGCCGTGATGCCGAGCTCTTTCAGGCCCGGGTCGACGCCGGCAGCTTCCATTATGTGGGCGGTGAGTTCAGTTCCGGCAACGTGATCGGACCCTATGACTACTACGTATCGGTCAGCGGATTCAGCACGGATAACTTCGAACAGTACAGTGACTCGAGGGCGCACCGCGTGAGCGCCAATTTCGGCTACCAGATCACGCCCGATGTCGTGACACGCTTGTACTTCAAGTATGCGTATGCCTTCGAGGAAGAAGATTGGGGCATCTCCAAAGCACAGATTCGTTCAGACCCCTCCGGACCGAGCGTACTCAACGTGCTCGATCAATCGCGGCGTATCAACCCCGCCACGTACTGGATCGCCGACCGAACGGACATCAAACTGGATGACCATTCCTCGCTGTGGTTTGGTTTCGATTACCACGACTATCCCATCGACGGGCCGGGACAGATATTCGGAAGCTCACGCTGGGCTTTCAACGACGTGAGTTTCGTCGCCCACTATAATCGCGACCAGACTCTGTTCGGTCTCAGTGATCTCTTCTCGGTCAACCTGCTGGCGTCGACTGCCGTCAATTCGCAGCTGTGGGCCTATCCGCCGAATGGCGCCTTGTCGGTCGCTTACACGAATCTGGCGGCGCATTCGACGTTCACGGGCTCGAACGACGTGAATCTCGATTTTTCGAATGAACTCGAGGTCGCGAAGGACCTGTGGCTGTCCACGGCCGTCGACGCAGTGGAGACCCGGCGGGTCAACGATTTCTCCGTGTATCCCGAGGCGGGGGTTCTGCCGCAGCAGGACCGGACCGCGACCGATTGGCAGGGGCGCATTGCCGCTCGTTACGATGTATCTCCCTCGATCCAGGCCTATGGCGGCGTGGGGCGATCGGTCGAGGCAGAGCGCGCGTTTGACCCCATCAACTTCGGCAACGGCTATCTGACGGGGCCGCAGCTCAAGAATCAGACGGCCATCACCTACGAGGTCGGTGTGCGCGGCAAGAGCGGAATCTTCTCGGGGAGCTTCACGCTCTACCGGGAGGACGTGCTGCACGAGTTGCTCGGGCTCAAGATTCATCCTACTGATATTCAGGCGACCTACTCGAATGCCTCGCCCACGACCCATCAGGGGGTCGAGGCCGGGCTCGATACGACGCTCTGGCAGGCGGGCGATTCTTCTGCCGAGGCGGCGAGCCGCGTCCTATTGAGGCAGACCTACACCTATACCTGGCTGCACTACAATGACGATCCGCTCCTCGGCCACAACGCGCTGCCGGGCGTACCGCCGCAGTTCTATGAGGCCGAACTCCAGTATCAGGACAAGTCCGGATTTTACGCGGGCCTCAACACGCAGCACTCCTCGAGTTACTACGTCGATTACGCGAATACTTTCACGAATGATGCCTTTACGATCCTCGGCGCCAAATTGGGCTACTCCCCCAAGGGCGGTCATGTGGACGCGTATTTGCAGCTCAAGAACATCGCCAACAAGCACTACGCCTCGAGTGTGCTCGCGCAGTACGACTTGCATGGGCAGGACAGTCCGCTGGTCTTCGTACCGGGCGACGGCCGCAGCGTCTTCGGTGGATTCAACTTTCACTATTGAGGTGCGAACGTATGAGTTCAGCAGTGGCCAGTTCCGCGCACGATCGCGGCCCGAGTGCCGGGCGGCGATCGTGGGTGGTCCTCGGGTTCTTCGCGTTCCTGTGGCTCTTTTGTTACGTCGACGTCTTCATCGTGGGAGCGCTGTTGTCCCCGATGAAGGCCGAGCTACATATCAACGACCAGCAGCTCGGTCGACTGCACGCCGCAACCATCCTCTCGTATATCGCGATCGTGCCGCTCTCCGGCTACTTGGGCGATCGCTTGCCGCGCAAGGGGATGATATTGGGCGCACTCGTGGTGCTCGGTGCAGGAGCCATTGGCAGCGGACTTGCGGCGGGCTACGGAGCGCTGCTGCTGTGGCGCGCGGTGGTGGGAGTAGGCGATGGAGCGTTTGCGACGCTCACGCAGACCTGGATTGCGGACCTGTTCGGAGTGCGCCACCGCTCATTGGCATTCGCGATCCTGATGAGCACGGGGCAATTCGCGGCCTGGACGGCGTATGGTTTCGGAAGCCTCATCGCCGAGCAATCGGGGTGGCATCAGGCCTTCATCATCGGCGCAATCCCGAGCCTCATCCTTGGAATCGGCCTCGTCTTTCTGCGTGAGCCGCCGCGAACCGGTTCCGGCGGCGGCGCGCCGCGGCCCGGCGGACGGGAGATCGTGGGTTTGCTGCGTTTGAGGAGCTACCAGCTCTATCTCGCCGCCTATGTATTCCGGCTGGTCGCGATCGGCGGTTGCTTCTTCTGGTCGGCGCAACTTCTCCAGCGACATTACGCGGTTGCCGCGCGCGATGCCGTCAACTTCATCGGCTCGACCTACGTGCTGACCGGTGCGCCGGGCATCCTGTTGTCCGGGCTCGTCGCGGGCTGGCTCGCACGCCGCCGATTTCGCGGTGCCTACAGTCTCTGGCTCGTGCTGAGCGACGTGCTTGCGGGTTTGACCGTGACCGCGATTCTGCTGCTCGAGCATCGGTTGGTCGTCATCAAGGGCTTGTTGTTGGTGCAGACGTTCTTTGCGGGACTCGGCTGGGGCGTGGTCGCGGCGATCCCCTTCGAACTTGTGCCGGTGCGGGTTCGCAATACGGCGGTCTCGCTCGCGATGGTGGCGCAAAATATCGGGAGTGCGTTTCTGGCCTCCGTGCTCATCGGCATGGCCTCAGACCGATTCGGAATCGAGCGTGCGCTGCTCGTGATACCGATCGGCTATGTTGCCGCGGCGTTTTGCTCCCTGGCGCTGACCCGATGGGAGCGGCGGCAGGTCGTAGAGATTGCAGCAGCCGCGCCGCACGAGTTGGCGGTTTCCTTGGGTGGTGTGGCAACCAGAGCAGTGTCAGCTTAATAGCGGGAGGTGGTATGGCGATTACGGCAGAAAGCATAGCGGTG
>Ga0116227_10012010_pt1 | contig 14325 bp, 13 predicted proteins | sample S1TSphgellanicum_FD_89693 | JGI IMG/M metagenome (GOLD analysis project Ga0116227, IMG submission 89693) | Host-associated microbial communities from peat moss isolated from Minnesota, USA - S1T2_Fb - Sphagnum magellanicum MG | ecosystem: Host-associated > Plants > Peat moss > Unclassified... | reverse complement strand
TTTTTCCTCCGTTTTCCGCAATCAAAGCGTGAAACGCCATGACGCGCAAGCGGCTTTCCGGAGGGAGGCGAAAACTGGGGCGGGCGGAGGGATTCGGACCGTTAACCCCCACCTTGGCACAGGGACGCGGCGCGCACTACGCCGCAACATATGGCAGTATAATTTACCTTTCTGAAGCGCTGTTTTGTTGGCTTGGCATGCGTGCCTGCAAATCCTTCACGCGCGATTTCAGCGTCGGGATAACGACATAAGCGGCAAAGCCTGCAGGTATTAAGGCACCGTCTCCGGTGTTCTACGCTCGGCCCGAATTTGCCGTTGCACCAGCAAACGTCCTCGAAACGATGCGAGATCGGCAGTCGCTGAAATCTGGCGGATTTTTTCCTGCTCTATGTTCAAAAGGTCTTCGATCGCGGTGAGGGCATCGATATCTTCTTCAAGCGCGGACAGAATGACGCCATGAAAAATTTTTGTCATCTCAGGTGCTGGTTTGAAATCTCGCGAGAAGGCCCAGAAATACGAGGTCGTGGTAGGCGTTTTGGGGGTTACGCCGTGCAGGACGCGAACTGATCCGAAATGCCGCCCAGGCTCGATTCCATCGGCGGCAGCGCTATCGAAATCACTGCCCGTCATATGGAAGCTTGGGGGATAAAATAGCTGAGCGACGGTACGGTCGACCGGGCCTTCAAGGTTGAGTGCTTTGCCGGCGGGGAGGCTATCCATGTCTATGCTCTTGACGTAGCGCGCCAACTCGAGACGCTCGGGCGTCTCGTTCATATGTACTTTCGTCATCGCGAGTTCGCTGTCACCAATCGTGCCATCGTGCAGAAAGGTCAGGTGAGAAAGATCGAGAAGATTCTCATTCAGGATTTGGTATCGGCACTTCAGGTCCACTGTGCCGCCAACGCTCGGAAGCCAGCCAGGCGCGTCCAGCTTTATAACGTTAGGATCGGGGATTTTTGAAAAATCGGCAAGCTCCGGATCGCCCATCCAAATCCAGACCCATTGCCAAACCTCGCGTACGGGATAAGCACGGGCGGAAAATGACGGCGGAACATCACTCTGAGACGGAATCTCAATGCAACGCCCCGTTTCGTTATACTTGAAGCCATGATAGCGGCATTGAACGGTATTGCCGTCGAGCGTTGATTTTGAGAGCGGATAGCCCCGATGTGGGCACCGATCCGCAAGGGCGACGGGCTCACCTTCGACCGTCCGGTACATGACCACCGGTGTTCCCAAGATTGTCTTTGATATCAACTCGCGACCGATCTCCTGAGACCAGGCGGCAATGTACCACTGGTTGAACGGATAAATTTCTTGATCTGCAAACGGGTACATGAGCTTCTCCTAACGGCGGGACGCAAATACGCCATAAACGCGCGTCCCGTGATGACAAAAGTTACAGCAGGAAAATCGGGGGGAGAAAAACTGGCTTCGAGAACTAGGGTTTTGCGGATGAAGATTCTCAGACATCATCAACGCGATAAGGCGGCAATGGCTTACGGCCTTAGGCCACACAGGCCAACAGCAGCACGCCCGCGAAAAACAAGGCGAAGCCCAGGATGGTCATAGTTGGCGGGAAGTGATGCAGATGTTGTTCACTATGATGGTGTTCCATGAGGTTTCCGCTCCCACGATTCTTCTAGATAGGCGTTCCTCGGAGACAACGCCCCTTTTCGGGGTGGCCAGTCAGGAACTTTGGTTCCAACCAAGGTGCTGCGATTGGACTAAGAAATTGATACAAGCGCCAGGCTAGCGTGTTATGTTATATAATCAATAGAGATATACTGGAGGAACTGTGACCGAGACGCTTACGATATTTGCCGGCGGCGATGTTTTTAACGAGCTGGACGATAGCTGGGCCGCTTTCCGGCATCTTTCGCCGCTATTGCACACCGCGGACATCGTGTTCGGGAATTGCGAAGGCGTTTATGCGGATAATCCCGTGATGTCGCCAAGCCGCAGGGTCTACCATGGCGCGCCGACGCGTCACGGCGCGCGGCTGGCGGATGTGCCGTTTCATGTGATGAATTGCGCCAACAACCACGCTCTTGATGGTGGCTATGCCGGGCTGACCGAGACGCTGTCTCTGTTACGGTCTCAGAGTATTGTTGCATTTGGAGCCGGTGAAAATCTCGATGAGGCCGCCCGTGCGGGGATCATCGAACGGAAAGGCCGGCGCGTTGCGTTTATAGGTTTCAGTGCCGCTTTTCCTGTTGGATACGAAGCGCGGAGCGACCGGCCAGGCTTGGCGCCACTGCGAATCCGTACGCATTATTCCATTCCAGAACCAAACTCCTGGGACCCTGGCGCCGAACCGATTGTGACCACTCAGGTTGAAGCTGGCGACCTTGCCGTGTTGCACGCCTCTATCGCGGCGGCGCGGCGCGACGCCGACATTGTCATCGTGTCGTTCCATTGGGGGCATTCTCCCGAAATACGTGAAGCGACGCCATTCGCCGCAACCCGGACTTGCCAACGCAAATGGCGGGATACCATGGCGGATTATGAGATTGAGATTGCGCGGAACGCGATTGAGCAAGGCGCTGACGCTATTTTGTGTCACCATCAACTCAGCTTGCGGGCCATTGAACTGCACAAGGGCAAGCCGATTTTTTATGGGCTGGGGATTCTGGTGAACCACTTTCAGCAGCCGCAGCTGCACAAATTATTGCGGGCGGACCCGGCCTGGCCGTTTTTTCCGTTCCGGCCGGAAGACCGGTTCACCGGGATTGCCGTGCTTGAATTTAATGCTGCGGGAGCATTGCAGGCCGGCTTTATTCCGGCAATGATTTTGGCGGACGGCAGTACGGAACCGTTGCGAGCGAAGGATGCGCGGGCTGAAGCAGTGGCGGCATATTTGCAATCACTGCTGAAGCTGGCGGCCTTCGATACCAAACTGGAACGTGGCGCCCGGGAGGGTTGGGCGTATTTTGGGATTGGTGCTGGCGGTTGAGAGCTTTTGTTGAAATGGCCGGTTGTTAGTATTGCCCTCGCGGCTCCAGCCCTAGCGCCGCCTGGCCGTACATCGTTCCGACGGCATCCCAATTCATGCTGATATGCCGGCCGACGGCGTTGACATCTCGCCACGCGCGCTGGACGGGGTTTGAGATGTCGAGACCTTGACCACCTGTCGATGCGTTGAGGGCTTCGATTGCCTGCAGCGCCAGGGTGACGGCAAATGCCTGTCCGCGGCGAACGAGAATGCGCTGCTCAACTGACGCAATGCCGTCGCGCGTGGCCATTTCCATTGTCGCGCGCAGGTCGCGGAGCAGGATGGTTTGCGCGGCATCAACCGCCGCTGCCGCTTCCGCGACGCGCAGCTGAATGGTGGGAAATTCGGCCATTCGATTGTTGCCGCCGGCGACCGCGCCGCGTGTGAGGCGGCGCCCCGTTGCGGTGAGATAACTGTCAAGCGCGCCCTGCGCGGCGCCCACCGCGGTGGCGGCGAGACAGGAGGCAATGCTCGACAGCATGGGGACGCGAAACAGCGGGTTAGTATGGATTGCGGCGCCTGGCGATGTGCCGGCGCAGGTATCCTTGAACGGCAACATGCGGTGGGACGGGACGAAGGCGTCATTCAGTTCGAGCGTCTTGCTGCCTGTTCCTGCTAGGCCCACCGTGTCCCAGGTATCGTCGATCTGATAATCGCTTGACGGAACCAGGAGAAAAACCGCCATCGGCGCTTCGCCTTCGACACCTGAGCGAAGCAGCGCGCCGCAGACCGACCATTGCGCAACGTCGCAGCCGCTGGCGAACGACCACCGGCCGCTGACGCGCCAGCCGCCTTCGACGGGCACGACCGTACCAGACGGCGCGTAGGAGCCGCAGACCAGAGCATTTGGATCCGCCGCCCAGACATCGCGCTGCGCCTGGGCGGGGAAGCCGGCAACAAGCCATTGATGAGCAGCGGCAAGGCTGCAGACCCAGCCAGTTGATGCGCAAGCGCCGCTTACCATCATCGCGAGGTCAATGAGCGATTCGAAATCCTGCTCCAGCCCACCGAAAGCGGCCGGCTGAACGATCCGGAAAAAGCCGGCCTCTCTCAGCAGGGCAACGTTCTCGTCAGGCACTCTTCGGTTCTGTTCGGTCTGCCGCGCGCGGGCGCGAATTTCGGGTAGTACCGCGCTAACGTCATGTTTGACATTTGCCAGCACGGAGAGCGAATCATTGCGGCCAGCTTTGTGAGTCATCACCTTGTTCATCGGACTGCCTCTACTGATTTGATGGGATTTTTGAAATGGCCGATTGCCGGTTGGGTGCGGCTATAGCCCGCGTTCTCATAGACCAGGGGGGCTACTTCTTCGCGATGCACCGAACGGACGACTTCCCCCACAAAAATCGCGTGACTGCCGAACGGGAACATGGCCTTGCGCGAACAGAAAAAGACGGCCTGGGCGTTTGCCAGAAATTGAAAGCCTTCATCATCATACTGCCAGTCACCAATGGCGAACCTTTCCTCCGGCGCGACTCCGCCCGCGAATGCGGATGAGAGTTCAACCTGCTCCTGATGCAGCACGTTGACGCAAAAGCGCCGCGCCCCGGCCATGACGTCGTAAAACCGGGTTTTCTGATTGATACAAACCAGAAGCGACGGAGGATCAACCGACAGCGATGTTACCGCCGTGGCGGTCATGCCATGGTGGCGGTTCTGATCGACCGCGGTGATGATGGTGACCGTAGAGGCGATTCGGCGCATTGCGGCCCGGAAGTCGGTGGCGCGCCCGATATCGGCATTGGCAATTTCACTTGGCATTACTATTTCCTCTCAATCTGTCGGCTCTTATTTTTTGACCATAGCGGCGATTGGCGCCTGAAGGCTGCAACTATTGTCACTGCAACTTTTGTATTTTCAAATATTGTGTTTGCAAGTGACGGCCATATTTCAATAAGGAGGTTTGCTTGTACCGATTAAGCTCTTCGCTATCCTATCTTCTCAACCGCGCCGGCGTGCGCATGGGAGAATTATTTAGCCAGGAGCTTGCCATTTGCGATCTCACCTTGCCAATGTACCGGGTGTTGGCAGCACTTACCGACCGGCAAGAGCAACGGCTTTCCGATTTGAGCGTGGCGACCAGCATCGAAATTACGACGTTATCGCGGCTCGTCACGGCGATGCAGAAGCGCCGCCTGGTGCTGCGGCGGCGGCCCGACGGGGATTTGCGGACCGTCCAGATCAGCCTCACCATTGACGGCCGTGAACTGGCGGACAAGTTTATGCCGCGCGCGCAATATTATGAGACTGTCGCAACGCTTGGGCTAGGGCCGGCGGACACGGAAAGACTTAAAGCGGTTCTAACCGGCATTTATGAGAACCTGGGCGAAATCGAGCCGCTAGTCTTCCGGGATAGCGGCTTCCTGGTCGATGACCGGGTTACTCAGGACGCCTAGCCCTTCCAGCTCAACTTCACAGATATCGCCGGGCTTCATCCAAAGCGGGGGCTTGCGGGCCAGTCCAACGCCGGCCGGCGTTCCCGTGACGATGATATCGCCCGGACACAACGCAAAAGCTTGGCTTAGAGTGGAAATCAGCGACGCGACGTCGAATATCAGATCATCCGTGGAAGCGCTTTGAACGACCTCTCCGTTTAGACGTGTCTGCAATTTTAGGCCCTGGCAGCCAGGCGGCAGCTCATCGGCGGTGACCAGATAGGGGCCAAAAGCGCCGGTATGATCGAAATTTTTTCCAACCGTCCATTGCGGCGCCTTGAATTGGTAGTCCCGGATCGAGCCGTCATTGAATAGGCTGTAGCCAATTACGTGCTTCAGGGCTGATGCCTTTGGAATATCGCGGCCACCATGGCCGATCACCGCGACGAACTCGCCTTCGTAATCCAACTGTTCGGAAATGCGCGGGCGGACAATCGGGGCGCCGTGACCGGTAAGACTGGATGCAAACCGGCCAAATACCGTTGGGTAGGTTGGGATCGCGAAGCCGCTCTCCACCGAATGGTCGGCATAGTTGAGGCCAATGCAGATAATCTTGCCGGGCGACGGCAAGGGCGGCAGCAATTCAACACTGTCCAGCGATATTAGCGGGGCAGATAGCAGCTTTTCGCCGGCGCTGACCAACCAATCGCTGCCACCGGCAACCAAACTTGCCAGATCATCGGGATATTTTGAGTCGTCCCTTAGTCTGCCGTGAAATTCTTGGCTGCCTTTGGCGGCGGCTGCGATGCCGACCCGGCCGTTGACTTGGAATGAAGCGAAGCGCATCCGAAATATCTCCAACTTTGCTGAACATTTGTCACCGCCCCTAGGCTGCCCGATAACAGCAGCGGTGATGCAACTCCATGCCCGGAACAACGCGACATGCCACTGACGATATTAGAATGGAAATCGCAAGCGGCGTATGGAACTTTGGTTGCATTGCGGTCACCTATAACGTCCAAACGGCGCGGGAATATTTCACGCCTGCGTTCAAATATGGCGCGGCGAAACGCTTGTTCTGGCGCGCCTCCGCTGCGTGAAGAAAAAAGCGAAAAATAGACGTTGACAGTTTGCAACAAGACTTTACATCTGTCGAAAAAATCACTTGACAGACTGAGGAGTCGGCGGCCATCTTTCGTCAAAGAATGAGGAAACGTGGATGTATGCGATCACGACAGCAAGGTCATTGCGTGTGACGACGCAACGGGACATCGTGCGAAGTGTGTGGTGCGAAAGCCGTTTGCGCGCGGCACTTGGTAAAGACGCGGATCGGCTGCTCGACGATGCGACCGAGGCGAATGTCGGGGCAGGCGAGGTCTTCTGCGAAGTGCGGGACGGCTACGCACCGCCGCCTCTGGCGATGATCGTAAGTGGGCTGGCGCGTGTCTATTCAACATCGTCACAGGGCAGGCAGGTGACAGTTCGCTATGTCGCCAACGGCGATGTCATCGGTCTTCCGGTTTTGCTGGCCCCAGGGATCGTCAAGCCTGGAACGACACTCGCCGTCCAGGCGCTCGAACCATGCCATTTCCTCAAGATTTCGATGCGGAAATTCCGCGAGGTTGCCGTTTCCGATCCACAGAACATGTGGCCGTTGTTGCAGGAGCTCGCAGTGTCGATGATGGATGGATATAATTTGCTGTCGCAAAATGTATTTCAGCCTGTCCGTGCACGCGTCGCACGCCACCTGCTCGATTTATCCCATATTGATGGCAACCAATCTGTCGTGAATGCGTCGCAGCAGACGATCGCGGACGCCATCGGGTCGGTTCGTGAGGTTGTCTCTCGGGTCATCGTGCAGTTGCGCGACAATGGCATTATCCGCCGCGAGGACGGACATTACATTATTTGCGACATAAGGCGCCTCCACGTCGCCGCAACCGAGAATGACTAACGGCACGGAACTTTAGTCATATATCAGCCGGCCACAAAAGCGTAGAACGTGGCTTCCGAGGTTGGCGTTTCCATGCATGGTGGTCTTGATGAAAAGACATGCCGGCTGGCCTCTTTTGAGAGCTGGACAACAATTTATGACGATCGCTTCACTACAAACTAGCGCCGCGCCGAATGCCGTTCTGGAGAAGCTCTGTTACGTCAGAATCGGCGTGCCGGATCTAGCCGCGGCGGCCGCTTTTGCGACCAGAATATTAGGGCTGGAGCCGGCGGGCGGAGATGATGCAAGGGCGTTTTTCAAATCGGATTTTCGCGACTATTCACTATGCTTCGTGGCAACGGACCAAGCATATTCCTGCCTGGCGTTTGAAGTGCGTACCATGGAAAGGCTTGACGACGTGGCGGCAAGCCTTCAGGCGCTTGGCCTGCGGCCGCGCCGCGGCGAACCGCAAGACTGCGCGGAGCGCCGCGTGAAGGCGTTTGTCGCTTTCAGTGATTTCAGCGGCAACGAGGTTGAGATTGTGTGGCGGCCGCTGGTTTCCGGCTGGCGGTTTTTTCCGTCGCGCGACACCGGCATACAGGGATTGTTATCGGTCGACGTCCGCTCAACGCATATTGCGGAGGACGAGCCTCTATGGACGCAGATTTTCGGCGCGGAAGTTTCTGACCGGGTTGGAGATGGCTGTTATTTGCGGATCGATGACATGCATCACCGGCTGTCACTTCACCCCTCCGACAAAGCCGGCATCCTATCGATCAATTTTGCGGTTGAAGGGATCGACCAGATCATGCAGTCGAGCTATTTCCTGCACGACAGCCAGTCCAGGATCGTGCACGGGCCGGGCAGAACCCCCGCTTCCGGCGAGATTTTCTTGCGATTTGAGGCGCCTGGCGGTCAGGTCTTCAGCTTCTCGACCGGCATGGAAATGTTACGTGACGAGCACCGGACGCGGCAATATCGCCAGGCGGCTGGTTCGCACTGCTTATGGGGCAGCCAATCTCTTTTGCCGGAGTTTGGCGCCTTGGAACAAATGGGAGGCCGATAATGATTGAGCTTGAAAACATCCAATATTGCAGACTTGGCACGCAGGACCTTGAAGCGGCAGAGATTTTCGCAACGCGCGTGCTTGGCCTTGAAGTTTCGGCGCGTGAACGCAACGCGATCTACCTGAAATCTGACCATCGCGACCACACGCTTTGCTATTTTGAAGGCTCGCCGGAAGACCAATGCACAGCGTTTGAGTTGCAAGACGAACATACGCTGGACGCGGCCGCGGATATTCTTGAAAAACAGGGCCGCCCGGTGCGTTTTGGTACAGCCGATGAATGTGAGTCGCGCCGGGTGAAGCGATTTGTTGAATTCTTCGATCCCAGCGGCAACAAAATCGAGCTTGTCTGCCGGCCGCTGATGTCGGGAATTCGCTACCACGGGATGCGCGATGCCGGAATCGACGGCTTCAGCCATGTCGGGCTTTATTCGAGCAACCCGGCGCGGGACGAGGCCTTCTGGACGACGATATGCAATGCGCGAGTCAGCGACCGCATTGGCGACGCGCCGCTGCTCCGCATTGATGAGTTGCATCATACGCTCGCCGTGCTGCCGGGCAAAAAGCCGGGTATTCATCATATCAATCACCAGGTTGGCAGTACCGATGACGTGCAGCGTTCCAATCGGTTTCTTGTCGAACAGCAAGTGCCCATCGTGTTCGGGCCAGGGCGGCACCCGGCCTCTTCGGCGCAGTTTCTGTATTTCAGCGGGCCGGACAGGCTGACGTTTGAATACTCGGTTGGTGTGATGCATATCAACGATGAGCCGATTTACCGGGAGCGCCAGCTTGCGCCAACGCCCAAGGGGCTTTGCCATTGGGGAGCGCTTCCCAATTTTCCCGCCTGAAATCGCCGTTTTGGAAGCAAAACAGAAACTGGTCCGGCAGGCCGCACGTGCCTGCGCCAAGGCGGGACTGGTGAATGCGTATGGGCATTGCAGCGCGCGCCTGGATGACGAAAGTTTTCTGGTATGCGCCGCGATGCCGATGGGGTTGATAACACCGCGAGACGACGGGGTGATTGTTAAAACGCGCGGGTCGCTGCCGGCCGGCGTACTGGGCGAGGTTCGCGCGCATCAGCAGATCTACGCGCGGCGGCCTGACGTTGGTGGCATTTGCCGGATTATGCCGCCAATGCTGCTTTCTGTCTCCGCCTTTGGCCGCTCACCGCGCGTACGGCATGGGTTTGGCGCTTATTTTTCTCCGGCAGCGCCATTCTGGAATGACACCGGATTACTGCGGTCGGATGAACGGGCGGCCGAATTGGCCGCTGCGTTGGGAGCTGCACGGGCCATACTCATGCGGGGCAATGGCGCGATTGTTACGGGGCAAACGCTTGAGCAGGCTGTTGTACTTTCCTGGTACTTTGAGGATGCAGCGCGCGTTGAGCTGGACGTGCTGAAGGCCAGCGGCGGCGATGGGCCGCTGTATTCGGCCGAGGAAGCCGCTGCGCGCGCGACGTTTGACGGGCGCATCGTCGAACGCATGTGGGACTATTTGACAAGCGGTGATCCAGAAGGACCATAAGCCGAAACGAGGCGATGATTCGTGAGGTGGAATCGCGGGCCATCGAACGGACTGACATGACTCTGTTACGCTCAATCGCGCTCACATGTTCGCTGTCAGCCGCCCTGCCCAGCGGTTAGGGACTCCGTGCCGCTTCTAGTTCTTTTGCGTACTGGACCTGCAGAACGCGCTTGAGGATTTTGCCACTGCCGGTCATTGGCCACTCCGTGACGATACGCAAATGCCGGGGTATGCGGAAATTAGCAATCTTCCCGCGGCAATGGGCCGCGAGCGCCTCCTGGCTGAGTGAATGGCCGGCTGCCAGCTCTATGATCGCCATCACGGCCTCGCCAAGATCATCATCCGGGACGCCGACGACGGCAACCTGATGGACCGCCGGATGCTCCAGGAGGAATGTTTCAACTTCCAGAGCGGACACATTCTCGCCACCGGGCTTGATGATATCCTTGATCCGGCCATCAAAATACAATTCTCCTTGCGCATCGAAATGCCCAAGGTCGCCTGAACGGAAGCGCCCGCGCTGATCAAACGTCTCCTCATGGGACGCGCCGCTGACATAGCCGAGGCAGAGTGCCCAGCCGCGAAAGCGAATTTCGCCGGTTTGCCCGACGGGAAGGTCAGTTTCTGTCTCCGGATCGACAATGCTGAATTCCGTGCCTGGGAAGGGAGAGCCCGAACTGACGCGGCGAACCTCCCAGGGGTCGCTGAATGTGCCGCAGGTGCCGCCACCCTCGCTCGACCCGTAAAGCTGTATAATCTCGATCGGGTAGTCGGCGCGCAGCCGGTCCAGAACCGCCGGTGGCGCGATGGACCAGCCGTTTCGCAGGCTCGTCAGGTCAAAGTCACGGAAGTTCGGCAGTTGCATCTCCCGCAGGTACATGGTTGCCATGCCGGTCCGGGCGACGCAGCGTTCGCGTTCGATAAGGCGCAGTACCAGTTCGGCATCATAATATTCTGGAATCACCATGATGCAGTCGAGCAAGAGGGGAACGCTGAGTGAGCTGCATGACCCGCCGATGTGGTAGAAGGGTTGTGTATTCAGCATCGAATCTCCAGGACCGACCCCAAGCCGCACGGAGACAGGATAGCCGAAATTGAGCACGTGAACATGGTGGAGCAGCGCGCCCTTCGGCATCTTGGTGGAGCCGGAGGTGTACTGGATCAACACCGCTTCCCGGTCCGGCGCCGGACGATCAGGCACCGGCGGCAATTCCGCGCCGGCAACAAGCGGATAAAGGCTCGCCAGAAGACGAGGGACATTGGAAACCGCGCCGCCACCCAAGCTGAGCAGATGCGGCCGGGCGCCGGCGGCGGATTCGGGATTCATGTGCGGCAGCGCCGCCAACGCGGGGGAAACTTCACGTAGAATCTCAAGGTAGTCGATGTTTAAGAAGAACGGCCTAAACAATAGAAGCTTGGCACCGCTGTCACGAATGACATGCGCGGCTTCGTCGGCCTTCGACCGGGTGTTGATTGAGGCGAGCCGGGCGCCCAACATGCTGCACGCGTATAGCGCATAGGCCCATGTCACCTCATTCGGCAGCCAAACCACGACCGTATCCCCATAGCCGATACCTTCCTGCGCGAACACCAGGGCAAGACGCTTCGCACCTTCTTCCATCGATGAAACTGTGACCCTCTCGTCCCCGAAGACCCAGCCAACCCGGTCGGGCTCACGGCGCGCCGCTGCCATCAAGGCTTCGTGAAGCCGCAGTTGAAGCGGTTGCCATTCCTGGTCTTGGGCTTGGATGACTTGGGTATCTAACATCGTTTTCTCCATGTAACTGCTTAGTTATTTTTACAAACTTCACGAGGGCCGTCGCGATGTCCGCATCAATCTGGCACCGTGACCAAAGACGGCTGCACGGAACGGCCCTTTGTTGGCACAGCTAGATTGCCAAGTTCAGCTGCTGCCGTCTCCGTTCTAACAAACAGCGATTGTGGCAGCAGGAAACAAGCCAGAGACGGCAGCAGAACGAGCGCACCAAGCATATTCCAGACAAATGCGAAGGCCAATAACAGACCCATGTCCGCCTGGAATTTGATTGGCGCGAATATCCACGTTACCACGCCCGCGGCAAGGGTGAAGCCGGTGAAAAGAACCACCTTGCCTGTGAACAACAGGGTCCGATGATATGCCTCGGACAGCGTAGCGCCACCACGCAACTGCTTTAGAACGATACTGAGCACGTAAAGCGCGTAATCGACACCAATCCCCACACTGAGGGCAATTACGGGCAGTGTTGCAACCTTGATGCCGATGCCGAGCCAAACCATGATCGCCTGGCTGAGAATGGATGTGAGAATGAGCGGTATGACGGCGCAAAGCACGGCCCGCCATGAGCGAAAGGTGATGAAGCAAAAGATGATAACGGCCGCATAGACCAGATAGAGCATTTGGCTATTAGCCTGCTTGATAACGATGTTTGTGGCGGCAGCGATTCCGGCATTGCCGCCAGCAAGCGAAATCTTGAAATCCGGGCTCTGGTTGGCGGGGTTGGCGATGAAGTTCCGGATCAAATTCACCGTCTTGGTGAGCGTCGCGGCCTTATGGTCACTCAGAAATACATAGAGTGGCAAAAAGGTGCAGCTTGAGTTTTGCAACGTGCTCGGAACAAACGGAACATAGTCAGTCGAATTGTGAATAACCGAGTCCCATTTAGGCGAGCCTTCGCTTAATAACATCGTTCCCGTCGCGGCGAACGAAGCGATCGATGAGGTCGATTGTACCTCGGGCAACTGGTCCAGCCGCCATTCCAGATCATCGATCGTCGAAATGACGCCGTCCGAAATGCACTGCATCGGTGGCGTGTCGACCATCACAACCAATGTGTCGCTGGCTGTCGCGTAATGCGCCAGGAAATAGGCGTTATCCTTGTTATACTGGGAGCTTTGCCGAAGCTCCGGCGCGCCTTGGTTGAGGTCCCCAACTTGAACGCCGCGCCCGACATACCAGCCGAAGCAGCCCAGGATGAAAGCGACGAGTATGGCGGCCGCGGCGTAGCGGCGGCGCGTGAAAAGATCGAAAAAATTCCAGATGGGATGGGAGACACGCCCGCCTCGCTCCGCGATATCATTGCGAATGCTCCGGGTCGCCGCTTTCTGGCTGACACCCGTATAGCTCAGCACCATCGGCAACATGATCAGATTGGTGAAAACCAGAATTGCCACGCCCAGGCTCGCGATGATTGCGAGTTCCCTTATGGCGTCGATCCGGATTGTCATCAGCACCAAGAAGCTGGCGGCATCGCATGTAAGGGCTGCGAAGCCAGCCAGGAACAATCGCCGAAAGGTGTAGCGCGCCGCCACCAGCGCATGTGTCCCGCGGCCAATATCCTGCATCACGCCGTTCATTTTTTGCGCACCGTGACTCATGCCGATCGCAAAAACCAGAAACGGGACTAACACTGAATAGGGATTTAATTGATAGCCTAAAAGCGGCAGCAACCCCATCTGCCACGTAACCGCGACTAACGATGCGATAACCACCAGTAGCGTGCTACGCGCGCAGCGTGTATACCAGAATAGCGCAAGTGTTGCGATGCCGATAGAGACCAGGAAAAAGGCGCAAATTGTGCCTATCCCGTTGATCATGTCACCCAACACCATTGCAAAACCGACGATATGAAGCGTGACACCTTGTGACGCATACTCTCGCCGGATTTGATCGAGCTTTTGTGCAAGTAAGCCGTAGTTGAGTGGTTTCCCGGTTAAGTTGTCGTTCTCCATCAACGGGACGTAGATATTGCTCGACTTGAAATCGGCACTGACAAGAGAGCCTATTTCGCCGGTCTCTTCGATATTGTGGCGTACAATGTCCAACTGGGCCGCGCTGCCGTCGTAGGCCTGGCTGATGACCGGGCCGCCGGACAGACCATCCGGCGTTATGGCGAGCCAGCGTGTCGCCGGCGTCCACAGTGATGTCATGTATCCACGGTCGACGCCGGGCAGCAGATAGACTTGATCGTTGATGTGCTGCAACACCGACAGATAATGCGCATCGATGATGGTGCCTTGGTCAGCTGTAACGATAATCCGGATGGCGTTGCCTTGGCTTTGCAGTTCGTCGTAATGCTGGATGAAATTGGCGATGAAGGGCTGATGAGTCGGAATCATCTTCTCATAGCTGGCGTTGATTTTTACATGAATGGCCGAAAAGCCAAAAAATAGCGTGGCCAGCAGGCATGCCAGTAATATGATTGGCCTGTTGTTGAATAACATCCGTTCAAGAAATGAGCCGGATTTCAGATTAAACTTCGAGAGATGCGTGACAACCGGCGAGGTGTCCTTAGGGTCAGGTAATGGCGCTGCCATGCTAATTTTGACCAAAATCTTGAGCAGGAAGCGTCATGGCGCCGGCGTTCCCAATAAGCACAACGTCGCCATCCGGCGCCTGCTCCAGGCCATAAAGTGCCATCGGCACAACCTC
>Ga0116227_10012009_pt1 | contig 14326 bp, 14 predicted proteins | sample S1TSphgellanicum_FD_89693 | JGI IMG/M metagenome (GOLD analysis project Ga0116227, IMG submission 89693) | Host-associated microbial communities from peat moss isolated from Minnesota, USA - S1T2_Fb - Sphagnum magellanicum MG | ecosystem: Host-associated > Plants > Peat moss > Unclassified... | reverse complement strand
TGCGACATATTCTTCATTGCTTTCGTCATCAATATGAACAAATTCTTCCAGTTTTGATTGGTTGATCGATAAATTTAAGCTTTCGATGGTTTGGGCTAACTCAGTGGCAATGAGGTTATTTTCGCTCTTAGCCCCTAGTTCCGGTTCCAAGTTCATGAACTCCGCCTTACTGAATGCATTTTTGATAGAACTTGATGAGAGGGAATCCTAGGCTTCTTTTACATAGCTTGCGGCATCCAGTACGTGTGCTGGATTTCCGTAGGAAACTCCTGCTGCACCTCGTCGTAGTCGTTTTTTCAATTCTCTTTTCCGTTGCTTTAACTGCTCGTCAAGCTCGTAGAAATCGAGGATATCCTTGAGATATAAATATTTGTATCGTTTCTTGAGAGCGGCAATGATTCCCATATCACAAGGTTGTTTCCAGCTAGTATAGTTCGGAGGAAAGAATACTACGCAGATGTTGTCGTGTCGGAACGCGTCGAAGTGTCTCGGCGCATTATCCATCAATAAGAGAACGAGACGTCTTGTTCGTCTTTTGACTTCTGGAACAAAGACTTCGTTGAACCATTTCCAGCAGGTTTCCACGTCCATCCATGTTTTCGCTTGATTGAATAAGGAACTAGCCAGTGTCGGTCTTTAATACATGCTGGCTCTTTCGGCTTTCCAATCATTACGCAAGGAATTTATGTGTTCCAGATGCATTGGCACAAACTATCAAAGAAACACGATCTTTCGCTTTCTTTTTGCCTCTAGTGCTTGAAATGTCCTCATTTGGCATCAGAATGGAATATCTAGGAAGCAGACGAAAAAACAATCCAGTTTCGTCCATGTTGTAGACGTTCTTAAGGTCGTATTGAACGATGATAGAGTATAATTCTTCTAACGCTGATAGTAATTCTGGGTCATTTTTGTCAACCTCAGCTCCTTCTCCATGAAGAAGCATTTTTTGTAGACCTCGACGTGTCCTGAAACAACTAAGCCATTGCCATGAAGCCTTAAAGTCTGAATCGAAAATGGATAATGTAGAAGCAATATTTTTCGCTTTCGCAATGGCGAGAGATGGCGATATAAGGAGCCTAGCACGACGCATGCTGTCAATCCAGATGTACAACATATCTTCAAGTTCGGTAAATCATCCAACTGAAGCTCTGAAGGTCTTGTGCTTAGCTTCTTCGGAGAGTAAAGTGGATCGTTCAAGAATTGGATCTTGTTTCTCCCAGACCTTCCGGATAGCGCCTTTGTTAACATCATACTCACGCACTAGAGCGCGTTTGCTTGGAGGGTTCGTCTTGCTCAGTTTTGAAATGATCTCGTAGCGCTGGGACTCATTCAGGTGCTTGCTAGTCAGTTTCTTCGACATTGCAGCGAAACACAGGCGATTTGGGAATGGAGCATCTAAAGTACGCACTTGGGAATGGAGCGTCTAAAGTACGCACCTACCGGTAAAGTACGCACAAAACTCCAAGGTTCAAGTTGAGTACTTAAACGGGAGACTACTATACAATAATAATTCAAATCAAGTTGTATAGGTATTTCATAAGTAAAAAATTTCAATACGTAGTAGAGTTTGAGAACTAATTCAAAGCTGCAGCTTGGGGGTGATGGCTCACTGCTATAGCCCCTTCTGGGATGCTGGGACCACAAAAGTGTTCTGGGTTCAAACCCAATGGTGTCCGAAGACCAAGATTGCATACCTAGTAAAATTGCACCCCAAAGTCAAGCTCATTGGTCATCTCTCAATTGAACTTACTAGGTGGACTTGAACTGTAAGTATGGAGGTATCTCAGTACTTATGAAGATATTTTGAAAATATTGTGGGTTATATGTATTCACAGCACTTTGTAATGTCTTGCCCAAAGATTGACATGTTTATCAATGAACATGTTCAACAATTAAGTTTGTCATCTAACAATCCCATGTTCAACAATGCACTTCTAGGAGACCTATGAATAGGCTCTGATGTACCCACCAAAATTTGCGCTTTGTTGTTGCAAGAACCAAAATGAATGCATTTTCTCTCCTGCCCACTAGACAGATGCAAACAATAAAACCGTTGAGGGATGGGATAATGTTAACAGAGCTGGAATATACAGCTATGCTCAACTAAACAAACAGGTTTTCAACACGACAACTAAAAAGAATGCATACGTCTCCTCCCCCCACTGGGGTGTGAAACAAATACCGTCTCAGGAAAGGGATCATGTTTTCTGTTATCTGGCCTGGTTGTGGGTCATTTCCTTTGTTCCTTGTTCTCCGCCTCTGTTGGGTGCTTTGTCTTTATAAAGTTTGGCAGGGTTTCAATACGATTATGTCTTCCACAAAACAGCTACCTTCAATCATACAGTACTAGAGGATGGGCTGTATATGGCGGATTCTGCCAGGTAAGCATGCCCTGGGTGAGACCATTTAGGTGAGCTTACTTGGCACCAAATACAGCTCACTCTTTGGTGTTAAAGGCTTCACTGTAGTTCTCCAGAATTAGCCACTCAGGCCAATTTGGCATGATTGAAGACTCTAAAAGAGGGCCTAAAACAGCGTACCTGACTTGAGGTTTCAAGCATGAACCCCATGTACCCAAATCCAACTCAGAGACCCCATCATCAATCACTCACTTACAAGATTAGAGGATGCACATAATCACCTCAGGGTAAGGGTTATTTCAGGTGTTGGCCAATTATTGATTTTTGACAAGAACAAGCCGGGTAGGTTATCATAAAAAGTTTTAAAATTTAAAACTTGTCAATTATCAATGTCAGAGTAATATCTTTGGTTATAAACTTACTCAGTTATTTTTTGGGCTAGTAATCATCGGTTATGTATAAGGGTCAGTTCTCAAATACCCAGTTGAGAAATATTGGTTTTACTGTCAGTTATATCCTTTTTTAAAAATTAACTGTTTTTTTTTCTGTTTTTCTTTTTTCTATCATAAAAATGTTTAGGATTTTAGGATTTATAACTTATCTGGATGATAACCAGGTCATCTGTGTAGGTTATCAGCATTTGAAAATGCAATACTAGACAGGTAGGTTATTTACTGGGTTTCAAAAAAATCAATACCTGGCTGGTAGGTTATGATACCCAGATCTGGACCTGGCCAGTTGCCTGGGTCAAAAAGCAATAACCAGCAAACACTGATTATTTCAGTAATGAAAAGTCCCCACCAACCACACAATGGGCCTATACCGTGGGCCTTTGTGTTGCCTAGCCGTAAAAGCTCATTGGGTTGCAGAATGGTCGCTAGGGGGTGCCTTGTCTAGTACCTAATGGTCATGTAGGAAAGAAAACCCTTACCCATGGATAAAGTCCAGGTCCTTAAATCAGAATTCCGTGCTCCACTTATGAGCTGAGGCCGGTCTTGCCTCCAATGCGTGTGTGTGTATGTATATATACAACAGCTATGATACCCGCCGGGGGTGTGGACTGAAATCTGATACCTGCCCCTCATGGGTCAGAACTTGGAGGTCTTAACTATGAGCCGGTTCCCTGTTCCCTAAGTGCTCGTTCCCTCATTTTCACAGCGGAAGCTTAGGGTTTTAACGGCTCTCAACAGCACCTACTAGAGCGTACGTTGTGGTATGTGACCGTTAGTGGACGGTCAAAGCTGACCATTGAATTCCATCATGGTTGCAGGTTTGGTTACTTGGACTGCTGTGGTAACTGACTAGTTAGTGCGGGGTTTGAGATGAGCTTGCGTTTCACTGCGTTCGTGTATTTAGTATTTGCCTCGTCTCCCTCGACTAATTCCGTTCGCCAGTGTATATCCCCGCCCTGCATTCTGGCGAGCGAGTAACGATTGATTCTTGCTCGACCGGTCCAATTCTGCCACAACTCGACCGGTCTACTTCTGCCGCAATCTTGCGAACTGAAGGCGCAATTTCGGGAGCCGCCTTACCGTATGAGAAAATTGCTGGCGTCAGAATAATACGTGGCGCCTTCAAAAAATATTCGTATTACTTTGTTGTAAACCCTAAACCCAATTGACTTAACGTCAATTGGGTTCTGGCCCGGGCGCTGTTTGGCCCACTTAATGACGCTAAATTGTAAGTAAGTAAGACTCGAAAATTGCCGAATCCTTTGAGTTGGACTCCGCTTGAAGTCTGCATTTGTTTGTTTTCATTTAGTTTCTGCGATTTCTGGGACACGCTTGCGGCAAAACAAGAGTTTTTGAGTGTTTCCTACTTGCGAATTGTGTTCCCCCACCCCCCCTGCCCCTTAAAAAAAAAGAGAGAGAGAAGATTTTCGGTGCGTAGTTTTGTGATCAATGCCCGTCCTTCCTCTGCACGTCTGTTGTGCAAAACGCCTTTAAAAAAATCATACGATGTGTGTGGGTTGGGTCTGGAACCATGTGTGATGTTTTCCGATTTGCCAGATTTCTGAACTGACGTTACTCGATTGTTTGCCGTGCCGTGTTCGATAGGACCTCCAAAATATTCCAGCATTTTTTCCTTCGCACATTCTTTCTTGAGCAGCTGGTTTTTTTGTCATCACTGTTTCCATCGCGTAGTGGCGTGAATTCTTCTCTCGTCTGTCCGCCATAAGGCACGTTCTCTAAAGTTTTAAACTTATCGCCGTTCACGCACCTCAGATGTCGAGCCTCTTTCATTGTTCCAGATTTCGTGTTGGATCTGCAGTGAAGGCTGACTCGAAGAGGCGTGGGTTGCAAACGAGCGAATGACAATCGTTCTATCACAGATAGAGAGAGAGAGGATCTGCAATATGATGTCCAGATGTTTTATGAGCTATAATTGCTATCGCTTACTACAAGGAGACATTGTCGACAGTGGAAAGGTCGTGCTCTACAGCCACATTCAAGCGAGAGACTAAAACAGTTGAAACTTGAAACACTCTCTTGAAACTAGAGATTTCTGCAACACATCTCGACCGCGCTGCCAAAGAATGGCGGAGGGCATTGGGAGCTGCAAGTCGTCTAGCTTTCATCTAATCTAACTAAGGCGGTTGTATTCTGGTAATAGAAGCTCGAGTCATTCGCTCAGATTATTCTTTCGAAACATAATTGTGAAAGTTCATACGAACAAGTAAAGCTGGAAATATACGAGCATCTCGATTGTTCCTGTCCATCCTCGCGGAAGTTTGGCAGGGTGTGGAAGCAATATTCCAGGAGCAAGTTGGCTGAGCTACGGCTTTAAGGAGAGGCAACAAAACAGACAAAAACGGAGGCAAGAAGCTTTGCACGAGGCAGGAAACGAGGCAGACAAGGTGAGGTAAACCGAGATCTTGAAATGGAGTCCACCGCTATGGGATCTGATGACAGGGAGAGTGATCATGGCATTCGTGGATACGTTGGTTGGGTGTACCACGTCGGAACGAATTCTCTCGGCTGTCAGTTTTGTCATGCACGCTACCTGGTTATCAAGGGAAAGCATGTAATGATGTTCAAGCGCAATCCAATTGATTATCCTCAAGCTGTAAGTCTTGATCACCTTCACCATCAAGCTATGATGTGTGGACTTGACTGTTCTACTAACCATTCACAAAATGCTACTGTCAAACAATCTCAAGAGTAATATTTTTGAAGATTCCAACACTCATTGTAGGGTTTGTGTAGTTATGGATGTTGTCCCCTACTTCATGATTTGTTTCGAAGTCCTTTGTCATGGTTTCAGATTCTCTCAAGAGGTGTTTTTCAAACTCCAACACTCTTTGTCGGTTTGTGAAATTATTTACAGGGGAAGGAACCCTTTGAGGCTCTTCCTGGATTTTTGTGCCCAGCCTCAGGCTATCGCCTTCTAGTGGGCCTTTAAAATCCAGGATGACCCTGAAATGGTTCTTCCCCAACATCATGAAGTTTTTTAATTTCGGGAATCTTACGAAATTTTAGGTACCTACTGTTTCATAAGGTTCCTGAAATTTGAAACGTGAAGTTAAAGACTTTCTGTCTTGGGAGGTGCATCAAACTACACAAGCAAAATTTAAGGCCATTATGTTCAAGAAAACACACCTTGGATGCTTTACCCTAATTCAATGGACTTGGTTCTGAGTTCTCAGTCATGATGTCAAGATTTTTGTGCACTTTCAGGTGCCTATCAGGATGGGGGTTGTTGGGCATCATTTGATGGTGGAGGAAGTTGGATGCAAAACCTACCATAGAAGGGTGTGTAAAACTTACCAGCCCCAGAGAAGCATGTATATAATGAGCGAAAATTGCCAATTCTAGAACTTGTAAGCATTTGATAGATCATGCTTGCTGAGAACTGGTTTCAAGTTTGAGCCTCCAAAATACTGGGAGAAGTTCAACTTCATGAGGCAGGACATTGGACCTCAGAAGTTGAGACATCAGACATTGCTGGATATGGATCTTAGCAGTTAATTCAATCCAATTTTTATGCAATCTCTGTTCATGGCAAGAGGTTGGAGTAGTGTTCTGTACTTGGACCACTTGCTTATGAACATGTCTTGCAATCCTTTTACGGATGTGGTTAGTGCGTGATCTACCTGCTGAGGTGAAATTTTTTCTGGTCTTCTTCAGGCCTTGTATGTGTTGAGGATCTACAGCCGTCTGGATCACAGCAGACAAGGAGAGGTAATAACTCTCTGCTAAGGCTCTGTTGTTATATAATTTTCCGTTGAAGGGTCAGCCTACATGACTTCTGTGCTCCATATACTTGCAACAGACTAGGGCCTTCGTGGTGTTGCTGACTTTTTCTGTTGTGGTATCGAGCAGTTTGCTTGCACCAGTGTGGATGAAGTTGAGAAATGGGTATCTGCCTTCCAACATGCAAAGGAAGAGGTAATTTGGTAATCTTTGTCTATCAGCTGATTTCCTGGAAGTGTACGGCACATTCTTCTGGCTGACCTATTCACTCGCTTTACAATTATGAAATTACCAAAGTTAATAATCCAGGACTCATGTTGCTCTTTCAGAGGAGATATTGCTTACATATCATTGCTATGACACATGATGTCTGCCATTGATGCTATCTCAGAAGCATTATTAACTTGCCCAACATTCTTTGCAATGGTACAGGTACAGGCTGACTTTGCCAGTGAAAGGATTGGTGTTGGTCACAGAGTCATAAACAATGATGATGAGTAAGTTGGGATGTAGGTTTTCATGCTTGTTGGCAATTCCATGTTTCCAACCTTCATTTTTTCTGATTGCTGCACTGTGTCAATTCCACTATGTGTACTTTGCTGCAAGTATGTATTCCAATGAGGCTCCTGCCCATTCTTCTAACAACCCAATTCATGCAGGTTCACCATCAATGGTCCTCATGCACACAGGTCATACACTAAAGGCATCTGCAAGCTCATCACAATTGGCAGAGGTAAGTGCTTTGAGTTATTGGATAGCTTAGAAATGGATTGTTCAAGCACCATAGATTTGTGTCACTTCCTGTGTTTGGAAAATGAGGAGATTGCTAACAGAGTGCTTCCAAGATATTTGAGGCTGTCCTTAAAATTCTGTCTAATGTGCAGGTCCAGAATTGCTGTTACACAGGCCAGCCATGGTTACACAAGAACCTGATTCAAATAGTTATTACCATTACAAAAGAGAGGATACAGTAGAGAAAGAAGATTGGAGATGCTTTCACACAGTCGATGGTGAGTATTATTCTTGGCGTTACTAGTCTATGGTATTAACCAAACACAGTACTGGATGCATGGATTGTCTATGTCTTTGTGGAAGGCCTGGCAGTGTTTGATATTGATTCATGTATTTCATATATGTCGTGTAAAGACCTGACTTGGAGTATTATGCTGAACAAACAGGCCTTCGTATCTTTGAGGATGTCACAGCTTCAAAGGTACTATTATCCAATGCTATTTATTTTCTAATCTCTCACAAGTAAGGGATGGAGAGGGATATCCTGTTATGTTAATCCTACGGTCAAACATACTCCTAACCATGTTGCTAGTGTTAAGCTTTCTGTTTCTGTGGATTTCAGGCAGAGAAAGGGACCATAATGAAGGCAGTTGGAGTGATAGAGTCATCTCCAGAAACAATATTTGACTTGATTATGAGCTTGGACAAGTCACTCAGATACCAGTAATTGTCATCCAGACTTCAAACTCTCAATTCCATGATGTTGTACTATTACCAATTTTGATCTACACACATTTTTGCTGCCTCATAGACTCCTTCCAAAGTTCAGAATCATACAGCAAGATTTGATGGTGCATGTTCATCTCTCCAGATGGGATGCTTTAACTGGTGACTTGGAACTTGTGGAGGAGATTGACAGTCATACTGACATTGTGTATGGCTCCTTCGACTCCAAATACTGTAAAAGGTAGGAAGTACTCTTCCTTCTGTTTTCCTCTTTTCCCAGATCTTGAGTTCTATCACCGAGTATGTTTCTGTTTGCAATAACTAGCTCTGGTTATAATGTTGCTTTTCTGATTATCCTAGCACTCAACGTACCACAGCAACTGGATCAGGTAGCAGTCCCAAGTATACCAATAGGTGTTTTTCCATTAGTCACATTACTCTGACTATTCATTAAAGCTGACATAGACATTTTCCTTGGTGTGTTTCAGATTTCATTCCAAAAAAGACTTTGTATTTTCACGGAGCTGGCACCATGACCAGGATGGCTCTTATTGTGAGATTGTACTCCTCCGTTTGGTTTGCATGGACTATGGTTGAAAGTACTAGTATTATCATAAAGTGTGTGCTGAACTTGTCACACAAGAGAGTTGTATCAAAACTCTAGGTTATCTGTCTCAAGAGAGGCTTTCCGAGAAGTACATTGGTATGAAAACCTGAACCATGGGTATATGGTTTGCATTTGGTCATATGAAGCAAATTCAGGGTAACTGTTATAGTTGCCACAGTAATCAAATATCAGTAGGAAGTGCTCACCTAGTATGTATTTGCATTTGTCACTTCAGGGATAAGTGCAAATATTATTCCTGAACAAAGTTTCCTGACTCACAAGAGACTTAACTAGAAGTGTTGGCCATGAGAACCTGATGAGTATGGTACCCATCAGCATGCAGTTTTGTGATGAACAGTACTGTGAGGAAGCAATGATCTACTCAGATGCCAGATTGAAGGGCATTTCAAAGAGGAAGCACTGATTATGGGTTGGTTTCATGCTGGATGCAGCAATCAGACAGATCCCTACCACCCACAAGAAACAACCCACCAAATCTGGATTTCAGCGTATTGACCTTAGTCGTAAGTTCACGTCATTTGCAGACTGTTGATAGATGGATATCACCTTACAATGAAGCCCTCAACCTGCTATTGTGCTTGACATCAGATAGGACTTGGAACAGTACTTTTCATCATCCTAACAAGCTCACTTTGTGGTTTGCAGCCAGCATCTGGGAGATTGCACCGCTACCCTCCAAGCCTGGGGTTGGTACCCCATGCTCACTAGTTTCACAGATAGTCAAGGTGAATTCAACAGGATGGGGCTGCTGGAAGAAGTGCCACTATTCCAAATTCCATAAGACCATTCCTTATAGTTTACTTTGTCAAATTTCAGGTTGGCCTGCTATACATCTCCCTCAGCCATGCCCCCTCAGTTCATCTGGAAACTATTTTGTGTTGTGTACTGCAGTGTAGCAACTCTTTTCTAGCAGCAGATTTCCCAATTTGGCAACTCAACTGCCCATTGGCATCTTAATCTCTGCTGTGTGGTGGAGAGAGTAAATATCCCTGAAAACCTTCAAGAGAAACTGATCTTTTAAGTTGGCCCTGCTCTATTAGGTCTTAGACAGGTCTTCACAGCAAACCCACAGCTTGTCTCACTTGGAAGGCATACAAAGAAACAAAGTTTCAAGGACATGAAGAAGGTCCTCGAAAAGGCTGAGCTGCCAGGAGAAACAACAGTTCTAATGCACTCGCCTCCTGACACCCGAGTCTTGGAATGCCATGAAGAGTTTTATGATGCAATCATGGCAGAAGAGGAGGATGAGAGTGAAGACCAGGAGTTGGTCCCTAAGCACCCTAATATGGTTTGTTACCTCCATGTGCCTTCTGTCATGTTCCAAATTAATTTTTCAATTCACTCTTGCACCATCCATTTTGACTCTATCTTCTGTACACTAAGGCACTGTAGCAATGGTTTTACAAAGTGATAGTTCTCACTGGATCTGATGCAAATTGGTGAAACCAGGAATGATAAGGTACCTTGAAAAAGTGAAAATGAAAAGTACATTTGTTTGACATATTTTCCTCAAAAGCTTGAAACTCCACATACTAGATCTAACTGTATGGTTGAAAGCCAATACCCCTTTATTGGCCCTATGGCCTGTTGTGGCTTTAAGATCAGCATGGAGTTAGCTCTCTGCAGATTTAACTTTAAGAAGGAGGTGTATAGTGCGGAGAGGGAATTGAAATCAAGATGTACACAGAGGTGATGGCATCACTGCTTATTGACAGCTCTTTCAACTATAAGGCTTGTCCACACTTTGCATCTAGAAGTGCCATTATGGTTAATAAGCAAACAATGACTTCAATATTACAGTAAGGGGAAAGCCATGGTTGTTTGCTTCACAACAGCAGTGCAGCTTTCATTTTATAGCATTCTGAGGTTTTCTGACTGGGTTTCCTTTCAGCTACTTGAATTTCAGAAAGATTCTGAGGCTACCAATGTTGTTTTGGGCATGAATGGTGCAGACAGCAAGCCAGAAATTCAGAGCAGGTTCATGGAGTGTTATGTTGCCCGTTTCTGCAAGAGACATCCTGGTACACACTCTTTACTCATCTTGCTCAGCTCTTCATGCCTGTTACTCTCTCAGACTGCAACAGCTCAATTTAGTAAAGAAAATTCTCCTCAATGCTGAATTGATTTCAGGGTTTTGGCCTCACAGTTATTTTGTTGTCATCCTTTATGATGTTTCCATTGTGTCAGAAGATCAGTATTAGCAAGCAAAATACTTGGACTGGGAGTTATGAGGAAAAATAGTTTCCTCTTGCAGTACTGAGAAATGAGAAGAAACATCATGCAGCAAGCAGGAGAGGCCAGGAGCTCAACTTGGGGGTGCTAGGAGTGGAGATGAACCTCAACTTGTTCAATGGATCATTGCACCAGATGATACATGTCAAAGAGTCCAATGGTCGGTCAGCCCCTGGTGGCAAAGGCTTCATGGTTCGCAGCCATACATATGACCAAGACAGTCTGAAGGTATCTTCATGCTCCTGATCACCTGTTGGTTTGTGTCACTACTTCTAGTTCAATGACCCCTGGTGCAACACAGCTTGTCAGGGATAACAATCAAATGCTTCAATTAACCTATGCATCACTAGGGATTTTGTCCAATTACGACTTTTGCTGAGCCAGTTTCTTTCAATCTTTTGAACATGATGAATGAGTGATGCTGGTGGGTGGTTGTGTGTTGTGTCATGACCCATTGAATATCAGGAGGCAAGCCTCTCTTAAAATTTCTTGCAGTGGATTGGTTCAAGTCTGACCAGAGAATTGACCATGTTGCTAGGCAGCCTGGTTGCTGCATGCAGGTAACCTTGCACCTATGTCACTGCACATTTTTTCAGAGATGAAACTTTGTGGTGTCATGTTGTTGAGAAACCTACTGGGCGCCGTGTCTCAAGATCCTCATTGTGTCAATTGAGTTGGGCAGTAATTGTCATGAGCTTTTAAATATCATTTCAAATCATGCAGTCAGGTCTGATATTTGATTTTGGGTGTAACAGTCAGAACCAGGGAGAAAGGCACCTTTCATTCTGATTATAAATCTACAGTTACAGTCAATTCTGTCCAAAGTCAAAGTGGCAACCCATAAGTGCATCATTCAAATTCAAACACCTGTTGGGTTTTACCATCAGGAACATCCCTATTGTGCAGTGACTAACCATGGATTCCAAGGTCAGGGATCACTGATCATGTGTTAAGATAGTGTGGTCAGGTACCAGCAGTGCTGAGAACCTATTTTCGACTAGGTTCATTACTGCATAAGTTTGCCAATGTAGATTATGCCTTCTGGAATTCTCATTTTAAACTCATACCAAGCATTGTAGAGGTAGGACATACCCTGTCTTAAAACCCTTTCACTCAGTTTCTGCCGCAGAGCAGGAGAAAAAGTAAGTACAGAAATCAAAAGTTTTTTTCTGTTGCTGGGGTACTGAATGGTTAAGTGGGCACCAAAGCTTGACTATTGGGCAAAGCTGTGATTTGTCATTATCTGCAAGAAGACAACTTTCTTGAGGTGTGCACTGCACAAAATGGCTTAGACAACCAAGAATACACAAGTACTAGGATAAGGACCATATATTTGTTCTCTTAGGTCTTTGGGACTTGGTTAACATGAGATCTATGTGATGACAAGGTATTTTGTTACATAGAATCTTCTTCAATGGTGCTGAGAAGTTATAAGGGTGGGGGCTGGTCGTTTGATAGATTGATGTGGCTTCATCAGCTGTGGCATGAAGTGTGGTGGGTCTGGTTCTGTATATCACCAGTGTTGTTGTGGATCTTGCCATTTTGATTGAGGTAATCCTTTTTTTTGCATCCTCATAAGTTCCTAAAGCTTATCTGTATAAGCTTATCTTTACAGATAAGCTTCAGGAACTTTTCTGTACAGAGAGGACAATGAGAATAGATGATTACTAGCCCTACACTTGAAAACCAGAAAAAAAACTCTCAATTTCTTTTCTTGTAAACTAAATCTAAGAATAATTTTGCAAAGTTAAAGACAACTCCTCTTCTGATACTTCTGGGCCTGAACTGGCAAAGATCCTCAATTTTTGCACCTGATGATGTGGTAAAAATGTGTTGCAATATTTGACCTATCATGCAGGAAGGAATCATCAGCTGGTAAATACAAATTTAGATCTGTCCAATTTCTTGGCAAAGTCTTTAAATCTGATCCAACAAAACGTAAAAGTCATTTTGGGAGAGCTATTTCCAATGTTTTGACACCTGCAGAGTTGGCACTGTTGTTGTATGTTTGAGAAAAGGTATCAAACTTACAATTAGAAAAGCCCATCAAATTGAGGATTTGGCAATAATATATTGTTGCAGAGGTGAATTCTTCACTTATCAATTCTCTCATAAGTAAAATGCCCTCAACTCCAGCTGATCAGCTAAGGGTGTGTCTCTTGAAGAACTATATTTAATCTCACTTCACTCCATCTTGCAGTTTTATACAGCGGCAAAAGAAAATGCAGCATTGAGTGGCTAAATCACGATTAACATGGTTTTCAGCTTTTTCAATGGCATTTTCATCTTCTATCCATTTCTTCAGGAGTCATAAGCTTCAAGAATAATTTTGTGTATCTATTGCGGTGTTGTTGAACTAGGGAGCAAGTAGAATACATGTACAAAACCAGTCTGCATTCCTTGAAGACTCCAACTAAGACCACTCTTGGTACCTCAACAGAGTTTTCTAGACTCAGAAGGTGGTGAGTGGCCAGTGCCTGCTGCATAGGATCTGTATGTCTGAATTATGCAGCCCATTCACAGGTCCATCAGATCCAGGAGGAACATGAACTTGTGATGACTAACCTCTCATGGCTTTCCCTAATGTCATTGTGATGCTCCCCTTTTGATCTTAGAGGAAGGAGCTCATTGCTAGCTTTTTACAAATGATACCACTTTGATCAGCGTTGCAACATATCCAACAAAAGAATTTGAACTTCAACATGGTTCCAAGTTGACTGGAATTTGCAACCATTAGAAATCTATGAGAAATTAACAATTTTACAAAATTTATTTACCAGCTTCTGGATAGACTTTGCAAGCGTATAATAAAAGGCTGAGCATAGAAATTGGCATGACCTTACAACCATAAGGATAGAAGTAATGCGTAGAACTATCTCAATTACTTAACCACACAGTTACATTGTGAGGAAAAAGATTTGAAAGCTTATTGCTGAATCACTCTACTATAAGTTTAGCCTTTTAAACATTCATAGGTAAATTTTTAATATTCATGGACATACACATGACAAACAAATATGCATTTGGTAACTAACTTTACCCTACTTGGAAGGCAGTTTTGTAAAGAATTTAAAAAAGTTGGAGTATGTCCAAAATTTCAGAAGCTTTTTCCACATTGTCTTTAAAACCTCAAAAAAATCTGAAAATCTAATTTTTTTACAATTTGTATGTTTCTCTTTAAAAATATGAAACTGACAATGCTTAATAATTTTTTCGACATTTTTTAATTTGAAAATAAAATTAATCTCCCTCTTCCTTTCTGCTAATCAATTGAAAAAAATGAATAAATTTTATGTATGTTTCTTGGGAGAAATTAGTGTCTCACAAATAATAAAAAAAACGCACTCTCAACCATGAGTCCCTCTACTTATCATCACACTTTTCTAGCTTTACGTCAAAGCATCGTTCTCAACAAAATATATGTTTTACGTAGACAAAGGAACACTTTGGTAAAT
>Ga0116227_10012008_pt1 | contig 14326 bp, 16 predicted proteins | sample S1TSphgellanicum_FD_89693 | JGI IMG/M metagenome (GOLD analysis project Ga0116227, IMG submission 89693) | Host-associated microbial communities from peat moss isolated from Minnesota, USA - S1T2_Fb - Sphagnum magellanicum MG | ecosystem: Host-associated > Plants > Peat moss > Unclassified... | reverse complement strand
TGGCCAGCCATAGAGTATACTATAAGGGGGAAGGTGGTGGCTTCCCCCAAGTCCGGGCCGTGGTGAGTCTTGTGTGTTCGTGTTGCCCGTGGCTCGTCCTAGCACCAAGGGTGCTCCAACTATGCACTAACCACTTTGTGTGGGTTATGTGCAGGCCCGTGTGAGTGAGTGAAGCTTGTCAACTCTTCCTAGTCCCATCCCATATCTCCAACACGCCCCTCTACCCCTCAAAGTGTTGTGAGCTAGGGAGTGTGCCTTGACTCCTCCCTCTTCGTTGTGTTCCATTTGGACCCACATTTGGGTCCTTTAAGGAGTTGGGAGTGTGTCAGTGGTTGTGCTCCTCGTTGGCTTGGTGATGGGTTGTCCTTATTGTATGGAATATTGGCAAGATGGTCAAATGTATTTTTTAATGATACATGGGGAATATGATAGTTTCATCCTCATAATACCCCACTTAAACTCCTCAAAAAATGTGTGTAGAAGGGAGATTCTATTATCCAACTTGTAGCAAAGAGAGGGAAAATGGTTGTACCATGGTCCAATTTAGGTTATAGAGAAAGGGTAAGTTCATAGGTAAAATTTAATAGCATATGTGTGCAACTATACTTATCTATCATTTTAGACTTTCTGCATCCATTGGAATAGGTGCAATAAGGTGCCTAAACCTTAAATGGACAATTTGATAACAATGTATAATAAACAATAGGGGTTCATGATGAAAAAAAGAAAGAACATGAATGTGTAATAAAATAGAATTGGAATTAAAATTTTATGTTCATCTTTAAGAATTTCTAAAGTTTTGACATATAGACACCTATTATGGATAGTTAGGGGGCCCATATATTTTCATACAAGTTCTTATTTCTAAGCTTGCCCTTCCCATACCGACTCATAAAATCCTTTAATACTATACACAAGAAAAATCATGAGGATGTAGGCTATTTCCTAATATTTGTTGCCATAGGTGCCCCATATAAATGTTTTCTAATCACAAAGGCAATGATGGTTTTTAAAATTCAAATCTATGGCTAATTCAAAACAAATGTTTCTTGGTTAAAAAAACAATGAAAATGTTTTTAAATCCATCATTGTGTTAACCCAAAAAAAATGTTTCCTAGTCACAAAATCAAGGAAAATGGTATATTGTGGTGCATCACTTCATCATGGTAAAATGTAGTAACAACTTTCGTTAAAATGAAGTTTTGCTACACATAAATAAATTATCATTACACTTTGTAAAAACCATTTGGTCGATGGACCCAAGTGAGTTCAACCAAAATGATGTGTGAAGCATTTCAACCTTCTTTCTTAACTCTTTTTCCCAATTGTTGCATGCATGTTGAATTTGCATATTGCAAGTGTGGAGCCACAAAATGGAGTTCGATAAGTAGACACTAATAAAAGCACATTAGCTCATATTACAACATGTAACACCTTGCTGAACTCAACACAATGCTTTGCAAACCAAGCTTCATAAAAAAAAATTCATGGCCTTTTCATCAAATTGATTATGCTTAGCAATCTCTTTTCCAACTTTTTCAACTACATGTGCTTCTTTTGATGCAAACATTAACTCCTTTTGGTGTTCTCTCTTCTTGATCACAATCTCCTTACATATCAATTTTTGTTCAAGTCTAATCACATAATCATTAGAGGTCATCATGATGTTCTTGTTGTAATCAATGAATGATTTCTTTGTTTTGGTTCATTGTGGGGTTCGTGTCACAACCTTTGGCAAAGTCAAAAAATGATTAATGTGGTTACAAAGGGGCAATGGCTTTTTGACCTAAATGCCATTTACGTTTCATCAATTGTCACTTATGTTTGTGTCGCATTAATGTTAACTAATCATCATTAGGCATTTGAATGTAACGAGCTTCCTACATTTCATCAAATTGCCCTTCAACATCAACAGATTAATGGCAAGCATTGGGTTCAATGGTAAAAGGGCACTTGCCCAATAACTCTTCAACTTGCAAGTCAACTATGTGGAAATCAATGTTTATTTCCACAAATTGTTCACTAGGTTGCATCTTACATGTTATAACATTAATATCAAGTAAACATATTCTAGTAATTTTGAACCCCCTACATATGTTATGTGGAGTTAATGTTTTTTGAAAACTAAACTTACCCATTTTGCTAGATCCATTTTTGCAACACCTTTTCCTTTGTTAGATGACATCCACACATTCATGTACGTCATCATGGGCCATGATTTGGCAATAATAGTCATGCAAATTTTGTTTTTCATAGGTTTGTATAGAGTAAACATAGATATCATTCATATATTTGTATTGTTTGAACATCAATATTGTGCACATTGTTTAGACACAAATGTCATATGCCTATTGGTATTGTTTAGACATAGATGTTGTGTGTTTATTCATATTATTTACACACAAAAGTCATGTACATGATTTTTGTCTTTAAATAATGCATAACATTTGTGTTCAAACAATATGAACCTATGAAATAACATAATTCACACAAATTTGGAATGAACCCATAAAGCTTGTAAATTTGTGATGTAAGCCTTGAATGTTATTTTGAAAGTTGTAAAACATGCAACATTCAGATGTTGTAATGCATGATGGTAAAGTGATTAGGTCAAGCCCCAACCTCCTAACTTTGTGCACAACATTTATAGTCACACGGGAATTGTGACCGTCTAGAACAAGTAAGTGCCAATTAGTTAAACATAGGTTTTCTCCATGAGCTTGAATAGAAGTAATAAAATGTGAGATTGATTTGTCAAAAAGGATGGTTATCATCTAGGTTTTTGGTTGCACAGCAATTGTAGCCCTAAATTCACATCATTTAATATAGTTTGGTGGAATTACTTACATTTGAATATGTATAAATTTGGTAAGTGTTCACCTTTTGCATTGATGCATGACAAACTAATAACCATTCTCATTCATCTAGTGTAATAGAACGCATTAACATTGAGTAGGTCTTTGCTAGAACCAAGGCCCCTCCATCTCAACTAGCTTGTGCATCCAATTCGTCACAATTCCATGTTTGACTCAATTGGTATTTGTGCAAATTTTTAGGCTTCAACAAAGTTTGTGTAACCTTTAATGATAGATCTAGATCATGCTTTTTGAATCATTTCAATCATCCCAAACCTAGAATCCCATTCTTGAAATGTGTGACCCTTTCTTCTCCTTTTTGTAGGACTTTAGATTTGCCTCTTTTACATGATTGTGTTATGCCATATAGATGGTTTTTTAGTGATGTGACATGCACATCAAACACGGAGCTTGTAGTTTGGACTTTGTTACCACCTTCAACATCCATTGAAAAATTCAATGTTGCATCATCCCAATTCTTATTTTTTCAAGCTATTTGTCACCTTCCAAATCAAAGTGCAAGATTGACTGTGCTTGGAACATTGTAGCTTTGAAAACTAAGTTTGTGTGTGCCTAAATTGAACCATCATTTAATTGTTGACATGTTTTTAGTGGTCCATGCCTACTTGGCTGACTTGATTTCAGTTGGGTGGTCTTGGTTGGATTACTATTTCATCTTACACATGATAGCCATTGTTAATGTCTTAAAACCATTGCAATTGATTACCAATGTTGGAAACTAGAGCCTTTATGTGAGGAGTCGTCACATTAGCTTGACATGTTCATTGGTTTGTTCGATTAGTTTGATTGTTAAACTTGATAGACATAGGTGATACAACAAATATAAAAGAACGATGTTGTAGTTCAATTAGTGAATTTGAATCCACAAGTTGTGCACATTCATATTGGTCACCTATGTATTCTAATGAAATACACCTTGAATCCTCAAAGCTTTTAGCACTTTCTTATCCTTGTAATTATGTGTTAGACAATAATCAAAACATTTGGCTTGACCTATTACTATGATTGACATTGTTATGCATCATTGTGTTTTGCATCATTCACACTCAAAACAAAATGCACCTACCATGGTGACTTTGTAATTTAAAAAATGTCACTTGCTGAAATATATATCTAATCACTAATCTTCACATTTGTGTTTATGTGACAAGTAAATTGTAACATTAATCAAGCACTTTTATGCGTGCCAATAAATTTAATGCTAACATATTATATTCCATAATATAACAAGGAAGCTAGCATTAAATTGCCGCCATTCCATCCATTAAAATATCAATATTAAGCTTGGATGCAACTTCTAATCAAACCTTTAATGTACTTGGCTCATGCAGTGAAATTAAGTGTCTAGGATTCACCCTTATCTGGTTAGTTTCAATACAAACCCATTTAAGATTTAATGAGTGCCAAATTTAAGCACAGAACTAGATGCTCGAAAAAGGGCCACGTTTATTGGGCCCTGCCCCCACAGGGACAGGGACTATCACATTGGATCCAACTTTTGAAAGTTTTACCTTATTAAAACCAGTTTCACATTAGGAGAACCAGTTTCTTTGATGAAAATGTTTAGACTGTTTAGATTAGAACGGATTGTTTTGGTGTTCAGAGTGTGGACACAGTAGGTAGATGTATAACATCTTATCTATTGCCAGTGCCAGCGTGTTTGTGATGCCTTGTTTTAGGTTTGATCACCTTATGGATCTTGTGGACTGCCTGAAATATACAAACGTTGGACTCTCTTAAGCTGAGATCTTCATTATAACCTGAAAACCTGCGTTGATTTTTTTTAGTGTTGTTGCAGGCAGGCTTACCAAGTGTAATATGCTGACAGGTCACAGGATTTTTAAGAAAAAAGATGTAGCAGTTTTTACACCATGTAAGGCCTTCAGGGGTCAGCATTACGGAATCAGGCTTGCGCTTGGCTCCCCCCTGAGGGGGCCCTTATTGCCTTAAAGCTGCCCACCTCGTTGGGCTTTACCCTACACTTATTTGCATCCAGAATTAATCGGCACCCACCAGGGCACCATGCAAGATGAATGGTGTGGGGACAGGACACAAATTTTTGTTGGATTCCTGTCCCCTAGCTAACCATAGTGGTTGGCTATGTATTAACAATCCATTTGGATCTACCTACCAAGTTCATCACCTACTTACAGAGTAGCCCGCCAAGTGCATTATCTTCATGACTACCTACATAGTCAGCACTTACATTTGCTGCTTACTTACCTATGATAAGAACCCTCTTACATAGGTGACTACTTAGGTAGTGTGACAGGAAAGTAAGAGGGGTTTGCAGGATAGGTTTCAAAGGCAGAACCTCGGTAACTCAATTGTATATGTTTCATAACGGTTTTCCAATGGATGGTGCACTGGTGGGTGCTGGGTCACATTATCCATGATTAGCAGGGTAAGAACTGTTGTCACCCATGTCAAATTGGGATAGAAACTGTCCTATTAGGGAAAAGCTGCCTTGATGTCAGTACTACCTCCATCTATGGGCCCAATTTCAGACAGACCTTTTCACATTTCTCTCCTATTGCTCATGATTCTGTCAAATACACAAAGGAAAACAATGCTTGCTGCTCAGGTGCAAAGGGATCAATCATTTGGGGCTTGCAGCAAACTGAACACCTCAAAACTGATAGAAGGTGAGGTCCAACTTATAGGTATTCGGCAGCGTTGTGTCAGCAAGGAGCATTTACTTCTAAGAAAACTACCTTACATGATGATGATATTCTGAGTTTTTAGTATAGCACCAACTTTTCCAGGTTTGAATGAATGTCTATTCAATGTCTATTATCGAGCATCTTCTGTTTTGGTCTCTGGTTTTCTGTGTTTGTTTTTCACTTATTGGATATAATCATTAAGCATTTGAGCAATTCTATAGTAGTTATATCTTTTGCACAAAGAATATCCAGAGATTGGCTGTGAAAGGTGCACTTACCATAATTGGCTATAAAAGGAAAGGGGATGAGAGTCTGACTGAAAAAGAGAGTTATATGGGGTGTCCAAATTGAATTGAAAACCTTACAACTACTCGATTAGAAGCGCGCTTTACGTGGAGGTTTGAAGGGCTTTTGGGTGAGTTCCCAATCAGTAGCCGATGGATTTCATTTCATTTCATTCCCCAGCATTGAAATACTTGGAGATCTTAGGAAACGCTTTTTGTGCAACATGACCCGGAAATATCATCCAAATGATGTTGGATGATATTTGGCACCAGACTCCAGGAGTAGGTCAACAATGAAAACATGAGAGGCAGGGATTTGAAATTCGGGTCCCAGGAACCGACAGCCTTTTCAGTAAAGCTGCTACCCACAAGGCCTGTCAGGTGGACCACGTGATGGGTTTGCCTACATTGGCCTGAACCCATCGATATTCCAAACTTTCCTTCAGTGTGTGACCCTTGAGTGCGAAGTGGGGCACTGCGCAGTCTTATTATGGAATCGTCCATCGCTTTGTGTGGTAGAATATTGGGAGAGCTAAACACCCGCTATGGAGCTCAATCCGGCACATTTTCAGGCCTGTCCTTTTGCACCCTGCATGGTTCTGCATGGTGGTTTTGTTTGCTCTACAGGTTTTACCAAAAAAATTATATATATTTTTTGTTTTGCATGTTCTTCTGTCGCACCCTGATTCTAAACCCAGCACCTTTCAAAATAAAACGAGGATACGTCTAGTTGGCAGAGTTTTTTTCCTTGATAAAGCAAAATATTATTTTTTATTTAGCCTAAAAGTAGGGTCAAACCTTGTGACAAAAGCAGGCGGTTCTGTGATCATCCAAGGACTGTGCTAGACAAAGCTCATTAAAGGGTATTTAGCATTTTCCTAAAATACTCAGTACCTAGTACCCTAATCTATTTGACCAAAGTGAAAGAGTATCCTTAAATATGCAAGGCTAGATAAAATTCAGCCAAATGATTAACTTTTGAAAACATTACACGTTAATTTCAGCACTTAGCTATTTTAAGAATTTTAGATCAGTTAGGGCGTTATCAATGTTGTATGTGTGTTACTAGAGAGGCATTTTATGTGCTGAACATAGTTGTGAAATTTGAAACATGCTGGGTACTTGAAGCTAAATTTCAGTGATGAGAAATTCAAGGAAGTAGTATATGGGAGATTTTGCATTATCTTTCATGTGGTCTTCCTTGGACAGTTGATTTTACATAATCTTCCGAATGATCATCCCATGTCTAAAGACAATTTATACCTATCTCATTTCCAAATTTATTTATTTCACTCCTTTCCTAAAGACTACCTTTTTAATTTCTAACTTTCCTACTAACTACCTTACTCATTTTCCTTACCTATTAACATGGATATAAAAAATAATAAACATATGCCTTTTCATGTCCATGATATTCATATTAATTCAAAATAAATTTGACATTGACAAAAATAATGATAAACTATTCAAAACCATATGGGAATATAAGAAAAAAAAAGAGTTGATCATCCCTAGAAGTTCACAACAATGTAAAGCCCAAACTTGTTCACACTTCGAAGATGACATACACTCTTGAAGATTTGGGTAACTGCAAAACACTCGTAATTACAAATTTTGACAAGGTGTTTTTTTTTATCAATGGATGAATTGGTGATATTGTGACCATAAAACACATCTTGCTAACAAACAATTTAGGGTTAGGATTGATGTATTCAATAATGTTTACTATCTAAACTTTTGGCTTTTCATACATGAAGTAACACAACATAAATAATCAATAGAATGACGGGGGCATGTTTTTGCTATATTTGGTTATCCTTTTTGCAAATGATGGTGTGACTAGTTGTTTATGGTAGAAGAGCATGAATAATGAGGAATGCTACAAAATGAAATGGAATCTATGCAAGGTGATTTGCTTGACTAAAATAGTGAACATTGTGAATCATTTGGCTTTGATGAAGATTTGCCTATGCAAAAAGTTGTTGGCATCATGTAAAGAGATATATTGATGGATTGTAATTGGAAATGAAGACAACTTTCTTCTCTATTTTTTTGAATCATCATTAGTAAATTAAGTTGTTTTTCCTCTTTCTTTTGAACCATGGGTGTGTACTGGGCAAGTATGTTCATGAGATGAATGGTCAAAAGCATTGTTAGGCTCTGAGTTTGAATTTTCCTTTGATTTCCACTACATATGGGGAATTAAGGCAGAATGCAAAAATAAAATGATTAAATCCATAGAATTAGAGATTTAACTAAAAATGATGAGGATCATAAGGGGGTTTGCGATGGCATTTTCCTTCCTATGTTTATTATACTTGAAGAAATTCAATGATCTCATTGGGCCACAAAGAGATGTTTGTTGAAAAAAACATTTGTACCTATCTATATATGCACCTTGATTAGAATTATGTTTTCTTGTAGACATTAGCGATGGGATGTTGGGGCAAATCTTGTAAACCCGGGGGAAATAGTTCACTAAGCTATTCCAAGGGATTGTTTCTACTAGTCAAAACTTCTAAGATATGGCGATTAAGAAAGACACATTGTGAGTTGCATGATATTTTATGGGTGCCAAGGTTGGAAAACGTGGTTTGCAGGTTTGGGTTGTAAATTATTGAATAAAAATGCCATGCCATGAAAAAAACCATAATAACTTGAGAGAATAAGTCTGAAGCAATTTGATCCAAGCATGAATCCATATTATTATGACTATGCATAGATTTGTTGTGTTACTTAGGCTTTCCACCAATTTTTGTAACATGAACTAATACTAAATAAATTCTAGTTTGGAAATATTGTTGTGAAAATGTGAAAATATGAAAATTGCATATATAGTCAAACTCACTTTTGGTTACAATATATTATTCTGAAGACCTAATCCAACAAAGGTATAACTTGTCATTGAGAGCGTCTTTATAAAGAAATAATATGTGGCAAGACCCCAATAAATTACAGGAGGATTTCATGTGAAAAAGTACAAGAGTTGGGCCTAAGAGGACTATGGATGCAAACCAAGTACCTGTATTCATTCACATTGATCATTGTTCCAAACAAATTATCTTCTATTACACAACCCTTTAATTTTCAAACACAATATCATAGGAAGAACTTTTTTTTGGGTGTCCATTAGAAAATATTTGTTTTGGGCTATGTATAGGTAGATAAAACTAGATCTACTTATCAAGAACCTAAAGTTGGGGTCTTAAAATGTGAAAAACTAGGTTTGAAACCAAATTGGAGGTTTTATGAATATTTTAAAATCCTTAAACCAAAACTAGGAGTTCATTGGAAAAAAATTAAAGTTGGAACCATGATTTTAAAAATTCTTGAAAAGTAATAACCAACCAACATTAGTTGGAACCAATGTTGTTTGGTTATCAACTTTTAGACATATCTTTTGGATACCAATAAAAAAATTTGTAGTAAAAAATGATATGTATTTCAAAAATTCAACTTATTACACTAGTTGATTACATGTTCAATTTCTATATAGACCTTTTGTCACTTATGGATAGGTTAGAATTCAATTTTTAAAACACAACAAATATGCATAAAGGTTATGGATATCAAATTGATAATTATGGTTGCTTAAGAAAAAATTACAAGAATACAACCTCACTCCATGAACAAAACCAACATGAACAAAATACAAAACAAAGTAACATGCAAAGAAATTAAACCTTAGTTCTATGGAAATGTTTTGCCCAAATGTAGCACAAATTCCTCCCCAACCACATCCCACATACAACACCACACCATCAACCCTAACCATCATCTAAATGTAACTCCCCAAAATATTCCACTTCTTCGATCAAATCATAGTTGCCACCCACCAAAGATGCTTCCACTTTCAATATTTTTTCATATCCACTTTCTTCTCATAATTAAAGCATGGATCATTAAACCAATCTTTCACCATAGTGATGATTTATCAATGTTCTCTACTTGTAAATGACAAGGTCGCAAAGATGTTAACACCCTAGCAAGGCTAAACATTCTTTCTATTTCATTTGTGACCGAAAAATGCCAAGAATTTGTTTGGTTAGGAATGCAACATTTGGAAAATTGTCCTTCATTAATGCACCAACAAACACATGTGATGGGAGATCCCTTTGTTTGGTGGGAGTATGGGTGATTTCTTGAACAAGTACAATTTTCCAATAACACATGCACATGAAGACTTTTCAATAGATGTTCCAAAACCAAATATGTTAATGTCAACTTCATTGAATTCGTCACTAAGTCCATCAACTTTGCATTCTTGGATAATAAAGTTTGATCAATGAAAGCAAGTCATAAGAAGGAGAATGATCGCTTTCTCTTTATATTCAAAATGAAGGCTTATTGTATTCCCACAACTCACATAATTTTCCACATCACATAAATGCTTGAATCAAAGATCCAACATTATGGCAAGCGTGTTATAAACTTGATTGAAATCATAACCTTTCAAAGAAGTCAAGAAAGGTTTTAATATCTTCACAAATTTTTGCCACATGTTTTGTTACAAGAAAAAGAGTTCAATATGAAATGCATCCAAAATTTCAATCCCATTTAAAACCTTTTCAAATTCAATTTCCATCGTGATTGTTATGGCAATAGATGTAGTCAAGAAATCATATAACAACCATTGACCCTTGTTATTGGTTCATCACATAGGCTATGACAACATGGTTTTAAATAGTTGTGATTTCTTATGTAATTGCCCACACCTCACATTTAAGAATTCATTGTTGTAGAAACATTGTCCTTTCCCACCCATAACACAAGACAATGGCCTTTTTGAACTATAATGTCTTTTAAACATTATCATTTTGTTGGAAAAACTGGTTTTCATTAGAGTTTTCAATTTCACATCCCACTTTCAACACATTCCTTTTCCCACTCTTGCTTTTCCCTTTCTCAGAAAAGGAAAGGCAAGATTGTGAATTTCTATTGCATTCTTCACAGTTACATTTTTCAAACCTACAACAATTTTATTATCATTTGTAACATATTAGCATGCCTTAAACATAACATGAGGCAAACAAAAACCTTCATAAACCCATTGCAATTTCAAAGGATGACAATCAACTATGTAATTTAATGTTGTTGCTATTGATATCAAGTTGATGCTTTCATCTTTAAGAAAAACAACAACACAATGAATTAGATCAAACATTTTTAGTAAATATTGCAACTACTTAACCATGGAAAGCCCCGTTATGTCAAGCACTTCAAATAAATCAACAATAACATGCATAAGGGTCCAAGATTCATTTGCATAGTTGATGACCAAGGCAAATGTGTTCACTCCACCTTTAAACATCTAGAGATCAAAACTTGTAATCACATTTGTTGCAAGATGCAAGATTAGGCAACACATGAAAGTGCATAGTTTTTTTACTATCATAATAATCACTTCTTCCACTAAGGCAAAGTGGGAAAGAAACGCAATAGAAGGCATTGGCATAATACTAATTTGCGTAATTAAATAATTTTGCAAGTGAAAAGTGGTATGTAACCCTTGCATATATAAAACATTAGATCCTCATTTTGTTGTGTTGCATCACCTTTTTTGTGCGAATTTGTGGCCCCCAAAAAATGTTGTGATTGCACATCCACTTGGCCCAAACCTCTTCTTCCGAAATTGACAATTATGATTTTCTTGAACAACAAAATCAACAAAGACCAACTTCCTTTAAACAACCAAGCTAGGGTGTGCAAAATCAACATGGGTTTTCATAAGCACTCATAAAAGTGATCCCATCTTTTGTGATGTATTTTTAAAGACCTTTCCTTAAATTAAAACTTTGGGATAAAACATCACCAACAACCCAATCCAATCTATAGATAATACATTGCAATCTATGGGTTTTCAAGATATAACTTGAACTTATATAACTACAAGTTGTGCAACCTCAAAATTAGCAACATTTGGAGCTTGTAGATTACATTCTCAACATCTAACATGTTGCCTTGCAATGATTAAAAGACCCAAAGTCCCTGTATTATATATATCTTTTAAAACCCCACCAACAAATTCAATAATACAAACATTTACTCCATTTATGGCAAAACCAAATAGCCTACACATATGAACAACACATTGGATGCATAAAAAAACCAGGAACAAAAGACTGGAAGCAAAAGACTGGGAACAAAAGATCCAAAACATAAACTGAGAACAAAAGATCAAAAATAAAAGATTAGGAATGGAATACCATGACTGGAAGGTTCACAAACAAAAGACTAGGAATAGAAGATCAGAAATAAAAGACTGGGAACAAAAGATCTAGAAACAAAAGACCAAAAACAAAAGAAAAACCACAAAAATTTACACCACAAAAGATTTTTGAGAGTTCTTATCAGAATACCCTCAACATGGCTTGATGAGCAAATAATTAGGATCTCTTAGACATCCAAGAGGTCCAGTAACCACATGACATAGTTTAAATTTATGGCTCACATAAGTCAAGTTTATGAACATGAAGGTATGGTCTTAGATGACAAAATATTTATCTTAATTTTGAATTTGCTGACACCTTAATATGTGTCCAGATATAGATGTTCATAGTTTACACAAGGGGTTTCTTGAACACAAAAATCTACAACAAAAAAATGGGGATACCATTTATTTGCATAGCAAAGGGGCATGAGAAGACCAAGGGATCACCAAAACTCGAGTGAAATGAAAAAAATGATGCATAACCAAAAAAAAACACAAATGGAACATCAGATATCTATAGAGATTGGTTAGTAATCCGGATATAAACCACCACACATGTATAATGATGGATAGTAAAACTAGACGAGATTCAGGATATGGATACAAAGCATATCCAGGTATCCCAATTCATATCCGGATTTAAAGGTATAACCGGACAAAACTGGTTGAAACCCAACCCACACAGTATATTTTTCTTTGTTGCATCAGCTTGGCCTTAGCACAATATATTATTCCATGCAAACTTATGATATTTCCATTGCTATGCATTGCTTTCTTAGTTATGGTAATAATCTATACCCATGGTCGAATCCTGGAGTATTTTTCCTTCATCTAAAGACATTAAACACCAAAACAGGAAGGTATTGTTGATGAAGGGATATACTTCAAATCAACTAAGTGTATCTCATATCTACCAAACATAAAGGTTTTCTGGAATTCACCATAGCTGTAGGGACATGTTTATATGCAGTGGCAGTTCCTTAGAGCGGATCCAGCAGCAGATAGTAATTGCCACACTACCCACCTGTGGTCAAACTTGACAACTCAAGTTAAGCTTTTCTAACTCTTGGCACATGTTGGATCTTTATATTTTGACAAGTTGTGTAAGGGATAATTCAATAAGCAAACTTTTTTTTTTGGGGGATGACAATGACATGTCAGAGGATGACGCTAAATTGTAAGTAAGTAAGTAAGATGTTGAAGACGAAGGTTTAGAAGAGCTTTTGTAAGATGATGAGATTGCGAGATTAATGGTCAGTTGCTATTTAGCTTGATGCTTTGTGTTTACTTCAAGATTGTAAAATTTGAAATTTCATGTGATTACAAGTTTCATGTGTTTCTTCTTTAAAACATATGAATATAACAATTATTGTGTGTTCACATTTGTCAATCTAAAACTTTCAACAAATTAGGCAAGCTATTTTGAAATTATTTGCAATTTTAACATTTTGCCCTTGGAATTTCTGCAACATCTCAATATTTAATTAATTTCCATTGAATCCAACCAAAGGGTATTGTACTGGAAATCCTGGATACAGTTACTGTAAAGTGCTAGATTGTAAGGCCAATGACAGACCCAGCTCAGCATAAAATATTGAGTTCACTCAGCAAAACCTTGCCAGACACTACCCTGCTCAAGATATTGAGCTTAGGAAAGCTCATTGGAAACAAACCCACAACATTTTCTTTCCTCTTGAACTAGAAGAACATACTGCTACGCCTGATTAGGCCTCACTGTGTTCTTTCCTGAGCTGCAGGATGTTTCATACACTGGCTGCTAGTGGCATCTTTGTGTTTTTCTTTTTTGGCCTAGTAACACTCATTTTTCCTTTTTGCTGGCCACCCACATGTGACTCTTGATACTTAGGATGTGGAACCTAAGTATAGTTCATGGTTTCTTTTGAATCGAGCTCTGTAAAACTTCCGTAATCCCGTTTGCACGCCGAAGGCCTTACAATAAAATCACTTACAACCTCATGAGTGGTAGGTACTAGCTGACTGTTACAGCAGAACATTAAAGTGAGAAGCGGGAATCTCAACAGTGAATTTGCCACAGAGGGAAAAGGACAGAAGAAGAAGAGAAGTGAAGGACGATCCATGTGACACTAAGGAGCTTCTTGTTGACATGTCAGGGAAGTGCTTTACACTTTTGCTGGGGACCTGCAGGCTAAAGGTCTTTTTGGAGTTCATTTGGGTCCCCCAAACCTGGCCCTCATGGACAGCCATCACCCGCACCCAATGGCCAGCAGCTGCATGAGAGTCTGCTATTGTCGTCATCTACGTTTGAATCCG
>Ga0116227_10012007_pt1 | contig 14326 bp, 4 predicted proteins | sample S1TSphgellanicum_FD_89693 | JGI IMG/M metagenome (GOLD analysis project Ga0116227, IMG submission 89693) | Host-associated microbial communities from peat moss isolated from Minnesota, USA - S1T2_Fb - Sphagnum magellanicum MG | ecosystem: Host-associated > Plants > Peat moss > Unclassified... | reverse complement strand
TTTTTTTTTTTTTTTTTTTTTTTTTTTCCCTCCCTTTTTTTTTTTTTTTTTTTCTCCCCAACACCCCCCCCGCCCCCGAATAATTTTTTTTTTTTTGGGGGGGGGGGGGGGGGGGGGGGATCTCACCTCGTCTCGCTGCCCCGCTTCCCCTACATAGACATGGCTAAATTTTGTTAGTTCCGGCGGACGACACCTTAAGAGGCATAAGCGACGGAAGGTTGCAAGGATAGAACCTTATGTATGTGTTCAAAGAGATGTAAAGTATTGAAGAAATTTTTTAGTGTATATGGAGGCCATGTTATCAAGCAGAAAATTTCCTCAGCAAAGGCAAGCGTTACAGAGCTCACCCATGCCTCTTTTTTCTTTTTTAAATTTTTTTTTAAACCCCTGATACCCATCAGGTCTCACTGAAAAAGATTGAAAAAGAACAAATAAAAAAGTTCTCCAATTCTTTATGTCAACTAGCAGACGCACTTCCCCGTCTTGAGGGGATAGCGTGAGCAAAAAAAAAAAAAAAAATTGGGTAGGGGCAATCAATCATTTGTGGGAATTATAGAGCCCAGAGGAACAAGAAGGAAAAAAAATAAATTTTTTTAATTTAATTTAAAAGGTGGTAGGTAAGTGGGTCCAATTCTTTCACAAGAACAACATTTGGGGACACAATTTATTTTTACACCTAAACATATCGGAACTTGGAAGTTGTGACTCTTCTTTTCCGTCATTGACTAAGTAAGTGTGGCTCTTATGTGGTTGTTGAGCATGTAATCGAACCTACTATCACCTCGGAGCTCCCGAATGCATCACATGTTCAAAATTTTCCGAAACCACCTTGGTGGTGGTGTGCTCGGTGCACCTGTACTCACAGTCCAGACCTTTCCCGATGGTACTACTACCTAGAGTGCACATAATCAGGGTTTTTCTTTCTTTCAATTTTTGATTCACAAAATTATGGATTTTTTCCCAAAAATTTAGAATAATTAGTCAATTAGTTGAATTTATGCTAGAAAGAAAAATCCCCTTTTCTACCAGAATTTTAAAATAAAAAAAATCCCCCCCAAAACAAAACCATTGCTACCAATTTGACTAAAATTTTTAAATTTCAAATTCTAATTGAGTTTTCAGTGATGAAAAAAAAAATTACCTCCCACACTCACCTGAACCGACCAAAAAAACAAGACTCGGAAAACCCTCTCTCTATATCTCGGATTCCGCATCCGAATCTCTGAGTGCTTCATACTTCAAAAGATGCCGCTGCAGCAACCAGGCAGCAATTATCGAAGTGGTAAGTAACAAATTTGGACCTTGTCAATCGCATAATCTCGATGCCACCATGAGTTCGAGTATTTGTTTTCCGGTTGTAGTAGTCCTTTTTTTTCAAGTTTCTCGTCCGTGCTAAAGCAGCGAACTAATATCTGAGTATGGCCGCCCAAGCTAGACTAGCTGCTACTGCTCCGGCCTGACTTGAAAATTGGCACATTGTACAAGCAATCGTCCCTCCTCATACGAGTATCGTATATTGTAAAGGACGTTGGGATGAGAAATGAAGCTTCCCCTGAATCCCTCCGGTTGTCCATCCCGTCATCCCTCTGTCCATTCGTCTCGTCATGGTCTGTTTAGTCCGACGGGAACAAGAACCCGTTGGCCCATGTTAGTATGGTATAGATTATACTACTATACTTGTATATATGAAGCATCAAACTCCTACTGAAGTCACACACAACCATCGTGTTAAACCATAGTTAGTTCGTTTGCAATAGCCCGTCGTGAAATGAGGACACCCACCGCACTCACAAAGGTCGACAAACACTCACCGCTTCTAATGTGCTCTCCGCATATTCACTAGGAAATTTTGAAAACGTTTTTTTAACAAAAACGGTGAACAAACTTTGGTGGCAATTGGAATATCATGAATTTTTTAATTTAATTTAAAATTTTATTATTATTATTATTATTATTATTATTGTTTTATTTTTGGCGATTTGGATTCTAGTAGGTTTATTTTAGGCATGAAATTGTTGCATGTAGTTTTCTTTCGAGCTTGATTCAAAGTCTTGTTTTCAATTGAGGTTTTCCATATGTGAACTCTTGATTTACGTTGTTCATGTTGTTCCCCAAAGTCATTAATGTGTTAAGAATCATAAACATGCCACAAACATATCGGAACTTGGTGGCAATTTTGAAGTTCTTGGCATATTCAATTATTTTAAAAATAAAAAAGGGGTTTTTTGAAATTTAGGTTCTAATTAATCAAACATGATAAATGAAAAACATTGAAACAATCCTACCATTGGGCCCATAATTGTGCAATTATTTTTATAGTTTCGCAAATGAATTAGAGCATCCCCACCAGTGCTTAGTATGTAACCCTGCAAAAATATTTCTCAGATCCAAGTTTCGTTATTTACTTTTTCGCGACCCCACCCATAAAACTAAAACCGGGACTACAAATAGGTAGACACTACTAATAGCAAACCACCTGGACGAATCATTATGATTGGCGAATCAAAAACAGGGAGCGGTAGTCAGATCATATTTATTACACTCTTCTGTATCAGGTGCATGGCTTTTCTGCGCCTTTCACCAGCCTTACCAAACTGACCACATATGCTGCAGGAGCAAAACCATTTACCTGAGCCAAACCGGCATGTTTTGACTTTTCTTCATCCAAAGAGTTGGACTTCGACCTACAAATTGGACCAAAATTGCTTCCAAGAACATGAGTTCATTCGCTAAGAATTCATAAGAAAATTAGTTTAGTGTACCAAAATTTTGCGCCTAGTTTTCATGTGTAGTAGATGATGGGTGCAATAGGTAGTGAAAAGTTAGTTGTACTTGAATTGTGTACTCAAATGACTCAAAAGAAGAAAAATGCTAAGGTAGTGTTGTTGGTGGCTTCATAATGGTGGTTGGCCACTGGCCAGGTCCATATTAGGCAATCATTAGGGTAGTTCAGATCTAGTTTCATTGAAAAGAATAAAATAAATAAATAAAATCACCCACCCAAGAAAATCCATTCAGGCTTGGAGTTCTCTACTTAATTTCCCTAAATATTTATTATTTATTTATTATTGAAGTTTCAATGAGAAAAATACTCAACTTTCAATATCTCTGCATTGTAGGCCTAAAACATTACAAAATCACCTTGGTGCAAGAACACACCAGGGAACTGCACTCCAGCAACTCTTGTGAGTCATTTTTTGGGTTGTGAGTTGTGAGTGGTGTTTTAATTTCAAAAACAAATCCTCATTTTTCCACCAAAAATTTGCCAAAAGTTTGGGGAAAAAAACATTTCTAGTGTAAATACAACTAATTTTTCTCCTTTTTTTTGGGAAAAATTTCCTGAATTTTTTGCTAATAAAAAATTGAAAACTCTCCTTGGGGGTTGTGAGTTAACAAAGGAATAAATTTTTATTCAAAACTTTCTAAAGACCATACCCAAATTTGTTTCGACTATCAAAAATTATAAAATAAATGTTGTATTTAGATACCAAATCTTTTCATCATACCTTTCATTTTAGGGTGATGAAAAAAATAATAAATAGTATACTCAATATATTTTTTGAAAATAATTTCCAGTAAAGTTTTACTTGCTAACATTGAGAAAAAGAAGAACAAGTTATTAAGTGACAATTACCTAGGATAAAATTATAGTATAAGTGAGAAAATATTGGGATTTGAAATTATATATCCAAAATAAATTTGTGCAATAACTCTATTTTATTTTTCCATCATGTGTTTTCAACTAAAAAGTCTAGGTTTTAATCAAATTTGCTTTGGTACACCAATAATTTAGCACTTCTAATTAGGTTGCAAAAGTCAAGACTTAAATTTACCTAAATTTTGAAATTGATATTTTTAAATACAAATATTTCATGTCCATCTTCAATTTGTAGAGTTTCTCTTAAGACCAAATAGTCTTTTGAATTCTGAAACAAGTGATTGTTCAATCAATTGGATCTCAAATGTGTAGTTGGCGGTGGTTAATTTAGAATGAAAAAACAAAATAATATTTCTAGGAAAATCAAGTGATTTTCAAAATGAACAAAAATAATTGATGATCATTTTAATTATCACAATATATCACCATTCTAAGTGATAATTATGTTCGAGCTCCAAAGATTCACCTCAAAAGAAGAATGGCAAGTTAAAAAGGTATGAGATTTTACAAAAATGGTTAAATCCAAAAACAATATTCATTAAGACACCATGGTTGAGAAAAAAGCTATGGATTAATCCAAGGTTTTATATAGTGTCAATTCAAATTTTTATATAATTAAACATGATTTCTTTAGAATATCTAAATATTATTTATTATTTTAATTTTATAATATCCCCCCTCTCTATCCCATTTTTATTTCTTTCATACAATCCCATATAATTCCCAATATTTCATCATTACTTGGCCTCTTCATTGTTTTATGGTACAAATGACAATCAACTAATCAATTGATTGAAAAAAATGATTTGATTGTGTGAAAATTAAGTTATGTTTGAATAAAAATATTGAATGACATTGCATGCATCTTGAATTCAAATTCTTAAATTGAATTCAAATACATAGAATGAAATTTGAATTCAATTGAAGAGAAATAAGATTCAACTCAATTCCAATTTAGCTAAATTCATTAGAACAATTGGATTAAAATTCATTCAATTGAAAAAAAAAATGAGACATAAATTGGTGGATAAGGTATTTTGAAAATTTATTAGTGTTTGAAAATAAATAAATAGATAATTTAAACATAGATTTGAAGAGACATTTTTTCGTACCTATTTACTTGGATTGGGTTAAACAAATTTGAGTTTGAAATTGTCCAATTGACAACTATGACTTTATAGAACGTAAAATTATCCTCCTTAAGTAGCTCCAATGAATAATTGTCACTAAAATTTATGTTGATTTCAAATTTGATTTTACTAGATAACATGAGCATGAAAATGCACATTTTATGTAGGTACTTAAGGGAAAAGAGTGTGATAACTAGGCTCAAAAGAGGAAGTTAATTTTTGAGAAGGCATTTGAATAATAATAATGATAATAATGTCATTACATCATTGCATGAATAGTGAGTTAGCTGAAACCATAAACTTTGGATAAATCTAAAGAATAAGACAATAATGATTTTCAAAATAGTATCCACTCTTGAATCTTGAGTGCTTATGTGGATTGTTTTAACACTTGAAAATTCTCAAAAAATACATACAAAGGACATAAATGTCAACTAGTAGTTCTGAATTGTGTGTTGTTCTCTTCTCACACTAGTGGGAATAAAATATCATTTAAAATAATATTCAAAGCATGTCTGAAAATTCTTCATATTTTGCAAACTTTATAAATGGAATGATTTGGAAAGTAATTGTATTTAAAAATGTAACTATTAATTCAAAGGAACATTAAAATATAATTTAAATTCCTAACCTAAAAAAATCGACAAAAAAAAGTGAACAAACATCAAGAAATTTGTTACAATTTTGGAGATTTCTTAATGGTGATGATGTCAAGAGTTTGAGTAGGTTATATTTCTCATATAAATGTTATTAGTTTTGATATAGTACTTGAGTTTGGTTTGACATGTTGATTTTGTGAAGTGTATAATTTTAAAAGATGGAATATATTGCTATTTATTTATTTATAGAGCAAAATGGTGCAAATGGAGGAGCACACAACACTAGGAGGTACAATAAATCCATATTTTTTGTTTTGAGAAGGTTATTTCCAATTTGAATACCTGAATTCAAACCTTTCAAATTAAAATTGTTGATACTCTTGACAATCTCATTTTTAATTTGATAATGAAATGTTTAAACAGATGTGAACCTCTTAAATGTATTCCATTTGCTACCCATGTTCAAATTGTGCACACCAAAACATGCCTTTAGATCTAGAAAGGATGTACATACATGCATAGATAATTTGTATACATCCATAGAATGAGACTTGGGTACCCATATGGGAGTATAAAAGGTGTGCAACATCAAGGCAATGGTTGATCGTGTGTGTCCTTGGGGATTAGTGACAAGGATTACATTGCATTTAACATGTTTATTTATTTACCTTATAAGCTCCATAAATAAGTAAATTTATTCAAAATTGCATAAAATTGTGCATATTTTTAATTTTTTATTTCAATTGACTTGCCAAATTATCATTTTTATTGTTTTGAATAGGTTAGTTTGATTCTTTTCACAAGTCGTGGTCCATAATTCACCGAATAACAAACTTTCTTCCAAATAGGTAGATGCAAAATGGTTGTCCAATATGCACACGTAAAATATTCCCTTAAGCCCACAAGCCCAACTAGGTCACTTTTGTTTTTTTAACTTTCCTTTTATTAAAATTCACATGGAATATGTTGGCAAGGCCAATTGGTTTGGTTGCAATATGTAAGAGGTGTTATACATGGAATATATATATACACACTCCGTGTTGGAAATGTATGTGAATTAGGGGCAATGTTTTGTCTTTTTCTTTTTTCCTTATTTTTATGTCTCAAAAAGTGGCAATTTCTTGCCAAAAAAAACATGTTTTACACACACAAAGTATATGTTGCTCCAAGTTTTTTTTTGGGTTGCAATATTTTGCCCCATATGACACCTCACTAAGAACCCAATTTGAATTGATTTTGGGCATAGAGGTTTTTTAAACCTTTTCTCAAGTTTCAAGCATGACAAGAGTGTGTCTCTCTTTGTGTGTTTCTCTTCCTTTTAGAATGGCTTTGAAATTCATATTAGAGCTATTTTGGAAGTTGTCAAGTTTGCCTTGTACACCACCTTTGTACACCCCCATCTCCAATCATCATGAAATGAATCATAGAGTATCAGAGGTAGGTGAGGTGATACTATTTCATTTTTCCCCCCCTTCCACCCCCCCCCCCCCCCAACCCTTTTCTCTCTCTCTTTGGCATGGAGTGAACTTAGGTGGTGGGAACTAGTTTTGAGGTTAGGTGGCCAAGTTTTATGTCCGATCTCCACATCTCAGTTGTGATTAATTTGGAATAACATATACAACCGTTGTACAGGTTTACCAAGTCAAATTTAGTTCGTGAAAGGACTTCACTTGCACCCAAGAAGGGTTGTAAATTTTAAAGAGAAAAAAGTCTAAAAAAAAAAAACTATCCTTTTTTGAGCCAACATTTAGCTAGCCTTTAATAATTAATTTGGACCCAGCCCAAAAGATTTAGTTGCTTGAAGGCTAAAATCTTGGCCCAACAAGTATACCTATAGTTCTTTTGCGACTTAGGTATCTGAAGGGGCAATAACCTAGCTTTGAGGTTGGTTTAGTGTTTCTATATAATCTTTAACCTAAAGTCAATATAGCTCTTCGAGGGAAGGACCTAGAAGCACATGGGGGTGTTTGTGTTAGGTCCCTTGCCCATCATGAAACATCGTTCTCTTGGGTTCTTTGATTCGAAGAAATATTTGTGTGAGTCTATTATACTCACTAACTTTAGGTGGATCATTAATTTGTTTTGCCCAAATGCAAGCTTTACTAGGCTACGGACTTGGTTAGGGACTTTGTTGTCCAGTGATGTTCAATTGTTCAATTATCCCAGGTGCAATAGGTACTACTAGCTTGTGTTAATTTGTGAAATCTGTATTCCTAACACCGTTTGTTCCCCATTTTTGGCCTGAGCTAAAGAGGGGCTTCCTCAGAGGGTGGGCACCTATTCATAAGCTGGCCAAATACACACAATCTATGTGCCCATCTCTGCATTGGTTGGACTCAATTGGAAAAACCCCTACCCATACAAACAACATCCAATTGGAAACAACAGAACAGGGCTCATACCTAGCCTTTCCCTTATCTTGTAATAAACAGTAGTAGCTTTATCATGTAGGGATCATGTTCAACAAATTAAAAATCGAGAAGCTCAGAGTCACGGACCCTGATCATCATAATCATACTATTCAGGTGAACTACCCACCCGTCTGACAAAATTGAGAGAGAATTCTTTAGAAAACAAACACCCTCATGCCAAATAGCAATACAACAAGCAATTGCCTTGTCTAGCGGTGCATGGCCCACTTTCTAACAAATAGATGTAAGAAATTGTGTGTGTATGTGTGTGTGTGTGTGTGTGTGTGTGTGTTTTAGTGTTATAGTTGTAAGAAAGTCATTCCCAATACCTATTCAAACAAAAACCTATAATACCTTTTATGTTTGGACGTGCAAAATCTGTCAGAGATTTTGGCAGATGGGTTGTTTTCCAGACTGGAACTGCCGTATTTTAGTATAGCCTTTTCTGTCTATCCCCTGATTACTTGTAAGTTTAGTGTACTAGAGTCTCTTCTTCACCCACACCCACAAGAGAAGAAGAAGAAGAAGGGGGAGGACATGACCCTTCTTCACTCCATGATGCAACTTCTCATTGGTTGCATGGATATTCTATTCCCTAGATTGGCTGCCACTATTTTTGGCCTGGATTAATACTAGCCCTTCCTAAGAACATCCCCGCCTATTTGGGCCATTACCAGTAGTTACCACTTACCACAATTTTTGTGAACATGAAAACAAGTGATTTGAGATTGGCTTGTGGTACTTTAATAGCACAAACCTATTGGCATTCGGGGGATGTTGAAAGGTGAATAACATTCGATTCGCCTCGGGTGGCATTGGATGGAATGGAGCTCATCTGTAAGGCCGCATGTCAATAGCCATTATTAAAACAAGGCTACAAAAAGACTACATCTGTTGAAGAAATCATTAACTAATTTAAGAACAACTTGGTTATCATCCAAACTTATGGATATTGATATTTAAGATGTTTTGAGTTGCTCCAAGGGGTGGATTGGGAGATGTATAATGTTAGTGGTCTTGTGGTGCTAATACTACCTAACAAGGCTATATATACATTTTGAATTCTATGATGAAAAATGAATGAAGCATTTGTTGTCCTTTGATGTGTAGAGGATGTGTGGCTCCCCCATTTATCACTTTCATCCAACATCCATTGAAGGCGATGGTGTCCCATGTGCATGATTAGATCCAAGCATATGTTTGTGATTCCAATGTTGACAAGCAAATTAGCTTTCATTTCTTGAATTGTTCTTCTCTCTAGGGGTGAAGGGATTTTGCCCTTTCATAGAAGATTGATAATTTGGATGAGGCATTGGATGAAATAGTTTGCACATAAATCCTTTCTCAAAAATTCACCCCGTTTGTCTACTTGTTGGAGTTAATGGCATTTCTCCTTTCTTGTCCGTGCATGCACTGGTTGTACTTTGATTCTTCAGACACCAAACTTAAGGACTAGATAGCTTGACATTACACTGAGAAAGGGTGATCTTTGGGATAAAAATTCATCATCAAAGGGACTACTAATAGCAAACCACTTGGACCAATCAAGCCAATAAATACAATTTGACTCTGTATTAAACTCTGGTTCTTTTCAAGGCCCCAGCAGTGAATCACTCATGAATCTCATCCAAGATTGGGCTTGGAATTGTATGTGTTGTGAAGCAAATATTTAGTGTTAGTGGAGCCTATGTTATATGAAATAATTTTTCTTTCTTGTCGATTAATGATCTTGAACAAAAGCAGTACCAGAATTGATAAGGTTCAAAATTTCAAGTTTCTAACCTAAGTGAGCCTGGGGGAAAGAATTAACACTCTGTGTTGGATGTCTTTTGAACGTTGAACCCTTTTGTCACAACTTAGTTGGGTCATTCCCATATTACATGGTAGAACACCACCACCACCCCCCCACCCTCCGTCCTTTGAGACACATGGCACAATGGCCACCAAGAGAAGTGTGTCCCATGAATATTGGTGTCTTTAAAATTGGGTATATATCATATATTGTAAAGGAAGAATGAAGCTTCCCCTGAATCCGGACGAACAGTAGCTACGGACAAGAGGCTGAACTTACAGCCCAGTTACCCAACCACAATAGTACCGGAAAGAAGCTTACACTTGTGACAACTTGAGTGATCAAAAAAGATGTGAACAAATGGCAACATTGAACCATAACCAACCAAAATGAGAATCTCAACACTTGAATTGGCTATCAGGTCACAAGTAATAAACCCATAACCTTCATTTCAGTAGCAACCTACTAGTTAGCACAAGGTACCAACAAGCCTGGCTCTCATTGGTCCAATGATCGATTCTTTTAACCCGTGGCTTGTTGCCATGAAAATGGCAATAGGGACTCTCTTTGTGGATGAATAGAGGCTACATCAATTTCTCATTACCGCTGGTTACGTCTCTTGTCGATTATTGGAAATGGTCTTGACATTTCCACATCTCGACTAGGTATTCCCCCTAACCGATGCCTCTCGTCAGTTACTTAGTCCCTTTGAATCTTTGCAACTCAAAGAAAATCCCAGTGGTAAAATTGGGTTTTTAAGAATAATAAGTATGTTTTTCCATCAATTTTTATTACCAAAAAAAATTTAGTAAGCCCGTTGTATTCATAACTGTGTCATTCTGTCCTAACACTGCATTTTCAGAGTTTTAGCAGTGACGGCCCACTGGACACTGCCCGGCAATCGCCATGCCAGTATCGAAGAGAAAGAGTCCAAAAACGAAACCAACAAGACAATCGACAGAAGTCCACTTTTCAACACCAAAGTGATGAACAGAGGGAGTTGAAAAACTCCATCCCCCCAACCCAAGCAAAGCATCCATCATCCACACTTAGGGTGGGGGAAAGAAGACCTTTCCTTCCTTGTGTGGCATGAAGAATAATAGTAATAGTAATGATTATATATATATATATATATATATATATATAATTTTATTTTTTAATATAATTTTTTTTGGGTTCTATAATGGGTAAGCTGAAAAACAGATTATAACAACCTGACATAAATAACCAAGAGAAAAACTTGACTATTCATTATTCTTTTCTCTCTTTCAGTGCCTTAATAATAATAATAATAATAATAGAACATGACAAACTCCAATTCTGGATTTCCTTTAATTTAAGAGGAAGCCTAGGGGGAGAAAGGGGATAGTTAGAGGGATGATGATATTCTTCAAAATATAATTTATGATCTCAATTTTCAACCTTGGATTTGGATGCTCCTGATGATGAGTTTAGTTATAATTTTTCTAATTTTTCTAGCATGTATAATTTGGTAAATTATGAAATCTATATGTTTTTTAAAAATTGTTTAGCATTGATGGGTGTGCCAGGGATAATGGGAACCTATTTGCTAGATGTTTTAAATATTAACTATGGTCAGCCCAAGTAGATGCTAATGAGGTCACTTGGTGGATAGAGGAGTGGTGGGGGAACGAATGGATGGAAGAAGCTTCTATTATTATGTATTTTTTAAGTTGTGAAAGGACATGTCCATCCAGTCTCGTTTGGTTGGCAGACTTCATGTCCTTCTTCTTCCTCCTTCCTTTCGGCACAAGTAGGTGTCAGATGTCCATGAGTGAAGGTATCCAATTTTTATTGGCCTTGCCTACCAAGGCAAGGATATTGTGTTTAGATTCATTATAGATAGCTTAAGGGATTTTGGCCCCTAGGTAATAGGTCTATTTTCATATGAGGGTTTTTGAGAGATGATATTTTGGCTTGTGTTGAAACTCGAGATTAGTTATAGAGTTATGATATCTTGAAAGATTTTGGTTTCTTTTAGAGGATTTTTTGAGGATTATATTTTTGCAAGGTGAAATATTTGAGTTTCCATAATTCTTGTTTTACCTTACTTACTTCTTAATGTAAATGGCAAGTGACACACCCCCCCCCTTTTTTTCTTTTTTTAAAAATCTAGTTTGTAAGGGTCAAGCAATTTCTTTCAGAACTTTGCCATCACAATTTTTTTCTTGTTATAAAGTAATGGAAGCTTTTGTTTCCCCAAAAATTGCACTACCTATTCCTGTTACCCCTACCAAAAAAAGGCTCCTTCTTAAGCAAATAATAAAACTTTCATAACATGTGATAACTCAAATGAGTTGAAAAGCATATTATAAAAGAATGTACTTGTTTATAAATTTTTTAATCACAAAGATTATTTACAAGTGCCCAAGGCCTATTCGAATACTAGAATATAAATGTGTAAGCTCTCAAGAACTGCATTCCCACATAATAGTTTCCCCTCTCCCACCCCACCCACAAGATACAATATTGTACAGAAAATTTAGGTCATCAACATGGCTTGAAGTCATGTGCCAAAACAAACACACACCATCCCTTTTCCATCATGAAACAAAATAATTTTTTGCAGATCTGCACATGCAAAGTTGGCAACACAGAACATGGTCTCGTTGTCAACTTGACTAGCCTTTTAGAACACAACACTTTTCAATTCTTCCTAGTAGTAGGGTAGATAGTGAGCTAACACTTAAGCTCTCAAATAACATGCATTCACTCTCTTGTCACTTCCAGCCCTCCAGGTTCAAAGGCTCTAGGTAGCCCTTCACTTGGCACCGCTATAACCATTTACAACCCTGCATTGGGGTTTAAATTGAGCGAGATAACATCTTCCAAAAGAAGGGGGATCAAAAATAAATAAAAAGTCTTGACTCTTGTGAATACATATCCTTCCATGTGCAACTAAAGTGTATCCTATAACTAAACATGCCAACCTTTGAACATTAACAGTATCCCTTTTATTACCAAACAATGTGAACTTCATTTGAAAAAAAATTGGTTTACAACATTGTAATGTTGTAATCACTTGTGAATAGGCATGATTTGCCTTTCCAAAAGTTTTTAAATTTTGACAAACCTCATTTAAGGCCAAACAAATGTTGAAAATGTAAAACAGTCAATAATTTTGAACTGTTAGGAGTGATGAAATTCATTTTGAGAGAGAGATTATAAAACAATAATGTAGTTTTCATTTGGTCCCACATTTTGAGGACTGTTCACCAAGTGAATTACTCTGAAATGTGAGTTCACTTCTTGACATAAAGCACTTGGAGAAAATTTGTAGTGTATTTGGAGGGCACCTTATATCCATCAATTTTCTTCCTAGAAATTGGGAGGGATAATTGGGATGGATATTATGCCTACTCCTCAAGGATGGGAGGGAAATTATGCCTACTTGTAGGTGCAAGAACCCTCCCACTCTTGAGGAGTAGGCATAAGAACCCTCCCATTCATATGCCTTGTGAACTACATAGGTTTGGTTCATGATAAATTTTGCCTTGTGCTTTATGATAGGTAAAGCCCATGAGTGAGGGACATTCCCAAAATGTGGGGCTGAACTCAGCTATTGCCTTGTCCTAGGCCCCTTATTTTGAGAATGCCCTCACCCTCGAGCTTTACACTACACAAATTCTTATTTTAACTGCTGCTAGTTTTGACGGGTACCAAGCTGGAACCCTGGTTTATAGATTGGTATTGATCCTTGTATCAAACAACCAACCAGATTCCAGATTGGTATGACTTGAGGTAGTGTGGTACCTGCTTGGTAGGGACTAGGGACATGAGGTGATGCCAGCCTTGTACCCATACATGGCTGCTAGGGAGGGCTATGTGAGATGATAACTAACAGCTTCATATCAGGGGAACACCAATCAGAATAATAGGTTCTCTCTACTTACCTCTAGGCTCCCTCATACCAGCCAAAAATCAACCTTGGACCCTAATATCATGACCAAGATGGTATGATTTTATTTTTTTGCTATTCAATACCAGTACTAAGCTGGCATGAAATTTCTAAAAGGTCCAATATATGTTCATACCCACTCAACACTAGTTTGAACTTGCCACAAGGGGCCAGTGCCATTGTGTAATGAGAAGCTTGATCAGAGGACTACAGTAATTGTGATTTAGACTCCAGGATGGTGTGTACAAGTGTGACATTATTAATAACTTGTATGCGGGACTTCATGAGAGAGGGGGATCGAATGACACAACCCATATATATATATACACACACTAGTTTGAACCCCATGCCTAATGCACAGGTGTTGTGTATTTGATGGTACATATTACAATTACAGACTACATTTCCAAAACCTCTTTATATACAACATTCGGCATGTATCCATTGGACCCTGGCTGCTGAAAATCTTGATGTTTGCACTGCTTGTGACCTGTGAGATAGCAACATACAGCTGACCATGGGAATAGACCGGAGACGGCAAATATACCTCAACGTTGTTCAACTTGTAAGTAAGTAGTAACTTACTTATTTAGTAGGTATCAATCTGTTGAAAATTATTTCTTTGTTTTTGTATGTTGATAAGTTTCAGTATCCAGACCCCCTCCCTGTTCATAATGGTTAGGGTTTCTGGTGTAGCCAATTTTCACATGCATCATAATAATACCTTTGGCATCCAGCATATTATTATTATTGGCAAAATTGTTTTTCTGGGCAATCTGATCATTGCAATTACCAATATATCTATTAAGTTTGTGTG
>Ga0116227_10012006_pt1 | contig 14327 bp, 14 predicted proteins | sample S1TSphgellanicum_FD_89693 | JGI IMG/M metagenome (GOLD analysis project Ga0116227, IMG submission 89693) | Host-associated microbial communities from peat moss isolated from Minnesota, USA - S1T2_Fb - Sphagnum magellanicum MG | ecosystem: Host-associated > Plants > Peat moss > Unclassified... | reverse complement strand
TTATTGTAGGCATACCATTTGAATATTGATTTAACAGAGATTTGTTCAACCAATCAGAATTATAAATATTTTGTGTACCATTTAACCGTAAAGAAACCGATCCTTTCTTATTTGCCATGCGGCGAAGCACAGAAATCTCCCCAAACAAAGAAGGGGTAAAGTTATGTTGTTTATAAAACTGTGTACCGTCATTGGCTTTACCGCTAGCATCAAAAGCTGAATTAAAATAACGATTATTTAGATTTGTATTATTATTTAAGATCACATTGGGCCTAAAAATAATGTCTGTTAAAGAATCTGGATGATATTCTGCTTTCAAATTAAACCGGTGTGCCTCATTACTGCTGTTTTTATCGGTATTATCCAATGTGCGCAACACATCATTAGCATTTAGATCCTGAATATTGGATAACTTATTACCTAATCCAGATGAGAAATAAGTAAAATAACTACTGCTTAAGGCAAATTTATTGTTTTTGCCCCAGCTGTTACTGAAATTTACACCACCACTGTGCGTTGTGTACAAACCAATTGCATTATTATCAAAAACACCACTCCCTCCAATACTTGTTTTACCATTATTGTTATTGATAGAGAAGCTTCCTCCGGCAGGGGGTGCAAAAATATTAGCAATGTTTGCATTACTGAAACTGTTTAGATCATCATAACCAAACCTCGAATCATTAACATTATTGCTCATACCCAAAAGGGCAAACTGAAGATTTTTATTAAAATGATTTGCGCTTAAATAACTGCTATACTTATCTTTATTGCCACCTGCTAAATTTGTATTCCCAAACCAGCCTTTTTTCTGATCCTCTTTAATGGTTAAGTTCAAAACCTTTTCACGCTGTCCATCATCAATTCCTGTAGCTTTGGCTTCTAAAGTTTTACTGTCAATTAACTGTACTTTTGCAATTGCATTGGCAGGAAGATTTTTTGTTGCCGTTTTTGGATCGGTGCCAAAAAAATCTTTCCCATCCACCGTTAATCTAGTCACTTTTTGCCCCTGTACCATTATACTTCCATCCTTATCAATTGTAACGCCTGGCAGTTTTTTAATTAGGTCTTCTACAGCGGCATCTGGTTTTGTCTGATAAGCGGCGGCATTAAATTCTATTGTATCCCGCTTAACTGTTGCTGTTGCAATTTTTCCTGTAACACCAACTTCTTTTAAAGCAACAGCATCTTCTGTCATTCTAAAAATGCCTAAATCAATAGGGACACTGGTTACTGTAATTTCCGTTACGATTGAATAATAGCCCAATACCGAAATTTTAATTTTATATGTTCCATTAGTAATGTTTGTAAAACTAAATCTGCCTTCATTATTGGTTACGGCACCATATTTTTTAGTTGAATCTAATTTATTGTACAAAACAACCCCGGCATAGGGCAATGTCAAATTGCTTTTTCCATCTACAACTTGTCCGATGACTTCGACAGACTTCTGGGCAAACATTTTTGCGGACAATAAAGACAGCGCTAGGAGTAAAATCAGCTTCATATTACTTGAGAAATTTGTTATTAGCGACCAAAATCATCACCATACAACATAAGACCCATGGAAATTTTAAATGTGACAGCAGAAATTATTTTTTTCCCCGTTTAAAATAAAAAAAGCTCCTTAAATTACTTTAAGGAGCCATCAAAAGGACTACAAAATGCTATTTTTTATTTACATTTTTTTTAGCATGATGCTTGTGATGTTTCTTATGGCCCTTTTTATGTGTTTTTTCAGTACTTGCTTTTGCAGGCGCTGCAGTTTGTGCATTTACAGTATTAAAAGTAAATGTGGCTACTAAGGCGATGATTAAAACTTTAATTACTTTCATTTTTTAATTGGTTAGTGGTGATTAATTGTGGTTAATTATAAATTAAATCTAATTATTAAATATGAAGATTTGATGAACTTAATGAAGAATCATTTTAGCCTGTATTGATGTCAAAATAATGCCATACTAATTTTTGCATATTGGCTTGCATTTAAATTTAAGGTAAAGCATCATACTTTAGTTTTTCCATCAAAGTACACTCTGGTATCACTTTTTGCTTAACAAATACCTTAAAATCAGCACTCGTCTTAGTTCGTGGTTTAAAAGTTAAAATTTTAATTTTTACATGTTTACCCTTTTTCAGGCCACTGTTTTCCAAATCTCTCAATTCCTCTATTTTTTGCAATTGTGCAGTCTCATCGGTATAAGAGCTAGGTAGTTTTTCATTGGGATTGATTAGTATCCTGAGTTTCTATTTAATTTAATAATTAAAAGATGCCTCAAGGATTGAGTCCTTTTTGGTTGACAAAGTGTTTATTAAATAGATGATGCCCAAAACTAAAAAATTGGTTGCATAAGATTCAAGTCATTACTGAGCTAAATCAACCTGCAGAATTACTGGTGAAAAGTATCCAAATATAAATCTTCCACCTTTTTTCTGGCCCATGGCATTTTCCTTAAAAAAGTTAAGCTTGACTTTATACTTGGATTGCTATTAAAACAGTCAATGCGGATTATTGTACTCAATTTTGCCCAACCATAGTGCAACTGTAAATCGGTAACTATTTTTTCTAATGTAACCCCATGTAGAGGATTGTTCTTTTGTATTTCTGCCATTCTTGTAAAATTACGGATTAATGAACATCATTTATTTGCCTATTGCAATCGCATCAATTTCAATAAGCATTCCTCTTAAAGCCAATTGAGTTACAGGTATTAAAGTATTAGCCGGAAAATTCATATTTGGCCATATTTTGTTAGATTCCTCAATTAAAATCTGATGTTTCTGCTCATCATAATCAACCACCAAAGTTGTCATTTTCGCAATATCATCCATATTTAAACTTTTGCTTTTTAAAGCAATTTTAATGTTGTTAAATGCAATTTCAACCTGCAACCTAAAGTCTTCACTTAAAACACCATCTTTAGTCGCTCCGCCCTGACCTGCCACAAAGACCAATATATCTTTAGTAGAAACAGCAGCTATATGTGAATAAGCATGAGGTTTTGGATCATACAACTCATCTGGATTGGTTATTTCTATACCTTTTTTCATATCATATTATCTTAAATGTAATCGCCAGTACCAAAGTTGAGAATTTATAAACAAAAAGCCCCGCAAATAAAGAATTTGCAGGGCTTTTTTATATTTTGATGATTATTTATCCCGGGTAAAAAGATAACTTCCACCTCCTTGTAGGAGGGTAAGCTCATTTTTAGCTGGATTAAAGTCGAGCTCAATTCCCGCAAGCGCAAACTCAAACTTATTTCCACTAACATACGTTAAAGTAATCTTTTCTTGTCCAGTCGCCTGTGCCACTAGGTCGCCATCAACTTTACTTATTGTAAGCTTTATTGGAACTTTGGTTGATGAGTAAACACCTAAATAGACATCAAGATTTACAGACTGATTATTGCCTGATCCGACTACCCAACTGTTGTTTGCTTCATTTATATCAGGCAATACATGATCAGGATCTATTGTTACAGAGCTCACCTCTTCATGGGTTGGATAGCGTACTGTCCAGCTTGTATTGCGCATCCAAACATCTACTCCCACCTTTACACGGTCTTTTTTACCGCTTTTCATAGTAATTTCCAGGATAATGGGCATAGGCAACTTTTCTAAATTGGCAACTACTATATCATAGCCTTGTATCGTTCCTTCTTTTTTAATCTCTTTTACATTGGTTATAGCCTGGTCCATTTTCCAGTTATCTAAAAACCATCCGCGCCAAAACCAGGATAGGTCTTCACCTACTCCATTTTCTATGGACCGGAAAAAGTCGGCTGGGGTTGGGTGTTTATAAGCCCAATGTTTAATATACTCTTTAAAAGCATAATCAAAGCGGTCTGGCCCAATGATCTGTTCCCGTAAAATATGTAAGCCAAATGCTGGTTTATAGTATAATTGATAAGCTATATTACTTTCTTTCATCGCATCGGGAATCAGCATGATGTATTCCATTTTATCATTACTTAAAAGTTTTCCGATGCTATGCATATTGGCCGGACGTTTAGGCTTATATTCACCATTGTTAAAAGCTTCAGTTGAAAAGTCATTAATGAAAGTATTAAACCCTTCATCCATCCAACCGTATTTGCGCTCATTACTGCCAACAATCATAGGAAACCAGGTGTGTCCAAACTCATGGTCAATCACTCCCCATGCTTCCGATTTTTTTGAAGTCCAGCTGCAAAAAACGATACCCGGATATTCCATGCCATTTATCGCCGCTGCAATATTTACAGCCATTGGGTAAGGGTATTCAAACCATTTGTTTGAATAGTGTTCTATTGCAGCTTTAGTATATTCAACGCCACGCCCATAGGCATCCTGGCCATTGCTTTCTACAGGCTGTGCTGAAACAGCAAGGGCTTTTTTACCACTGGGCAAATTAATTCTAGCAGCATCTAAGGCAAAAGCCTTTGATGATGCCCATGCCGCATCACGCGCATTTACAATTCTGTATTTCCAGGTTAAACTTGTTTTTGGAGGGCGTGACGATGCTTCTGTTACTTCTGCATCTGTACGGATATGGATTGTTTTATCGCTCTGCTTAGCCGCATTCCAGCGCTTTAGCTGCTCAGCAGTAAATACTTCCTGTGGATTTAGCAGTTCACCAGATCCCATAACAATGTGGCTTGCGGGTGCGGTAATAGAAAAATCAATATCTCCGTACTCACAATAAAATTCACCTGCCCCCCAATATGGAAGGGTATTCCAACCTAAAACATCATCATAAACACACATTCGAGGGTACCATTGTGCAATGGCGTATATTTCGCCATTTTTTGTGGTTACATGACTTAACCGGTCTGATCCATCTTTTGGAATGACAAAAGAATAATCAATTGTAATTTTAATCACCTCTCCATCAGCACCTAACGGATCTGCCAAACGGACCTGCATTCGGGTATCTTCCGTAAGCTTGGTGAATTTTACAGGTTTGCCCTTTTGTTCTAAAGCAATACCTTTAATTTTATAACCTCCATCCAGCTTTTCACCTTGAGCGCCATAACGGCTATCTCCTCCAATAATAGAATTGCCTCTTGAACCTTCAGAAAAAAGGTTTTGGTCTAATTGAAGCCATAAATAAGAAAGTTTATCCGGACTATTGTTTTTATAAGTAATGGTTACTCTGCCAGAAACTGTATTTCTAACATCATCTATAGTTGCCGTAATCGAATAATCAGCACGGTTTTGCCAGTATTTTGGTCCGGGATAACCGCTCGCAGAACGGAATTCATTTCCGTTTTGGGTATAAAATAGCGGAGCAAATGCAACATGCGGATCATAATTATTAACCGGTGGCTTTTCCTGTGCAATTGCTGAAAAGATAAACGTGCATAACAGCAAAAAAACAGACGTTAATTTGTTTAGTTTAATATACATATAAAAAGTTATTGTTGAAGTAAATATATAAAGTTTTATGAGACAAAGCACAAACCGCCCAATAGCTTTAACTATCTATTTTAATTTAGGCAAATCCTGTAATTTTCTTTCCTGCGGACTCAGTTTTAACCAAGCATGGTAAGCCTGTACAATATAAAATGAGTAGCCAAACGGTCTTTCTGATTTTATTTTTTCGATGGATGGGCGGTAAATAAGTATAAAATTTTTAAGGTCCTGCCCCTGCAGCTTTGTTAGCTTATTAATGCTGGCTTCATTAAAATGCTCATCAATTTCCTGATTATAAGCCTCAAGTTCCTCTAATTCGGCTTCTTTAATCTGTTGTCTTTTATATTTACCATAACCTAGATTAAGGTTTAATCCACCAACCTTATCATACATTTTTTTTCTTTCTAAGTTACCTCCAGTGTTCAACAATGTATATTTTTCAGCTAAGGGATCGGGAGATAAAATTTCTTTGTTAATTTTTACCCCTTGTATATTTACGTCTTTTAAACTGTTGCTTTTAACTGGTAAGTAAATAATTTTAGCAAGCAAATTTGTTAAGTAGAGTGTATCCGTATGGTAACCAATCAAAGAAAATTCTAATATATCCCCAACACTGGCTCCAATGGTAAACTTCCCAGCATTATTGGTACTGGCTATTTTTTTATTGGTTAAATTGCGAACGGTAACACCTGGTAATGAAAGTGTTTTTTTAGAATAATCAAATACCGCACCCGTAGTAACTGTTTGTGCAAACAGTTTACAGGGCAATATTAAAAACAACGCAATGATCAGCTTATACATAATTCAAAATTAATTTTGTTAAACATTTAAAATCAGCTTTTAACAAACTTTAACATTAAACAATCCTAACTGTGAATGTGTTTTGAATAATATTCCTGATCAAAACCTAAAACAACGGCTTTTCCATTTTTTTCAATAACAGGACGTTTAATTGCGCTCGTATTTTCAACCAGATAAGCTACAGCTTTTGCTTGATCATTTATGGCCAACTGTGCTTCTTTACTTAACTTCTTCCACGTTAAACCTTTTCGGTTAAGTACGTTCTCCCAACCAAAAACAGCACACCACTCATTTAACTGCTCTTCGGTAATTCCCTTCTTTTTAAAATCATGAAATTCAAAATCGATGCTGTTTTCTTTAAGCCAATCAAGTGCTTTTTTTACTGTATTGCAATTTGGAATTCCGTATACTGTCATATTTTTATAATGTTGAATCTAAAAAAGTTAGGCAAAGTTAAACATTAGAAAATCAAATTGCTGTATCAGCGATGATATGACATGGCAAGACAAAGATTAAACATTTAGCATTTTTAACATTCACTGCTTAGTCTTATCTTTGCACCATGTTAACTCAATTAAAAAGCCTGTCTGATTTTTCTCACACAACCGTTCCTAATGGTGCAAACTATAAATTTGGTATTATTGTAGCCGAATGGAATGCCGAAATTACCGGCGCATTATATAATGGCGCATTAAAAACACTTTTGGATAATGGTGTAAAACCAGAAAACATATTTTCTTTTCCTGTACCAGGAAGTTTTGAATTAACAGGTGGAGCAGAAATCCTTTTAAGCAAGAAAAAAGACATTGATGCGGTTATATGCTTAGGCTGTGTAATTCAGGGCGACACCAAACATTTCGATTTTATTTGTGATGCAGTGGCTCAAGGCATAACAAACGTTGGGATTAAATACAGCAAACCTGTAGTTTTTGGTGTTTTAACAACCAATAATCTAGAACAGGCGCAAGACCGTGCAGGAGGAAAACATGGAAATAAAGGTGATGAAGCTGCAGTAACAGCACTTAAAATGGCCGATTTCTCCAGCACAATATTTAACGATTTAAAAATTGTCTTTTAACAAACTATTTGTAACTTAGTTGCTTAATTGGGTTAGCAGTTAATTCGCCTTAATATTTTAACAGAATGAAAAAAGTAGCCATTTTATTATTGGCGGTGTTTTGCACCATTACCATTTTAGAATCTTGTTCTTCTAAACTTTGTCCGGCATACGGTTCATATCCTGAAGGAAAACGCCGTAGAAACTAATCTAAAATTTCTAAATCATACCTCATTGAATACACGGAACGTTATGTGCCGTAGTTGTTCTTGTATATATACTTATCATGACAAACTGGGTTAATCTTACCACTTTACAACAGCTTGATGAAATTAAAAAAGCATCAGGGTACAGCTTAATTTTTAAGCACAGCACCCGTTGTTCCATAAGCTTAATGGCTAAACGCAATTTTGAATTTAGCTGGGACTTAATCCCTGCTGGAACGGCGCTTTATTTTTTAGACCTGATTAGTTATCGTGAAATTTCAAATCAAATCGCCGAACTATTTCAAGTCGCCCATCAATCCCCACAAATTTTATTGATCAAAAATGGCGATTGTATTTTAGAGGCTTCACACGGCGACATTTCTGCCGAGGAAGTGGCTGAAGTTATAAATGCTTAATTATTTTGATGTGCTTTAACCTTTTTAAAAAAGGTTAAAGCACCATATATCTTTTAAACGGCTTCTATTTTTAGAATTTTTGATGTCCTTTTTCTGGTTTCTTTACATAAGCGGTCATCATCTGCAAGCTGTTTACCATAAGTTGGGATCATCTCCTTAATCTTTTCTTGCCATTCAGCTGTTTTTAACTGATCACTAAAGCAACGGCTTAAAAGATCAAGCATAATAGAAACTGCTGTTGATGCCCCTGGAGAGGCACCTAGCAAGGCTGCTATAGAGCCGTCAGAAGCATTGACAACCTCTGTTCCAAATTCTAATATACCACCTTCTTTCTCATCTTTTTTGATGACCTGTACACGCTGCCCCGCGTTTTCTAGCTCCCAGTCTTTTAACTCAGCCTTAGGCAAGTATTCTTTTAGTGCTTCTAACCTATCTTCTGGTGATTGCCTAACCTGATCAATTAAATATTTTGTTAAATCTAAATTGTGCAGGCCAGCAGAAATCATTGGACGGATGTTATTGAATTTTATAGATTTTGGTAAATCTAAAAACGATCCATTTTTTAAAAATTTAGTTGAAAAACCTGCATAAGGACCAAAAAGCAAGGCTTGTTTGCCATTGATCATCCTTGTATCTAAATGCGGAACTGACATTGGGGGTGCCCCTACTGCAGCTTTACCATAAACTTTTGCATGGTGCTGGGCAATAATTTCTTCATTGGTACATTTAAGCCATTGGCCACTTACGGGAAAACCACCAAAACCTTTCCCCTCTGGAATGTCTGATTTTTCTAACAAAGGCAGCGAGCCTCCACCTGCACCAATAAATACAAATTTAGCTGCCCGTTTTGCTTTATCTTTAGTTTCTAGATCTTTAACCTTAACAATCCAGTTTCCCTCATTATTCTTTTTTAAATCCCGTATTTCATGGTTAAAAAATAAGCTTACATTTTTTTGTTGCTTAAGGTAGCTGAACATATCACGCGTTAAAGAGCCGAAATTTACATCTGTTCCCAAATTCATTCTGGTAGCTGCAATTTTTTCACTTTTCCTACGCCCATCCATAACCAAAGGCACCCATTCTTTTACAAGATCTACATCTTCTGTAAATTTCATATCGCTAAAAAGATTACATTTCTGTAAAGCTTCATAACGCCTTCTTAAATATTCGACATTCTTTTTTCCCCAGACAAAACTCATATGCGGTATGCTCCTGATAAAGTTTTCAGGATTGGAAATCAGGCCCTTTTCTATTAGGTAAGCCCAAAATTGCTTAGATACTTCAAAGTTTTCGGCAATCTGTACAGCCTTTTTAATTTCTACTGTACCATCTTTTTTCTCTGGAGTATAATTCAACTCGCAAAATGCTGAATGACCTGTACCTGCATTGTTCCATGCATCGCTGCTTTCTGCCGCGGCAATATCCAAGCGTTCATAAATTTCTATGCTCAAATCGGGCTGTAATTCTTTTAACAGCACACCAAGTGTTGCACTCATGATGCCTGCTCCTATTAAAATTACATCAGCGTCAGTTTTACCAACTGTCTTATTCTTTTTTGTCATGTTCTATCAAAGGAAATGTAAATTTAGAACGATTTTAAATATGATGCTAATTTTTATTCCATTTATCTGTAAAAAAATCAACAAAAATTTATTTTTTTATTATAAAAATCAATTTTAAGAACCTAAATCCACCTGTTTTATATTTTAAACCAAAAAAACCAATATAAACCGGATAAATTTTCGTTAATAATTAAATATAATATTTTGCTTGATGTCTGGATGCAAGCTATAAGACACCGGACATGTTTTAGCCGAACGTTCAATGATTGACTTTATCTTATCTGTATAATTATTTTCAGGAAATTTTAAATCTACTTTAATTTCTACTACACGCCGTGGATTTACGCCCATGACCTTTGTAATTTCGGCAGTGGCTCCATCAATGTTAAATTCATGCTCCTGAGCTGCAATACCTACAATAGTTAACATACAGTTGCCCAATGATGTTGCCAATAAATCAGTTGGAGAAAACGCTTCTCCTTTTCCTTTATTATCCACTGGAGCATCAGTAATCATCTCTTTTCCTGAGGCCAAGTGGATAGAACTGGTGCGCAAACCGCCATTATATGTGATCTTTGATGTTGCCATTTTCTTTTTTTTCACAAAAATAAAAAAATTCAACAAGTGAAGCGTACCAGAACAGTCATCATAAGAATTCAATTAAAAAAGCTGTTATTGTTTTATATGCTTTAATCTTTTAAAACATTACAAGTACTAAACACTTAAAGCTAAAAACTTTTCGCCAAGATTGTTTAACTTTGCTGCATGATTGATTTGCCTGTAGTACCCGCCACAGAAGTAAAACGTAAACCTGACTGGTTACGGGTAAAGTTACCCGTGGGTAAAGAGTATGCACAAGTACGCAGTTTGGTTGACACACACAAACTGCATACCATTTGCGAAAGTGGCAATTGCCCAAATATGGGCGAATGCTGGGGCGCAGGCACGGCTACTTTTATGATATTGGGAAACATTTGTACCCGCAGCTGTTCTTTTTGTGCCGTTGCCACTGGCAGGCCGTTAGCTGTTGATACTGACGAACCCAGCCGGGTAGCAAACTCCGTTAAATTAATGGGTGTAAAACATTGTGTAATTACCTCTGTTGACCGCGACGACCTTAAAGACGGGGGCTCTATTATCTGGGCACAGACATTACAGGCTATACGAAAAGAAAGTCCGGTTACAACTTTAGAAACCTTAATTCCTGATTTCAAGGGGCAATGGGATAATTTATACCGGGTACTTGAAGAAAGACCAGAGGTTGTATCGCATAATATGGAGACGGTTAAACGTTTAACACGCCAGGTACGCATACAAGCAAAATACGACCGAAGTTTAGAAGCCCTTAAAAGAATTTCAGAATTTGGATTACGTACCAAAACTGGCATAATGCTTGGCTTAGGTGAAACACAGGATGATATTTTTGAAGCTATGGATGACTTGGTTGAAAACGGCATTCATATCTTAACCTTAGGCCAATACCTCCAGCCTACAAGAAACCATCACCCGGTAGTAGACTGGATTCATCCGGATACTTTTGCAATGTACCGTGAAGTAGGTTTAAGAAAAGGCCTTAAATATGTGGAGAGTGGACCTTTGGTACGTTCATCATATCATGCTGAAAAACATCTTTTTCCGATCGAGGGCATTAGATAAAACATTTTCCGCACTTATGTTGTTTATATTACTATATTAGTGATCTAGTGAGCACATTAAAAAAACCAAACCTAACTGAGTCTGAGCTTGTATTTGGTCTGCGGCAACAAAATCCCGCAGTACTCAAAGCAATCTATAGTATGTATTCATCATCTTTATATGGTGTAATCTCTCGCATCATCGTAAATCCAGAACTGGCAGAAGATGTTCTACAGGAAACCTTTGTCAAAATCTGGCAATCTTCATCCAACTATGATTCAGGTAAAGGCAGGTTATTTACGTGGATGATGAATATTGCGCGCAATCTTTCTATAGATAAATTACGTTCAAAAGATTTTAAGAATTCACTCAAAAACCAAGATATAGAAAATAACGTAAGTTTCGTTGAAGAACAAAACAAGGTAACTTTTAATCCTGATACACTCGGCATAAAACAACTTGTAGAAAACTTAAAGCCTGATTTTCAGGCCGTATTAGATTTGGTTTACTATAGGGGTTTTACCCATGTAGAAGCTGCAGAGAAGTTAAATCTGCCTTTGGGCACGGTAAAAACCCGTATTCATATGGCTATTATTGAATTGAGAAGGTATTTTAATTGAACGTGGAAAATATAAAAGAATATATCGAATCTGGCATACTTGAGCAATATGTTCTAGGAGATTTATCTCTTGATGAGCGTATGCAGGTAGAAGAAAAAGCATTGCTTTACCCTGAAATCAGGGAAGAGATACAGGCTATTGAATTGGCGATGGAACAATACGCCATGCAAAATGCCATAGCCCCCCCTACAGCCGTTGAAAGAAGATTATTTGAGGCATCTGGCCTAAGCCATTCTATTGACTTACAAAACACAGATCATAAAAATACCGAAACTCAAATCAGAAAATTAAATTCTGATGGCAATATCACCAAAATAAGGATACTCCGTTATGCATTAGTTGCATGTATTGCCCTGCTGTTAGTCAGTGGCATAGCTTTAATGATTACTTATAACAAATTAAATGAAGCCCATGATCAAATCGCAAATTTGAGTTTAGATAAGCAAAAATTTGCAGGCTTAGTTAGTAAACTAGAATATAACAATAAAGGGCTTGAACAAACAATTGCAATGAGCAATAGCAGTGACTGGACAACGGTAAAATTACAAGGCCAGTCATTTAGTCCGGATTCAAAAATGTTGGTATACTGGAATAAACAGAATAAAAGTGTACTAATTAACTATGTAGCTATGAATTTGCCAAAAACAGATGATTCGCATGATTATCAGTTGTGGGCACTGGTGAATAGCAAACCAGTTAGCTTAGGTGTTTTTTCAAGTGAAGATGTCAATAAAAGCACTTTTTTAGAGATGCATACCGTGCAGGGTGCCCAGGCATTTGCGGTCACATTAGAAAAGCGTGGCGGAAGCATTAATCCTACAATGGAGAAAATGATAGTTATGGGGCGTGTTTAAGCACATGATATTAACAAATAAGCCTCTGATTATTTAGGGGCTTATTTGTTTTCTAGCGCATTACAAGTATGTTATTACCATTGTATAAATAGAAAACGAAAATTAAACCATGCTTAACATTCTCTCTTTCTATTCGTTTTACCTGACCATTAATATGGTATTCATCACTAATATTATCACCTACTTTGATATCCTCTAAAACTTCCAAAGCGGTTTTATATGTTATTCTGATCATTTTTTTACATATAGTCTAAAGTGGTACACACCAAGCAAAAAATAATAACTTAGTTAATGAAACAAAACTAATTCATCATTATAAAAGCAACAAATTATTACATAGAAAGGCAAATTCGCTATGCAAAAAGTCCTTTTTAATATATAAATAGTATTTTAAGGATTAATATTTATCAGCTTTTTCATTTCTTTTGGTATTTGTTTGGCAATTTTTGAGGCGGTGACACTAAAATTCTTTTTAGCTAAAGTATCACCAGCCTTCCCATGGAGGTAACAGCCCAATACAGCTGCTATTGATGCCGAATAGCCCTGAGCTATAAATGAAGCAATAACCCCTGTAAGAACATCACCCATCCCCCCTTGGGACATAGCTGGGTTTCCAGTTGGATTAATATATATTTTTCCATCTGGCAAACAAATGAAAGTATACTGATTTTTTAAAACAATAATGATTTTAAATTTTCTTGCTTGTGCCCTTGCCTTTTCTACCCGATCCCACCAAGAGTTATGATCTCCAAATAAGCGGTCAAACTCTTTTAAATGCGGGGTAAGAATTGTGTTTTCTGCTAATTTTCCGATTAGATCCAACCGCTTCGCTAATATATTTAATCCATCAGCATCAATGACCAGCGGTTGATTTAAGTTAATTAAGGATTCTAAAAACTGTTCATTTTCTAAAGAAATGCCCAATCCCGGTCCAATGGCAATAACCTGATATTTTGAATCATTCCCTATATCATATTTTTTATCTCTTGGCAACGCCATTACTTCAGGCAAAACTGTGTTTAATGCTTGCAATCCACTATGCGGTATGCAAGCTGTTGTTAATCCTGCTCCTGTATGTAAACAGGACATGCAGGCTAGGATTGCAGCACCCATAGTATTGGTATTTCCAGCTGCAATTAAGGCATGACCATAAGTACCTTTATGGCTAAATCTTTCTCTAAGTTTTAACAGTTGTTTACAATCACTTTCTTCAGTTAAATAAAAATCTGTAGACTGAGCCTGTATAAAAGTTTCATCTAAGCCAATTTTCACAACTTCAAACGTACGTGTTGCCTGAATAGATTCAGGAAAAAAGAAATTAATTTTTGGCCTTTGAAAACTGATGGTTTTATATGCCTTTATGCCTTTATATTCCTGAGAAATATTTCCTTCGGTAAAAAAACCCGTGGGTGTATCTACAGCATAAATTTTAATATTAAATGCATTAATGATCTGGGCCATTTTCTCATATTTTACTGCCAATGGCCTATTTAAACCCGATCCGAGCACTGCATCAATTAATATTTCAGTTTTTAACGAATGTAGCTCATCCGGCTGGCTTATAAATAATATTTCGGCACCCGCTCTTTCTAAGCGAATAAGGTGCTTTTTAAAGCTTTCACTTTCATGATTAGAAAATTGAATCACACAGGTCTTTACTTTATGATAACCTTTTTCTAGCATTAGCCTTGCGATTGCCAAACCATCTGCTCCATTGTTCCCTTTGCCACAAACAACAGTTATTCCCTTATTTGTATCATATTCATATTTTATAAAAAG
>Ga0116227_10012003_pt1 | contig 14329 bp, 11 predicted proteins | sample S1TSphgellanicum_FD_89693 | JGI IMG/M metagenome (GOLD analysis project Ga0116227, IMG submission 89693) | Host-associated microbial communities from peat moss isolated from Minnesota, USA - S1T2_Fb - Sphagnum magellanicum MG | ecosystem: Host-associated > Plants > Peat moss > Unclassified... | reverse complement strand
GGGGAGCTGGCCCGCGTGCGGGTGGGCTTAAAGGGCCTATCCGGCGCCCCAGCGCGTGAGGGAGCGGAGATCGCCCACGACGGCCAGATCATCGGCAGGGTCACCAGCGGCGGCTTTTCGCCCAGCCTGAACATCGCCATCGCCATGGGCTTTGTGCCGCCGGCCCTGTCGCAACCCGGCACGCCCTTGCAGGTGATCGTGCGGGGCAAGGCTCAAGCCGCCGAGGTCGTCGCCCTCCCCTTCTTCCCCCACCGCTACGTCCGCCAGCCGGTCGCTTAGGGATCAGTCTCAGATGCGTTATCTTCCCCTCACAGAGCCGGATCGGGCTCAAATGCTGGCCGTGATCGGCGCAGCCTCGCTGGATGCGTTGTTCGAGGACGTACCCGTCTCCGCCCGGCTCGACCGACCGGTCGATCTGCCGGGCTTTCAGGGCGAGGCTGAGGTCGAGCGCCAGCTCGCCCGCCTGGCCGCCAAGAACCGGGCGGCGGGCGACGGTCCGTTTTTCTGCGGCGCAGGCGCCTATCGCCACCATGTGCCGGCGACGGTGGATCATTTGATCCAGCGGTCGGAGTTTCTCACCTCCTACACGCCCTATCAGCCAGAGATCACCCAGGGCACGCTCCAGGCCCTATTTGAGTTCCAGACCCAGGTGGCGAGCCTGACCAGCATGGATGTGGCCAACGCCTCCATGTACGACGGCTCTACGGCCACGGCCGAAGCGGTCCTGATGGCCCACCGGGTCACCCGCCGCGCCAAGGCGGTGCTGTCGCCGGGCCTGCATCCCCACTATGCCGACACCATCCGCACCCTCGCCCATTCAGCGGGGGTCGAGGTGGTGCGCCTGCCGCTCGGCGTCGATAATGAGGCGGCGGTGATCGCCGAACTCGGCCCCGACGTCGCCTGCGTGGTGGTGCAGACGCCCAATGTGTTTGGCACGGCCAGCGACCTGACCGCGATTGGCGAGGCGGCCCACGCGGCCGGCGCCCTGATGATCAGCGTCACCACCGAGGCCGTCTCCTTCGGCCTTCTGAAACCGCCGGGCGCCATGGGGGCCGATATCGTCGCCGCCGAGGGCCAGTCCATCGGTAACGGGTTGAACTTTGGCGGGCCTTACGTGGGTCTGTTCGCCGTGCGCGAAAAGCTGATGCGCCAGATGCCCGGCCGGGTGTGCGGCGAGACGGTGGACGCCGAGGGGCGCCGTGGTTTTGTGCTGACGCTCTCGACACGGGAGCAGCATATCCGCCGTGAGAAGGCGACCTCGAATATCTGCACCAACTCTGGCCTTTGCGCCCTGGCCTTCACGATCCACATGAGCCTTTTGGGCGAGCTGGGCTTGCGGCGTCTCGCGCGGTTGAACCATCAGCAGGCGCGCAAACTTAAGGCCGCGGTCGAGGCGATCCCCGGTGTCGAGGTGCTCACGCCCCGCTTCTTCAACGAGATCGCGGTGCGTCTACCGACTGCAGCGCAGCCCTTGGTCGATGCTCTGGCGACTCAAGGCGTGATCGCGGGCGTGCCCATCTCGCGGCTCGATCCCAGCGCAGGCCTAGACAATGTGCTGCTGCTGGCGGCCACCGAAACCACTCAAGACGACGATATCGCCGCGCTGAAGACCGCGCTGACGGAGGCCCTGGTATGAGCTTAGTCAACATCGGCCGCCCCACCCGGCCCAACCTGTTCGCCGCCAACGAAAGCGCCGCGCTGAGCCCCGTACCCGCCACCCTGACCGGGGCGCGGGGCCTGCTTCAGGACGAACCGCTGATTTTCGAGCTCGGCGGTTGGGACAAGACGGGCGTCGATCTGCCCGAGCCAGACCTCGACCTGGACGATAGCGACCTGGGCGACCTGGTGCGCCATGACGCGATAGGCCTGCCCGGCCTGTCGGAACCGGAAACGGTGCGCCACTATGTGCGCCTGTCCCAGAAGAACCACGCTATCGACCTGGCGCTGTATCCGCTGGGCTCCTGCACCATGAAGCACAATCCGCGCCTGAACGAGAAGCTGGCGCGCCTGCCGGGCTTTGCGGACCTGCATCCGCTCCAGCCCGCCTCCACCACAAAGGGCGCGGTCGAGCTGATGGCGGGGCTGGCCCACTGGCTCACCACCCTGACCGGCATGGCGGCCGTCGCGCTCTCGCCCAAGGCTGGGGCGCACGGCGAGCTGTGCGGTATCCTGGCGATCCGCGCGGCGCATGAAGCACGCGGCGACGCCCGTCGGCGGGTGCTGACCCCCACCTCCGCCCACGGCACCAACCCCGCCACCGCCGCCCAGGCCGGCTATGAAGTGGAGGAGATCGCCCAGACGCCGGAAGGCCGCGTCGATCTCAGCGATCTGGCGGCAAAGCTTGGGCCGGACGTAGCGGCGGTGATGGTGACCAACCCCAACACCTGCGGCCTATTCGAAAACGATGTGATCGAGATCGCCCGCCTGACCCATGAGGCAGGCGCCTACTTCTACTGCGACGGGGCCAATTTCAACGCCATCGTCGGACGCGTGCGGCCGGGCGACCTGGGCGTCGACGCCATGCACATCAACCTGCACAAGACCTTCTCCACACCCCACGGCGGCGGCGGGCCGGGGGCCGGGCCGGTGGTGTTGTCTGAAGCGCTGGCCCCCTTCGCGCCCTTGCCCTGGATCGTTGCAGGCGCCGATGGCCCGGCGCTCCTGGAGCAGGCGACCGGCCCAGCTGTGCAAGCGGAAGGGCGGCTCTGCGCCTTCCACGGCCAGATGGGTATGTTCGTGCGCGCCTACGCCTATATGCTGAGCCACGGGTCGGACGGGCTGCGCCAAGCCTCCGCCGACGCGGTGCTCAACGCCAACTACATCAAGGCGCGCTTGAAGGACGTCATGACCCCGGCGTTCGAGGGGCTCTGCATGCACGAGGCCTTATTTGACGACCGCTGGCTGGAGGGGACGGGCGTCTCGACGCTGGATTTCGCCAAGGCCATGATCGACGAAGGTTTCCACCCCATGACCATGTACTTCCCGCTGGTGGTGCATGGCGCGCTGCTGATCGAGCCGACCGAGACCGAGTCCAAGGCTGAACTCGACCGCTTCGTCGAGGCGCTGCGGGCGCTGGCCGCCGCCGCCAAGGCCGGCGACATCGACCGGTTCAAGGGCGCGCCCTTCCACGCGCCCCTACGCCGCCTGGATGAGACCCAAGCCGCCCGCAAGCCCAAGCTGAAATGGACGGGGCCCCAATAGACCCGGGGCCTTAGAGGGAGTAGGCGAAGCCCCGACAGCGGTTTCGTGAGCGGGTAGGTAAGATGGTTCAGACAGTCTTGGTGACGGGCGCGACGGCGGGCTTTGGCGAGGCCATCGCCCGGCGCATGGTCAAGGACGGCTATCGCGTCATCGCCACGGGCCGCAGACTCGACCGCCTGGACGCCCTGAAGGCCGAGCTGGGCGACGCGCTCCTGCCATTCCGGCTCGACGTATCAGACACGAAAGCCGTCGCCGCCCTGCCCGACAGCCTGCCCGAAGGCTGGCGCGAGGTGGATATCCTGGTCAACAACGCAGGCTTGGCGCTGGGTCTATCGCCCGCCTATCAGGCGGACTTGGCCGAGTGGGACACGATGGTCGCCACCAACGTTACGGGCCTGATCCACGTCACTCACGCGCTTCTACCGGCCATGGTGGCGCGCAACCGCGGCCTGGTCATCAATCTGGGCAGCATCGCCGGCGACTATCCCTACCCCGGAGGCCACGTCTATGGCGCCACCAAGGCGTTTGTGCTGCAGTTCAGCCTGAACCTGAAGTCGGACTTGGTCGGCACCAATGTGCGGGTCACCAATATCGAGCCGGGCCTTTGCGGCGGCACGGAATTCAGCCAGGTCCGCTTCCATGGCGATACCGACAAGGCCGCCAAGGTCTATGAGGGCACAAAGCCCCTCACCTCCGAAAACATCGCCGAAACGGTGGCCTGGATCGCCGGCCTGCCGCCGCACATGAACGTCAACCGCATCGAGCTGATGCCGACGTGTCAGGCGATTGGGCCGTTTAATATTAAGCGGGCGTAGAGAAGCGGCTTCTCACACCAACCGCCCCAACCCCGCCCGCAGCGCCTTCAGGAATACGCTCGGCAGCCCCTCCCCCGCCTGGGCCGACGGCGTCCAGGTCGCGCCCTCCACCTCGCCCGAAACCTCAGCCCTCAAGACGGTGAGCGTTAGAGCAAAGTGGGTGAAGACGTGCTCGATCTCGCCGACCGTGCGCCAATCGGCCGGCGTAGGCGCCGCGGCGCGAGCCTGGGCCTCAGTCAGCGGACGGCTTTGCCAGTCGCTGGTCGGTAAGGCGACCATACCGCCGAGCAGGCCCTTATCCGGCCGGCGCACCCGCGCGACCGCGCCGCTCCGCGTCGCCAGATAGGCCACGCCATAGCGCCGCGGCCGCTCCGCCTTGGCGCGCTTGAATGGGTATTGGCCCGGCGCCCCCCCGGCGCGGGCGCGGCAAGGCTTTGCGATAGGACAGCGGTCGCAGTCGGGCGCCTTGGGTCGGCAAATCGTCGCGCCCAGGTCCATCAGCGCCTGGGCCCAGTCGCCGGGGCGATTATCCAACACCAGCGTTTCCGCCAGCCGTTTCAGCTCAGGCTTGGCGTCGGGCAGCGGCTCGTCCACGGCGAACAGCCGCGCCATCACCCGCTCCACATTGCCATCGACCACATTGGTCGGCTGGTCGAAGGCGATGGCGGCGATGGCGGCGGCCGTATAGGGGCCAAGCCCTGGCAGAGCGCGCAGGCCCTCCTCCGTATCGGGGAAGACGCCGCCGTGTTGGGCCGCTACCGCGCGGGCGCAGGCCAGAAGGTTGCGCGCGCGGGCGTAGTAGCCAAGCCCCGCCCAGGCGGCCATGACCACCTCGTCGGCCTCCGCCGCCAGATCGACGACGCGGGGCCAGCGCCGCGTGAAGGTCAGGAAATAGGGTGTCGCATGGGGCACGGTGGTCTGCTGCAGCATCACCTCGGACAGCCAGACGCGATAGGGATCGGCCCGCACGCCAACCGCCCCATCCGCCGGCCCGACCCGCCAGGGAAGATCGCGCGCCTCGGCGTCATACCAGGCGAGGAGGCGGGCGCGGAGATCGGCGATGGCGGCGGGAGTCATGGCTGCCGTTATGCAGCGCGGGGCGGGCATCTGGCAAAGGCGTTCGCACGGCGAAGAGAATAGGATAACCTGAACCTCTTACGTTCCGCCCGGCTACGCCGCGCGGAAGACGCTGGTCAACGTGAGCCATGATTTCGGAGACTCGCCCTCATGCGCCGCCCGCTGCCCACCGCCGCCCAAGCCCAGGAGATCCTGGCCCGCAAGCGCACCCGCCCGGTGCGCCGTCCGCCGCCGGTCGCGGGTAAGGCGCTGACGGCCTACATCCGATCCCTCGAAACGCGCTTTGGAGAGGCCGTCGGCCCTGGCGTTCGCGTTCTGGCGCCGCGATGGCGGGAGATCGTGGGCGAGGTGCTGGGGCGGCGCACGGAACCCGTAAAGCTGGTCCGCCCCCGGCGTGGCGGTGCGGCCAGCCTGGAAGTTCGGGTCGACGGCGCCGGCGCGGCCCTGATCCAGCATCAGGCCCCCGACATCCTAGCCCGCGTCAACCTGATCCTGGGCGAAGGCGCAGTGGATAAGCTGCGGATCGTACAGGGGCCTATCAAACCTGCCACGCCTGCCCAGACGGCGCTCCGCAAACGCAATCCGGGCCCGCTCGACGCCGTGATCGAAGCCGATTTGGCGAAGGGACTGGAAAAGCCAGGCAACGCCAAGCTGAAGGCGGCGCTTTTGCGGCTCGGGCGCGAAGTGGCGCGGCGACAGTAGCCTCTCGTCTGGCCCGCAGACTGTGGCCCCGCTGGCGCCTAGAGCGCGTTGCGAAAAGTGGGAACCGGTTTTCGCAACGCGCTCTAAACTTTTGAAGATAGAGCATGATTCAACGATCAAACGATTCCGTTTGATCGTTGAATCATGCTCTAGGCGGCGGTCGACTTGGATTCTTTCATATCCGAGGAGTCATTTAGGCAGGCAGTGATCGCCTCAATCAACTTATTGATGTCGATGGGCTTAGAGACGAACTGGTCCATACCTGCGGCCTTATACTCCGCGATATGATGCGCCATGGCATTGGCCGTGAGGGCGACAATGGGGGTGCGCGGTCGGCCGGTTAGCCGTTCCTGGTCGCGAATTGTCCGGGTGGCTGTCAGGCCGTCCATCACGGGCATCTGCATGTCCATCAGGATGACGTCCCAGTTCTCCGCCCCCCAAGCGTCCACGGCCGCGCTGCCGTCGTTTACCAGGACCGGATAAATCCCGACCTGATGCAGAAGGGTCTTTATGACGAGCTGATTGACCTGATTGTCCTCGGCGACGAGGAGACGAATAGGCCGATCCGCGATCTCGTCCGGCCGCGCCGCGTCTGTGATGACGTTGGCGGGGTTGGAGAAAGCGTCGCTTGGCAAACGTTCGAGCGGCAAATCGACGATGAAGGTCGAGCCTTCGCCCACCACGCTTTGGGCGTCGATCCGCCCTCCCATCAGCACCGCCAACTCACGGCAGATCGACAGGCCCAGACCCGTGCCGCCAAAGCGACGCGTGGTCGATGCGTCCGCCTGCTCAAATTTGGAAAACAGCCGCTTGAGAGCGTCCTCAGGAATACCCATGCCTGTATCGCTGACCTGAATCGAAAATCCCGTTTCAAGGCCTGTGATAAGGACGCGAACGTGCCCGGTCTCGGTAAACTTTAAAGCATTAGACACCAGATTATAGATGATCTGGCGAACCCGGATGGAGTCGCCGTTGAAGACCCCACAGACCGAGGGCTCGACACAGAGATAGAAGGAAAGGCCTTTTTTGTGTGCGAGTGCGGTAAAGGCGCCGTGGGCGCCGCGCGCCAGCTCCTCCAAATTGAAGGGCAAGGCTTCCAGGGTAAACTTGCCCGCCTCGATCTTCGACAAATCCAATATGTCGTTCAAAATGGCCAGCAACATCTCACCAGACCGCTGAACCACATCCAGCCGCTCGCGCTGTATGTCGGAAAGATCGTCCTTGGCCATGGCCTGGGTCATGCCCAAGACGCCGTTCAGAGGCGTGCGAATTTCATGGCTCATGTTCGCGACAAACTGCGACTTGGCGTAACTCGCCTGTTCCGCCGCCAGCCTTGCTTTTCGGGCCACCGCGTGAATGCGCCTCAGCGTCTGAGCTGTGCGATTGCGCTCCGCCAAGGCCATCGTCGCGGGAACCGCGCAAACGAAGATGGAGACCACGAAAACCTGCAACATATACAGCGCGTTAACGTCAGAGCCGTGAGCGAGGGATACGAATGGGCCGTAGCCGTGGGCCGTCAGGGCCGCCGTCGCCAGCGCAATCGCGATCACAGACCCCGACACCCACGGGGGGCCAGATCGAAAGGCCATCGAGACCAACAACGGATAGATCAAGAGCAACAAAATATTGAGCTGATCGCTAAGGAAGCTGACCACGGAGATGGCTGTCGCCAAAAGAAACAGAAGACAGCGTTCAATGAGCCCACCGGCGCCGGCGTACATCGCCCAATCACGCTTCAACAGCAAAAGAACCGCCGGGGTCGCGATAAGTAAGCCCAGGGCATCCTCATCGACCCATAAGAACCAGTCGCTGACGAAATCGAACTTCGACGTAGCGAAGATAACGAGGATGGCCTCGCCGAGGGTCGCCTCAACGGTAGCGGCGAAGACGGCGATAGCGACGAATGTGCATAAACGCCGTATCCGGGACAGATCAATCGCGGCGCCGCAACATGAGCGCATCAAGAAGGCGACAGAAAAACTCAGAGCCGTATTCAAGCATGAGTATATTATATCTTGAGTAAGATCAAGATAATTTAATTTATCAATTACTATATTTACCAATAAACAAGATAAGGCAAATAGACTAGCCTTACGCGGAGGCAATACTAAAATACCAGCGACAACAACGCCATTGGTCGGCCAAAACGTATAATCATCGATCCGATTCTTACATAACAGCTCGATAACGATAATCAGGGCCGTATAGACAGCAGCAAGTGCGATCACCGTACCCAGGCCCCGGCGACGCTCGGCCGATCTATAAAGCCGCCATCTATGCCTCATGAATGACCCGACCGCCCGCAAGATACCGTTAACATCTAATGACGAAAACCCTTTCGCATCCTTTAATGGCGCTAAAGATTAAAATCGCCCAATTTTGCGACTCTTGAGCCGCCCTCAGCGGCCCACTAAGGTATTGAATTAACGCTATCAGCAAAAATTACCCTGCATAATCAGGCCTTCTCTCGCCCAATTTGCATCCCTCATCTATATTTGATAAATATTAAATAATTTAAAACATCCAATTATCGAGAATAATCAGATTACAGGCGAATATGGACCGCCTACCGCCGCCGCTCCACCAATTGACCGTCCTGGATCGCGAACACCCGGTCCATGAAGCCGGCCAGCTCCATATTGTGGGTGGCGATCAGGGCGCCGACGCCTTGGATGCGGGCGAGATCAAATAGGCTCTGGAACACAGCGCCTGAGGTGGCGGTGTCGAGATTGCCGGTGGGTTCGTCGGCCAAGAGCAGGCGCGGCTGGTTAGCGAGCGCGCGGGCGATGGCGACCCGTTGCTGCTCGCCGCCCGACAGCTGCGCCGGCTGGTGCGCCAGCCGATCACCTAAGCCTAGACGGACCAGCAGCTCCTTGGCCCGCGCCCGCGCCTTAGGCTTTGGCGTTCCCCCGATCATCTGAGGCAAGGCCACGTTATCCAACGCCGTGAATTCGGCCAGCAGGTGGTGGAACTGATAGACGAAGCCGATGCTGCGCAGGCGCAGGCCGCTGCGGGCGCGGTCGTTCAGCTCGGTGCAATCTACGCCTGCGACCGCGACGCGCCCCGCGGTCGGGTGCTCCAGCAAGCCCGCGGCGTGCAAAAGCGACGACTTGCCCGAACCCGACGGCCCGATCAGCCCGACAATCTCGCCCGGCCGAATGTCCAGATCGACGCCCTTCAGCACCTCCAGCGTACGGCCGCCGCCCGTCTGATAGGTCCGGGCGACGCCACGCAGCGACAGCACCGGCGCATGAGGGTCATGGGACGCCAACTCTGCGGCGGCCAGGGCCTGGGATCGGTTCAGCTGAGCTGTCCTACTCATAGCGCAGCGCCTCCACCGGATCGAGGCGCGACGCCCGCCAAGCCGGCGGCAGGGTGGCGATGAAGCTCATGATCAGGGCCGTAACCGCCACCACACCCACCTCGCCCCACTCGATCCGCGCCGGCAGCCGCGACAAATAGTAGGTGGAGGGATCGAACACGCTGACCCCCGTCACGGCCTCGACCGCCGACTGGATCGGGTCGATGAAGATACAGAACAGCGACCCCAGGATCAGGCCCGCGATGGTGGCGCTGACCCCGATCAGCGCCCCGCACATGAAGAAGATGCGCAGGATCGCGCCCTGGCTGGCCCCCATGGTGCGCAAAATGGCGATGTCTCGCCCCTTGTTCTTCACCAGCATGACGAGGCCGGAGATGATGTTGAGCGTGGCGATTACGACCAGGAGCGTCAGGATCAGGAACATGACGTTATGCTCGACCTGGAGCGCAACGAAATAGCCGTGGTTCTGATCGCGCCAGTCGGTGACGATGGCGCCGGGACCGGCCGCCCGCACAATCGCGGGTTTCAGACGGTCGATGTGATCCGGATCGTTCAGATTGACCTCGATCCGATCAATCGCATTGTCCCGCCCAAAGAAGAGTTGAGCCTGGGCGAGCGGCATATAGATATAGGCGGCGTCATAGGCGCTCATGCCCACGCTGAAGATACCGCCCACCGTATAGGTCTTGCTCTGGGGCGAGGTTCCAAAGGGCGTCGCCGGGCCGGAAAACGAGATCAGGGTGACCGAGTCGCCGGCCTTGACGCCGAGCGTATCGGCCAGCCGCGCCCCCACCAGGATCAGGTCGCCGCCGTAGTCGCCAGCGCCGAAGCCTTGCAGCGAGCCATCCTTGATATTGCTGGCGATGATCTTATCCGCCGCCACATCGGCCGGGCGCATGCCGCGCACGATAGCCCCGCTCGCCGCATCGGGCCCCTCAGCGCCAGCCTGGGCCTCGACCAGGGGCACGGCCTCGACCACGCCTGGGACGGCGCGCAAACGCTGAACGATATCGTCGCGCCCATGCCCGTTGATCGCCGGCCCGCTGACATAGACATGGCCGTTGAAGCCTAAAATCTCATTGGTCAGCTGCGTACGAAACCCGTTCATCACGCTCATGACGATGATCAGCACCGCCACCGCCAACAAGATGCCGACAAACGAGATGATCGAGATCAGCGCAACGCCGCCCTCGTTACGCTTGGCGCGCAAGTAGCGAACCGCGAGCGCGCGCTCCCAAGCGCTGAAGGGGCGGTCAGACATGGGCGGACCATCGCGGCTGTTCCGCTCGGCCTTGCCGAGCGGCCCCCTCCCGCCTCCGGCGTACTCCCCCATCGCTTCGCGATAGGGGAGATGAAACGCGGCGACCTTCATCCTCCCTATGCGCTTTGCGCATGGGGAGGGGGACCGCTGAAATCGGTGGAGGGGCCGCGCGGAAGCGCGGAAGACGCGCCCCCATCACGCCCCCAGCGCCTTCAGCGCATCGGCCAAGGGCAAGGTCTGGCGCTCGCCGGTCGCGCGGCGCTTCAACTCGACCACACCGTCCTTCAAGCCCTTAGGCCCGATCACCAGCTGCCAAGGTAGGCCGATCAGGTCCATCACGGCGAACTTGGCGCCCGGCCGCTCATCGCTATCGTCCATCAGGGGCGACTTCCCGGCGGCCGTCAGCGCGTTGTAGGCCTGATCGCAGGCGGCGTTCACGTCCACGTCGCTGGGGCGCAGGTTGACGACGCCCACGCCGAAGGGGGCGACCTCGTCCGGCCAGATGATACCGGCTTCGTCATGGCTGGCCTCGATGATCGCGCCAACGAGGCGCGACACGCCTACGCCGTAGGACCCCATCTGCGCCGGCCGCTCGACCCCATCGGCGCCGGTCACGACAGCGCGCATGGGCTTGGAATATTTGTCGCCGAAGAAGAACACCTGGCCGACCTCGATGCCCCGTGTGGTGATGCGCCGGTCGGGGGGCGTTTCGGATTCGAAGCGCGCGGCGTCATGCACGTCTTCGGTGGCGGCGTACGGCGCGGTCCATTGCTCGATGATCGGCGTCAGGTCGGCGTCATAGTCGATGTCGGCGGGGGGAATGGGCAGCTCGAGCACGGCCTTGTCGCAGAACACCGCCGACTCGCCGGTGTCGGCCAGCACAATGAACTCGTGGCTCAAGTCGCCGCCAATCGGCCCGGTTTCGGCGCGCATCGGGATGGCTTTAAGCCCCATGCGGCCATAGATGCGCAGATAGGCCGTGAACATACGGTTGTAGGTGGCCTTACCGGCCGCCTCGTCCACATCGAAGGAATAGGCGTCCTTCATCAGGAACTCCCGCCCGCGCATGACGCCAAAGCGCGGACGCTGCTCGTCGCGGAACTTCCACTGGATATGATAGAGGTTTTTGGGCAGATCCTTGTAGGAGCGAACGCTGGCGCGGAAGATCTCGGTGATCATCTCCTCATTGGTCGGCCCATATAGCATCTCGCGCTCATGCCGGTCTGTGATGCGCAGCATCTCGGCGCCATAGTCGTCATAGCGGCCGGACTCGCGCCACAGGTCAGCGAGCTGGAGCGTGGGCATCAGCAGCTCAACGCCCCCGGCGCGATCCATCTCCTCCCGCACGATCTTCTCGATATTCTTCAAGACGCGCAAACCCAGCGGCAGCCAGGCGTAAATGCCCGCCGCCTCCTGGCGCATCATGCCGGCGCGCAGCATGAGCCGGTGAGAGACGATCTGAGCCTCGGCCGGGGTTTCCTTTAGGACGGGCAGAAAAAAGCGCGACAGGCGCATAGAGGACCTTGCTGATGTTCGTGGCGCCGGAGAAACGGAAAACGTGAGTGCGCGGCGCGATGTCGGGTGCTGGGTTCTACCCGCCGAGCCCGTGGCATTGCAAACCCCGCATCCGTTTGGGCCGAACCAGAGGCGAAAAATGGGCGTAAAAAAAGAGCCGCGCGGATCAAACGCGCGGCTCAGTCAAATCGGGCCACTCGAACGACAACCATCAAGTTGTCAGGGATGAGAATGCCAAAGCCGGACCGGCGCGTCCGCCGTCGTATAAGGGCGCATGACGAAAAAGCGACGAACGCTTAGGTTTCGGGCGCCTAGATCAATGTTTGACCGTAATTCGCCTATCTCAGCGGCGCCGCACTCAGGTTTCCGGCAATTGCGGGATGTGGATGAAGTTGAAGAAGAACGCGAGCCACAGGGCGCCGACCAGCAGGGCGGATACCCAGGTGGTCGTGAGGAACTTGCGCTTCAGGTTCGGATTGACCGGTGCGCCCCGTTCGCAGCCCTTAGGCGCCGGCGTGCCGCTCTCGCTGGCGCCGCGCGTGCCGAGCGGCAGGACGGCGAACAGGACGGTCCACCAGGTGATGAAATAGATCGAGATCGTCCAGGCGAGGCCCATGGCGCTAGTCCACCCGCCAAACAGGACGCTGGCCCTCTCCTCGCCTGCGCGCAGCCGCGCGCGGGGGAGGTGGCGCGCCGCAAAGCGGCGTGACGGAGGGGGCGTACTGAGGGTTAAGCTTCCAGCGACGAGACCAAACGAGACGCGGCTGCGCCCCCTCCGTCACGGCCTTCGGCCGCGACACCTCTCCCGTGTCGCTTCGCGAAACAGGGGAGGAGAAGGACAGTGATTGGTTGGTCATGATGCAAACTAGTCTAAGCCCACCTCGCCCAGCGGCAAAGCCTCAATGCCCATCTGGCGTCGCCATCAGCTCGACCAAGACGCCGCCCATGTCCTTGGGATGGACGAAGATCACCGGCACGCCGTGGGCGCCGATGCGCGGCTCGCCGGCGCCCAGCACCGTCGCCCCCTTGGCGCGGAGCGCGTCGCGGGCCGCTAAGATGTCGGGCACCTCGAAACAGACGTGGTGCTGGCCGCCCCTGGGGTTCTTCGCCAGAAAGGCATGGATCGGCGAGGCGTCGCCATAGGGCTCGATCAGCTCGATCTGACTGTTGGGCAGGTTGACGAACGCGACCCAAACCCCCTGCTCCGGCAAAGCCTTGGGCTCGGTAAAGGATGTCGCGCCGAGCACGTCGCGGTACATCTTCAAGGAGTCGGCGATGGAGGGTGTGGCGACGCCGACGTGATTGAGTTTGCCGATCATGGTCTCAGCGTTCCCATTGCAGCGGACCTAAAATTCAGACGCAATTCGCTTCAAATGCGCACAAGATACGATCCCTTCCCCCTCAAGGGGGGAAGGGTTCAAACTTTGTAACCGCTAGCAAAATTGAAACTAAAGCCGCACCACCACCGTCTCCACCACAGGCCGGCGCTCCCAGATGCGCTGGGCGGTCTTTTTCAGGGTGCGGCCGACCGCCTGTTGCACGCTGCGATCATCGCTGCGGGCCTCAGTAGCCATGTTGGTGATGGCGTCTTCGGCGTCTTCGGCCAGGTCGTCGAAGGCGTCGCTAAGCGGATAGTCGTCGTCGCCCGGCAGGCCGATGCCGCGCACTTCCACGTCGGCGGCGAGCTTGTTCTTCTTGTCGAGGGTGACCGCGACGATCAGCACGCCGTTGGCGGCGGCGTGGCGGCGTTCGCGCAAGGGATCGCTGTTCTCCGGCGTCAGGACACCGCCGTCGAGGAACAGACGGCCCGACACCACCTCATCGATGATCTCGGCCCGGCCCGGCGCCAAACGCACCATGTCGCCGTTCTTAGGCGCCACCGCTTGGGGCGTCTGCAGTTCACGGGCGAACGCCAGGTGTTCGAGCAGATGTCGCCGCTCGCCGTGGGTCGGGATGGCGATTTGCGGCCTCGCCCACTGATACATCTGGGCCAGCTCGTCACGGCAGGGGTGGCCAGACACGTGGATGCCCGGATGATCGCGGTCGGAATAGAGGCGCACGCCGCGGCCGGCGAGCCGGTTTTGCAGGTTGCGGATCGGGATTTCGTTGCCCGGAATAACCCGCGAAGAGAAGACGCAAGCATCCCCCTCGCCCAGGCTAATGTGGGGGTGATTGCCCTCAGCGATGCGCGACAGGGCGGCGCGGGACTCGCCCTGGCTGCCGGTGCAGAGATAGAGGATCTTGGACTTGGGGAAGCTGTTGGCTTCCTGATCGTTCACGAACGGCTTGCAATCCTGCAGCAAGCCGACCGAGCGCGCCGCGGCGGCCATCCGGTGCATGGAGCGGCCCAACAGGCAGACCCGGCGACCGGCGTTTTCCGCCGCCCGGATCACGCTCGACATGCGCGCCACATTGGAGGCGAAACAGCCGACGGCG
>Ga0116227_10012002_pt1 | contig 14329 bp, 8 predicted proteins | sample S1TSphgellanicum_FD_89693 | JGI IMG/M metagenome (GOLD analysis project Ga0116227, IMG submission 89693) | Host-associated microbial communities from peat moss isolated from Minnesota, USA - S1T2_Fb - Sphagnum magellanicum MG | ecosystem: Host-associated > Plants > Peat moss > Unclassified... | reverse complement strand
TCACCGGTGTCGACGGAGCGGCGCCACGTCGAGACGACTCGGTCCAGATCTTCGGGATGAATAAGGTCAGTCCACGTTACTAATTGTGTATTGCGTGCACCAATAAAGTCGAGCAGGCGTTGGTTCACGTACGAGAGTTCGCCGGCGGGCGTGCCACACCAAATCAAGGCCGGAACCGTATCGACCAACAGCCGCAACTGGCGCTCGTTTTCCAGCAAGGTGTCGGAGCTCCGCCGGCGGTCGTCGACGTCGCTGATCACGCCATACCACCGCAAGATGGCTCCAGCACTGCTTCGGGCTGGTGTTGCCCGGGTGTGCCACCAGCGGTAGTCACCGTCGACCAGTCGAATACGATATTCGGCCTCGAATGGAATGCCGGTGTTAACGGAAGACAACCATTGGTCCACGATGCTGTCGCGGTCTGCCGGGTGAATAATATTTTGCCAGCCCGACTGCCGGAAAGCTTCCAACGACATGCCAATAGCGCTCAACACGGGTTGATTTACGTATTCAATCTGTCCTTGAGCGGAGGCCGACCAAACCTTCCCGGGAATGGCATCCAGAAGTGCGCCCAGGTCGTACACGTCCGATGTCATAACGACACCCTCGTGAGTCGGCTCATGCATATTGGCGCTGACTCCTTGCGTGTTGGGAGCCAAAAGACCCGAAGGGTCTCAAAGGCCGGCTCCATTCCGTTTCAGTCGCCTGGAAGGAAGCCCGGGGTGCCCTCGGCTACGCCATCCCGGGCCTCGACGGAACTATGGCGCTCACCGATTGTAAAGATCCAATCTCGTCTTGAATAAATCCGCACAGCATTATTGTACTAGACTCGCCGCGATGTGGTCGCCGATTCCGTGGCGTTAGGCGCCACGGCGGCGACCAAATGTTATTGGTCGCTCACATCGACAAAGGTAATTTGGCTCTAGCAGTCCACCGCCCGGGAGGCAATCATAGATTTCTATGACTAAAACGGTGAAGGGGCCGAGTTATTCTCATGCTGTGGCGCTCTACGTCTGCGATGTTCGGTCACTGGAGGGTTCTTGGGAACTTCCCCTCTCGCGCCGGGAATTATTATTGCGTGTGCGGCTCTGTTGGGCTGCGCCGCTGGGGTAGCGGTCGAACATGCGGTGAATTTCCCGATTCCGCGCTCGCTGTTAATGGCGGGGTCAGCAATTATCGGGTCGCTGACGGTCATCGCCCTAGATCGAGGGCGCGTCGCCATGGCATTGCGTGTAAAACCCACCTCGATTGAGCACGCCTTCACACCGGTCGCAACCGATCAATCGCTCGACAGTCTTCCGGGACTAGCGTGGAGTGCCCTTGCATCGGGCGCCTTCTGGCAGGCCGGCAAGCGGTTCCTCGCTTACACTGGCTACTCGAATTCGGATCTCATGGAACGCTGGGATTCATGCGTTCATCCAGATGACATTGGCGCCTATCGAGCCGCCTGTGCGAAATCAAATGTTCTGGACGAGGGCTGCACGCTGGAGCTTCGATTGCGGGCGACCGACGGCGCCTATCGCCGCTTCCTGGCCGGCGCTCAGTCGACGCGCGACCCTGGCACAGGGAGCCATCGATTATGTTTCGTGGCGCATGAAATGGCGGAGCGAAACACCCGCGAAGTCCGACTTACGCTCGAGGAGCGGGGACTGCGTACGATAGTCGACACGATCCCGGGTTCCGTATGGCGGGTCGGCCTGGAAGGGCTTCAGTTCCTGAACCGCTATACGACCGAATATACGGGTAAGACAGCTGTCGAACTCGCGGGGGATGCGTGGAAGGAGGTGATTCATCCGGACGATCTTGAGCAATTTACCGCGAAGTGGATGGCGGTGGTCCGATCGGGAGCCGATCTTCAGATCGAGTTTCGAATGCGACGTCACGATGATCGCTATCGATGGTTTCGAACGTTGGGGAGCCCGCTTCGAGACGACAACGGGAACATTACCGGCTGGGTTGGAATTGATCTCGACATTGACGACGAGAAAACGATCGCGCGAGCGTTGGAAGCCAGTGAACGTTCCTTGAGTCAGCTGCTCGAAAGTATTCCAGGAATGGTGATGGCGTTTCGCTCGGATGGTCGAATAGACTATGCCAACCGTCGTGTGACCGATTTCCTGGGTTTGCCGCTCCCCCGCATTCGCGAGCACGGATGGATTTGGAACTTGCATCCGGGCGACATCGAGCGGGTTCAGAAGGAGTGGAACGCGTGCCTTGCAACCGGACGAGACATGGAATCGACCTATCGGTTGCGGCACTTTGATGGCGGCTACCGTTGGTTTGACTGTCGAGTACATGCCGTGCTGGATGCTCAGGGGCGACGATTCCAGTGGTACGGATTGCTTACCGATATTGACGAGCGCCTGCGCGCCGAGGTCGCTCTGCGCGAGCCGCAGCGCAGCTTTCGCGCAATGCTTGATGCTATTCCAGGAATGGTTTTCGTTGCTTCGGCCGACGGAGCCATCGAATACATGAATCAACGCTTGTTGCAGTTCATCGGCATTTCCCTCGAATCGGTGCTCAACGACAGTTGGAGCCGAATCATTCATCCCGAGGATCGAAATCGGTTTGTCGCCTCGTGGTCCGCCCACGCAAAAAGTGGGAATTCCATGAAAGGAGAATACCGCGCCGCGCAGAACGATGGGAGTTGGAGATGGGTTCACGCCATGGCGGAACCGTTTCGCGACGACGATGGCAAGATTCTGCGCTGGTATGGGTCCGTCGTAGATATCGACGACCGACATCGGTTTGAAAATGCCCTGCGAAACAGTGAGCATTCACTGCGTAAAATCACCGAAACCATCCCGGCGCTCGTGTGGCGATCCACGCCAGCCATGCATCTCGATTACATCAGCGATCGACTCGTTCAGTACACTGGAAAGACATTGCAGCAGTTCGCGCTGACCGGTTGGACTGACGTGGTGCATCCGGACGATCTCAAGTCCGCACTCCCGGCAATTCTGCATGGCTTCGATACCGGCTCTCCCTATGCGGTTAATTATCGAATGCGGGACGCGGAAGGAACCTATCGATGGTTTGAGGTACGGGCCAATCCACTACGCGATCTCGATGGCGTCATAGAGCATTGGTACGGATTGCATATTGACATCGATGAGCGAAAACGACTGGAAGACGCGCTGCGGCAATCCGAGGCAAAACTGACCCGTGCCATGCAAGTAGCGGCGGTCGGTGAGCTGTCGGCGTCCATTGCCCACGAGATCAATCAGCCGCTGGCCGCAATTGCGGCCAATGCAAATGCCTGCGAGCGGTGGCTTGGCACGGATCCACCCCGGGTGGATCGTGCGCGCCTGAGTATCAAGAGCATCATTCAGGATACCTCGCATGCGGCGCAGGTGGTTGAGCGGACGCGAGCTCTCTTCAAGGCAGCTAAACCCCTTAAAACGCCGATGAACATCTATGATGTAATCCGGGAAGTAACCAGCTTGATGGCCCGTACCTTCAGCAAACAGAACATTACGGTGACCTTGTCATTAGCCGAAAACTTGCCACTTGTTCCGGCGGACAAAATTCAAATCCAGCAAGTGATGGTGAACCTGGTACAAAATGCGTGCGACTCGATGGCCCAGACGATGGCACGCCATCGATGCCTCGCAATTGCTTCTCATCGTATCGATCAGGAGCTTGTAGTAGAGGTGCGGGACAATGGCGAGGGATTGGGGGATACCGGTAAGGTGTTCGAGTCGTTTTTCACGACCAAGAGCGATGGCATGGGGATGGGGTTGGCAATTTCGCGGACCATCGTCGAAGCTCATGGCGGTAAGATCACGGCGACTCATAACGCGCCGATGGGGGCCACTTTTACCTTTACGTTGCCTCTGGATAACACGGATGACGGATGTGCCCGTGCTGTCAACGGGGGCTCTCCAGCGCTTGGGATGGGTCACAAAGAAGTGCCTCCGGATGCGTGAGCTGCCGTACACCATTGCCGTCGTGGATGACGATACCCGGGTGCTGTATTCACTGCAAAATTTGTTGGAATCGTCGGGATATGCGGTTCACACTTTCCCATCCGCGGTGTCCTTCCTCGCCGCGAACATCATAGGCGATATCGATTGTCTGATAACGGACATCGGGATGCCGGGGATCGACGGATTGGAGTTGCAGAGGCTCGCGGCTCTGGAGCGCCACGCATTGCCCGTAATCCTCATTACTGCGCGAAAAGATATTAACCGAGATCAAAGCAGAGCCGCCAACAATCACGGGATTTTTCAAAAGCCATTTGACGGCGCGGAGTTCCTGACCGCCGTGGCCGGCGCATTGCGCGAGAGTGGGAATGAGTAAGCCTATTGAAATCTCTAGTTCGAGACTATCGTATTCGGTGGGGCGATTCGCTGAGAGAACCATCAGTGTAACCACTAATGATACATGGTTGTGGGGGCGAAATGGGACGAAGCGCATTGTCTGACCGGATGTCGAAACATTCCAGCGAATTGCATGGCGGCGCGCGGGTCTATATTAATGCGCCTCCGGATCTCCCGTTGCGATATTCGGAGTTGTCCGAAATCGCGATTGATTCGGTTGAATTATTGTCGGCGTTGATTGCCAATGGGGAGGCTTGTAAGAATTGGTTGGCGGGTGACCGACCCAACCTAGACCGGGTCAGAGCGACCGTTGTCCGTATGATTCGCGATGCTCGGACATTGTCGGACTTGATTCAAGGTGGCCGCGGTGAAAGCAACCCGGAGCGATAGGAGGGGAAGGTTAGAGGGAAATTTGAAGTCGGAGCCCGACCGAGCGAGGGCGTCCGAGGTAAACTGTATCGCCGGGCTGAAAACGCAGATAGCCGTTTGGATTAATGCCTGTGATGATCTGCGTATTGGTCAGGTTGCGAACGTAGAGCGTCATTGCCGTCGTGCCAGCGGTCCATGTACCTGCCACGTTTGCGACCCGAGTGGCCGGTATTTTCCGAAACAAAGTGCTTCCGGCGTCGAATTCAGTTCCTTCTGCACTTCGGTAGTCGTAATCGGCTTGCAGCGACAAGATCCCAATGGGCAATTGTCGCCGGTAACCGGCACTTGCCCGTAGGATTTCCCGCGGAGAGTAGGGGACCTGGGCGCCCTCGGCTGCGTCCAGGTTGGGTATTGGCTCGCTCGTCTTAGCGTCAGTGAAACTTGCGCTTACTCCTAGTCGGAGGGAGCGGGTCACCTGGAACTGGCTATCGAGATCAACCCCAGTGCTTCGGATCTGCCCGGAGGTCTGTTCAAAATAGTAGCCACAGGTGAGATCGTGGCGAGATTGCACGTTGGACCAGCGTGTAAGGAAACCCGTGGCGTTGAGCACTAGGCGTTCGCCTTCGAGCTCCGATTTTTCCCCGACTGAGTATGTCCAGAGCTGGTCAGGGCCATAGGTGGCCGGAGGCTTGCTAAGCCGCTGTTCGGCGAGCGAACCTGCGCACAGAGCGGCGGGGATTGGCTGGTTGACGCCGCCATAACGAAAGCCGCGAGAGGCTTCGGCAAACACCATCACCTGATCGGAGATGTGATGTGCCAAGTTGATGCGCGGATTTACGCCGTTCTCCGTACCGTCACCCGAACCAATTTCGGGATCGTGGGGTCCCAATGCTCCCGTGAGACCGCCGGCGTATAAATTGAAGGACTGATGCCAGTGGAATCCTCGAAGGCCGACCGTCAGCTCGAGCGGATCCAGACGAGAGAACGTGAACTCGCCATATAGCGCCGCTTGGCGGGTAGTTGGCGCCTGCAATCCCGTGTATTGATCATTCGGCTGGGCGGCCCCAAAGTTAAGGGAATTGATGCCAAAAGCCGCGTCCAATCCGGGCGTCGGGATATCGATAGATTCCGTCCGATGCTGTTCTTCGAGGAAAAGACCGGCAATCCAATGGCCGTACCAGTTTGGGTGAGAACTGATACGAAACTCTTGCGCGATGTCGTCCAATCGGTTGTCGATCACGACGGTGGATCGCGTGGCCTCCGGGAGTCCAAAATAGTATTCGTCGCCGTATTGAAATCCAGCCAGATTACGGATTCGCCGTCCGAGATAGGATGTGGATGACGCAAAGACCGCCTGTGGCGAATCATAGGTTATAGCGAGGTTAGCAACGCCCAGCTTGTCCAAATACGTCTCCCGCGTGTTGGAGTCGAATTGATTAGGCGCCAATTGGCTGTAGGCGTCGTTGTGTCCACCCGCTTGCACGTCCAAATAGAAATAGCTGGCATCCGCTGTGAGTGGTCCCCCGTTGTCCCATCGAAGGGCCGTCCTGACCTGCAGATTATTCTGCCAATTCGCATCTGTGACACCCGTTCCCCGGTTGTCGATGTAGCCACCGTCGCGTCCATCGTAGGCGTTGAGGCGAAGGGCTAACGCATCGTTGACTAGTGGCAGGTTCGCCATCCCTCGTATGCTGTAGCTCGCAGCGCCTCCTTCCGTCGCCCCAACCGAGGAGTCAACCGATCCCTGCACAGCGGTCGGATTCGGCTTTTGCGTGATGTAACGGAGGGTCCCGGCCATCGCCCCGGCGCCATACAGCGTACCCTGAGGTCCCCGAAGGATTTCGATTCGCTCGAGATCCCCGATCTGGATGGCCGGGGTAGCACCGGCGACCGAGATGGGCGTGTCATCCAGATAGACCGCCACCAACGGCTGTACTTCCACATCCGAAGGGTCTGGTACACCCTGAGAGTTGACGCCGCGGATTATAATGTTGTTCTGCCCACCGCCGAGTTCCACCACGGAGATTCCTGGAACCCCGCGGAGAATGTCGGACAGGGTCTGATTCGAGGTCGGTCCCCAGCGACTGGGGTCCAAAACGGTAATGTCCATGGGGACCGATTGCAGGCTTTGCTCTCCTTGGCGATTCGCAGTGACGATCACGTCATCCAAGGAAGGCTCCGTTTCGGCCGCGGAAGAGCTCGCGTAGATCCGTGCAGCCACCACCGTACTTCCGAAGATGCAACCTATCCGTAACAATGCGGTGAGGTGGCAATTGCCGGCTTTCCTCTTCATGAGCACTGCCCGTCCATCTCCGTCCCAATTAACTGGACTTTAGACCACCGCGCGCTTGTGCGTTTAAGCTAGCAGCTCCCGCCGTTGCTCGTACATCATAGCTATCTATGATACGTCGCTACTGTTCGCGACGTTGCCGCTGCATCGATGAAATCAATGTAATGCCCCGATTCGCTTCTCGCGGCATAAGAGGGACGGAGGTCAGGAAGCAGAGGTGATTGGATGCGAACCGAGTCGTCAATTCAAAGGCGACGAACCGGTTAGGTAGGCGTCGCGACTAGGGATCGTTACCATTACCGCCGTACCGCCGTTCATCACACTATGGATCTGGACGGTGGCACCGACTCGCGCAGCGCGTTCATCGATCCCCTTCAATCCCCAATGATTGGTGCGCCCAGAAGCAATCAATTCCGCGGGCATTCCAACGCCGTTATCCTCAATCGTCATCAGGAATCGATTTGCCGAGAAATCCAGAGTTGTATGGACTATCGACGCCTGCGCATGGCGGGCAGCATTCGATAGCGCTTCCTTGCAGATCCAATAGAACTCCGTGCGCACCGCCGGCTTCAGAACCTTCCGTTCGCCATTCACGTGCATTTGGAAAGAGACCGAGTTTGATCTACCCATTTCAGTCAACAAGGACTTAATCGCTTCATCCAACGCTTCTTGAGGCGTCTGTGGAAGGCGTAGGCCGCGTACGGTTTGGCGACTCTCGTCAATCATCTGGCGTAACTGGCGAAACACGCGTTCGATCCGTGGAATAGCCGTGGAACCCGGTGCCAATTCCTCGCGCGCGACTTCCAGCTGCAGTGAGGCACTGAGGAGGCCCTGCAGCAGCGTGTCATGTAAATCTCGCGCAATCCGGGTTCGTTCGCTGATTCGCGCCTCCATTCGAATCCGCCACTGCTCATTCACCTTGAGTAAGCGGAGTCGATATAAATAGCCGAAGGCGATGATCGCCAGGATGCCATAGAGGGCTCGCGACCACCAGGTAGCCCACCAGGGCGGCAAAATGCGGATGGTAAAGGTGGCGCCCGGTTCGCTCCAAGCGCCGCGGGAAGCCGCCGATTGTACATATAGGACGTAATAACCAGGCGCCAACGACGTGTACGCTGCACGTCGAACCCGAGAGTCACTTTCATACCAGATCCGATCAAGACCGGCCAATTGATAGCGGTAACGGGTACTTTCAGCGTTGGCGAAGGTCATTCCCGAGAATGCGATTGCGAACGTATTTTCCCGATGCGTGAGCGTAATGCCGTCCGCGTACGCGATTGATCGGGTCATCGGTGCGTGGGAGCCGATTGCCACTGCTCGTCCGGACACTTCAATATCGGTCAACACCGTTGCGACCGTGGAATGGACCTCCTGGAGGACCTCCGGATAAAACCCCACGGCACCGGCAAACCCGGCGAAAAACATTTCGCCGCGCTTGCTTCTGAAGCAGGTGGACCATCCCGTGAGATCCTCCCCAGGGAGGCCATCGACAGTGGAATAATTGTTGAACGTGTTGCGGGTAGGATCAAAATGCGACAGCCCTTTGTTGGTGCTCAGCCAGAGGTCACCGCGCCCGTCCTCCAAGATACAACTGATGGAATTGGCGGGTAGACCGTCGCGCCGATCAAAAGTGAAGAAGCGACCCTGGAGGGGATCTAAACGACTCAATCCGTTTTGTGTTCCGATCCACACATCACCCCGGGGACTTACGTGTACCGAGGGCACTGTGTCATCACCCAATACCGTGGAAATACCCGATTGAGATTTGATCACGGTAAACTGGCCGGTGGCGGGATCGAAATGGTGTAGTCCGGAATGCGCGGATCCAAGCCATAGCGTGCCGTCCTTGGCTTCGTCGATTGCGACGTAGCTCTGGCTCAGGCGGTTGTTGGGATCAACCTTGTATACATGAAAAGTTTGCGTTTGGTAATCGAATAAATCCAGGCCGTCATCGGTCGCAATCCAGAGTCGATCCTTATGGTCGACAAAAATCTTGTGTACTTCATCGTTGCTCAGACTGTTTGGGACGGCGGGATCGTGGCGATAGGTGGTTATTCGCCCGGAGTGCGGGTCGTAGCGGCTAACGCCTTGATTAAATGTACCAAACCAGATGGAGCCGGAGGAGTCCCCGCTAATGGTTATGACCATCGGCCTGGATCCCAGCGGCAGGGAGCGCAACCGACGCAGGCTGCCCTGGTGATCTATTTCGTGCAAACCCTCGTCATTTCCGATCCACAAGATGCCATCGGCGTCCTCGTAGATGGCATTGACGAAGTCGGTGGTCAGACTGTTGGAATTTTCAGCATCATGCTTGAAAGACTCAAATTGTAAGTTCCGCTGAAGGAAATGATTGGGGCCGTGGGAATGCAAACCGGTCCATATATTGCCCTCACGGTCTTTAAATAGGGCAATAACCTTGTCTTCAGCAATGCTCTCAGGGTCCGGCGGGTGGTTTCGATAATGCAGGAAACGCCGGTTTATGCGATCGTATTCGAGCAAGCCAATTCCAGGAGACCCCAGCCATAGCCGTCCTTGGTCGTCCTCGACCATTCCCATGACGCCGGTCAACTGGTCATCAGGGGGTGCGCGGCCATAGAAGGAATAGCGGGTCACCGCATTGGTTGATGGGTTGTAGAGGGCCAGTCCGCTACCTGTGGCTTGGTATACCCAAAATGCCCCCGATCGATCTTCGTAGAACGCAACTTGCACGGCGTCGGCCATCGGAATGCGAAAAGTCACGTGTCCCGTTTGTCGGTCGAGTTGCTCCAAACCGTTGCGAGTGCCCACCCATAGGTGGCCACTATTATCCTGGCCGGTCCAATTGACATCATTGGTGCTGAGAGTACTCAAGTCATTGGGCGAATGGCGATAGTGCTTGATGTCGCCGCTCGATGGGTTGAGGGACGTCAAACCAGACCCAGTGGCCAGCCACAATATTCCGTCAGTATCCTGCGATATATGTACGACGGTGCCACCGGTTCCATGCAAGTCGTCTTGGTCGATGTGATAGTGCGTAAATGCTTCAGTCGACGGGTCGAATCGATTCAAGACCTGGTTACAGCCGATCCAGAGGATGCCTTTCCTGTCCTTGAAGAGGGAATATACCCACGCGCCGGACAAACTATTGGTCTGTCCGGGTTCATGCACAAACACCTTGAATTCGTAGCCGTCAAACCGGTTCAGGCCATATTGGGTTCCAAACCACATGAATCCTCGATCATCCTGGACAATCTGGGCGACGCGGGTTTGAGAGAGGCCTTGTGCCGTTGATAGTCTACTAAATTGTAGGCCTTGAGCATCCACGACGGGCAGAAACAAGGTGGATGTGGCAATCGAAGCAGTGGTGGGCGCCGCGGACGGCGCTGCAGACTTGGTGGTTGGTAAGGGGGAGTCGGCGTCGGATGGCAGCCCAAGCAAGCATGACGCCAATATAACGAGAAGGGCCCCGACTTTCATCTAAAGGTGGTCTTGAAAGCGATGCCGATGGTGCGCGGGCGCAGAGTCGTGGCGGCGGAGAAGCCAGGGGCCCGCCGGAAATCAAGGAAAGGCTCCGCATCCAGTAAATTGTCGACAAGGATGCGAAATTGCGCGAGTCCATGCTGGAACGTGCAACTCAAATTGACGACTCCGTATCCCGACTGAACAGCAGTCGGATCCGGCAACAAGGCCTGGGCTCCGTTCGGGTAGGTAACCGTCGCGTCGGGAGTAAACTGCCGCAAGTTGGTACCGTGATATTGGTATTCGGCATGTAATTGCGCCTCCCACTCTGGCTTGACTTGAACTCGATATTCAGAATAGGCGTTGCCCTCCCATCGTGGCGTGTCGAGCAGTGGCTGTCCCACGTGCGCCGGAACATCAAGCCCCGACTGGGTAATGCGGCTGTTAATATAGGAAAGATTCCCGCCGACTCTCCAGCCGAAGCCAACTTTTGTCACCGCGGACCACTCGACACCCCTGACCGAAGCCGCACCGGCGTTGCCGATATAAGAGAACGCACAGTGCGGAAGTGTCACTTGTTGTTGAATTTGTCTCCAGTCGGTGTAATAAATTGCAGCGTTTAGCGTGGTGCCCTCGTCCTTTAATTGATTCTTGGTCCCGAGTTCGTAGGTCCAGAGGTCGTCGGGCCGGAACGCGTCCGGAGTGCGCTGTAGTCCCAGCAGCGCTAAATCGGGAGCGCAGAGAGGGCTATCGGTATTGAAGCGATTGGGGCCGCCCGGGCGAAAGCCTTTCGCAGCGGTGGCGTACACGAGATCATCGTCCGCAAATCGGTACGAAAGGGCCAGGCGGGGAGTGACGCCGACATTGGTACTGCGCTTGTCGTCGATCGATGTGGGTCCGCCGTTGAAAACACCGTCGAATGCACCGTCGACACGTTGTTTGATATCGAACCATCGTAATCCCAGGTCCACGGTCCATTGCGTATTCCAAGCGTACGAAAGATCCCCGAACAGGGCCTTCTGCCGTGTCTTTGTACTTTGGTTTCCGGAGTAGTAGGTGTTTGTTCCACTTCCGAAGTATTTCCCGGCCCCTGCCGTGTCGATCCATTGGGCCAAGTCATCGCTCTGTTGAGAATAATAAGCGCCTGAGAGCCATTGCCATGGAGACGAGGAATCCGATGACATGGCGCGTAACTCCTGGGAAAAGGTCCGGGAATTGGTAATTGAACTGTTATAGGAGTCGTCGCCGAGGAGGGCGGGGACCAACTCCCCAACAAATAAGGAGAAGTCGCGATCTAACTCGACGTGACGATCTACTTCCCCGGTCAGCCACGTAATGCGGATGGAGTCCACGGTTTTGCTGACGTCGAGACTGTAGACATTCAGAACGTCGATGGTGGGCTGGTTGAAGCGGGCTGTATTTTCGAAGCGGGGTAGATTGGTGAAGAATTCGTCGGGGTTGGCCTTGTCGCTGTGTTGAAGGGTGGCGATCGGCAAGATCACGAGGGAGTTTTCCACCACATATTGACCCGATAGGCGTACGGTCGATGTGCGGCGTGTATTGTCGTCACTCTCGACGAGCCGGCTCTGCGAGGGATAAGTTACCGGGGTAAACGGCGCTGGCGGCAGAGTGTTGCTTTCCGTCCAAACTTGGACGGCGCCATTGGCAATATTGCTCACATAACCGCCGTCGAAGCGATAGTCGCCGGCCAGACGAATCGCCAGTCGGTCATTTGCCAGGGGTAAATTGACCACCGATTCGGCGCTGTAAGACCAACCGCCGTGGTCTATCGACGCTAAGTCTGTATCAACCCCTACGGAAAATTGGTTCATGACCGGGATTCGGCTTACGTACTTGATTGCACCGCCCATGGCGCTGCCGCCGTAGAGCGTCCCTTGAGGACCCTTTAACACCTCGATCCGTTCCAGATCAACGAACGTCGGATCCGACGCGCCGGAGAAGCTGTTGTTGATCGTGACAAGCGAGATATCGTCCAAATAGATCCCGACCGTGGGACTTGCGGCGGTGGTACTGATTCCTCGGATGGAATATCGGCTTTGACCCGACTCGACGCCGGAATAGGACACGCCCGGTATAGAGAGCAACACATCGTGGAAGTCTCGGCTGGCCGATCCGTCGAGATCGGCACCAGAAACCGCGGTAACTGACATGGGTATCTCTTGAGCGCTTTGTTCGCGTTTTTGTGCGGTCACAGTGATGGGAGCGAGGGGGTCCTCGCCCGCCCCCTGAGTTTCCGCCCATACACCCAACGAGCCCAGCAGAATGCCGGTAGCAGGAAGACCCTTATGGGAGAGCCGGTTCCGCACCCTGCGATCTTCGCTCCACGCGCGATTCATGCTGTCGTTGGTCAGATATCGAGGAGGCCAAGTTGCATGGCGATAACCACCGCGTGGGTGCGGTCGTTTGCCTGGAGTTTGTCTACTAAGTTCTTAATATGAAAATTGACGGTCGCTTCAGCGACTGACAACTCGCTGGCAATTTGCTTGTTTCGAAGGCCTTGTTGGATTAGAGCCAGCACCTGCAGTTCACGACCAGTCAATGCGGTGCCGCCCATTTGGGTCGCGAGGCGTGCAGCGACGTCTGCTTGAATATAGCGCCGACCCAAGTGGACAGCCCGGATCCCGGTCAATAGCTCTTCGCGGAGCGCAGTTTTTAGCATGAACGCGGACGCGCCGGCTTCCAAGGCGCGCTGGATGTCGGCACCGCCTTCGGATGTCGTAAGAATGATAATGCGAGCTTTCGGAAATTGACGAAGGATCGACTTCATCACGTCGACGCCGTGGCCGTCCGGAAGTCGCAAGTCCAGGAGCATGATGTCGGGGCGATGTTCGCGATAAGCACCGAGCGCCTGATCCGCGGATCGGGCGTGCGCCACAATACTCAGATCTTCCTGTGACTCGATGATGGCGGCGAGTCCCTCCAGAAAGACGGGATGATCTTCTACGCAAACGATTCGAATGCGATCCGACCTGATGTTCACAACTCCTCCGGGGTGGCGGCGTACCGCGTGGTGCTTTGGACGTGTCCGAGCCACGTCAACCTATAGAAAACTAGAGGTGATGCTACCGCGAAGGTCGAGAAATCGTTTTAATGGTTAATGTTATAGACTGGTGCCCGCAACTGATGTAGTGCTCTCGATTTTGCGTGGAGCAAGTCGGCGAGAATTTTGTATCAACCTGATCATTGGCTCTTGTTCATGGCCAGGCGGGAGCCAACGTGTTGGCAATGTGGTTGCTGGAGCTGTGTCTGCGCCGGGAATACAGCCGCTACGATGTCATTCGAACTTTCGAGAAGGCTCGCTGACCCCAGCGGCCGCGCCCAACCAGACGATCGCGGGATTGGAACCGCTTAAGGACGGCGGCTTCGTCTCGACCGTCCTCCCCGAGACCGCCTGCGCCTGCTGGCGGACCGTCCGCTTCGACATCGCCCGGGCGCACCTGGCTGCCGACAGCCTCAATGTCGCCTCTGAACTCGGGGTGCATTTGATTCTAATGCAATAACTCCCGGTAGGATTTCTCGAAAAATATATCGGCGGACTTAAATTTGTCTCCATAAAACAACGGCTTGCTGCTCTGGATTACAGGCAAGCTACCTCGCCCCGGCAGCGCCGCTCACGCGCAATTGTTCAAACACGCCTGACCGCCGTCCGGCCGAATTGATCGCCGCGGTATCGCACGCGATGCCGTCAATGGCGATTCGCCGGAGACTTTGGCCGGGCGGCTCCGTTCGCCAACAACCGCTCCGACGTCGGATCGGTTTGGACGCCGTTCACACCAAAAAATCACCCGTTCGTCGGAATTCCGCGGCGCTTCGCAGGCCTCGTTTGAGACAGTAACCACGCCACGTAATCATCCGACCTTATAGGAGACGCGAAATGAACACTGTGAAC
>Ga0116227_10012001_pt1 | contig 14329 bp, 8 predicted proteins | sample S1TSphgellanicum_FD_89693 | JGI IMG/M metagenome (GOLD analysis project Ga0116227, IMG submission 89693) | Host-associated microbial communities from peat moss isolated from Minnesota, USA - S1T2_Fb - Sphagnum magellanicum MG | ecosystem: Host-associated > Plants > Peat moss > Unclassified... | reverse complement strand
TGAAAAATGTCTTTTTTTGCTTAGGTTTTGGGTGAAAATTTTTGGGTGTTGTTGGGGGTGGGGGTTTTTGGTTTGTTAGGTGGAAAAAATTTCTTTTTTCTTCCTTTTTTTTTTTTTTTTTTTTTGGGTTTTTTCTTATTTCTAATGTAGTTCTATATCTTCCTTTCATGTGGTCTTTTTCTTTCTTAAAATCTTTCATATTTCTTTCTTTCTTTCTTTGTCTTTTTTTATTTTGTATTTTTTTGTATTTTTCATAGAGTTTTTATTTGTGTTTTGTTATGTTGATGTTCTCTTTATGCCTTTCACAAAACCTTTCTCTTTTTCTTTTATTATGCCTTTTTATCTTTGTTTCCTTTGTCTTTTTATCAAATCTTTCAAATAAATTATTTCTTTTTTTGTTTATCCTATTGTCTTTGTTTATATTTTCTGCTTCATTTCTTTCTATCAAATCTTTATATTTGGTTTTACATTCCCCCCCTTTTAATTTATCAATTTTTTTTCAATGTTATCTTTTTATTCTTGTTTATTTATATTTTTATAATATTTATGTTAATGTTTCAAATGTTCCTTTATGTATTTATCTTTTTTCTTTTTCAAGTCTCTCACTTTGTGTATCTTTTTTCTTTTTTTCTTTTTTTCCTTTTTTTTTAATCTTTTGTTTTTTTCCATTATTATTATTATTCGTTTATGTTCTTACCTTTCACTATCACAAAAATAAATATTTTAGGTACATCATAAAAATGCAAGTAAGTAGGTGGTAGCCTAGCCTACCTTGTCTAGCCTAACCAACCTAATTATATTAATTTAACCTATTTAATTACTTTAATCCCTTAGGCATGCACATAGGTTACAAGTATAAATAATTGAACCCCTCATTTCAATAATGATAAACTAAGTCGTTACCAATGAATTGCACCACCAAAAGGTGACAAGTCTTGTCAAGTTTTTTATTTCACATGGTTATTTATGTAAATTATTAAGAAGGCTAGGTAATTAATAAGTAGGTGGGGATGTAGGTGAAGGAGGTAAATAAGTACGTATAGGTATGTAGTTAGGTAGGTAGACTCAGGTACAAGGTACATAGACCTAGGTAAATCTAGGCCTAGGTAGGTAAATGAACTTAAATATAAGATATGTAGACCTATTTGATTATCTATCAAATTGAAAATCCATAGGATTTTGTAATCCTTCAAATTTATTTAAAATTTAATAAAAATTCACTAGTAAAAAAAAACACATTCATTTAAGCCTTAATCTTCTAATCAAAATGGATATGTTCATTAGTCAAGGTGGGTCACAAGGTAATCAACTTAGATAATTTTAAAAACCATGAATTGTAATAAAGTTTTTTTTTTTTTTTTTGAAAGTTGTTTTTATTTATTATTATTTTTTGCCTTGATTATTTAGTCATTCTATCTTTCTATAGGTAATATCGTCAACATATTGGAACAAAATTTAATCCATTTCCTTGCCCAACATTTTGATTCCTCTTATCATACCCATGTTTGTTGTTTATTTTACCATGTTATTTATGATTTCACTCACTATTAAGAAAAGTTAAAAGGCCAAAGGGCAACCTTGCATCACCTCCCTTTTAATAGGAAAGGACTAAGTTAATGCCTCTATTAAGTCTTATGCATGATTCTACATTTTGGAAGAGTACAAGTTCACAATGTTCATAAAGTCTTCAATGATCCATACCTTTCTCGTGGCTAAAAGTAGAATGTCTTTAAAAAAACCTATCATAGGCCTTAACAAAATTCAATTTAAAGAATACCAAATTTTGTTGGGAACATTTACCAATTAAATGTTTCATGGCCTAATCAATAACACAATGTCCAAAATGTACAAGGTAGTAGCTATAATTTTTTTTCTCAATTTATAACACTACAACAAAAGGTGCCCCTGTACGCCAAGAAATTTCACTGGATTTTGAGTGAATTCACTAATTGTAGTGAACGGGGACTAGTGGACTACACCCACATTTTGTAATAGTGTAACTTCATTTAGAATTAGGACAACATTGTGTAAAACCCTATAATAGTCACAACAAAATGTTGCATTTATTTTTTTAGCAATATTTCACTAGTAGAAAAACATGGTTTTTCAAGCTATCCAAGTTGGCTAATTAATTGTTTTTCACTAGTGAAATGTCCATTTTGACTAAAGGTTTGTCATATGAATGGACATTGTAATTATTGATTAATCAATTTGACTAAGTTCACCCATTTGACTACCTATCAAATGGGGCATTTAATCAAGTTGGACAAAAAGGGGTGAAAAGGCAATTTAATCACCATCAATCACTTCCATGGAAGTTAAAAGCATAACTATAAGCAACGTTCAATAAGGAAATAGAGCACCAATTTCCCAAGTCTTCCCTATCTCCAACTTTGCATATAAGAATAATCAACTCCTAAGTAACATCTTTTGGGCATCTTCAATTTTTAATTGAAATCATGTTGAAGTAATCTTTTTGCACAATGTGCCAAAATTGAACATTGAATTCTAAGACAATTCCATCACATCTAGGGGCCTTGTTTTTGGCCATAGCCTTAGTTGCCCAATGGAATTCTTTAGAAGTGAAAGGACTTGTTAATGTTGCATTAGTGGATGGGGAGAATTTCCAAAAAACACTAATCTAATATATTAATTCACTACGTCCGTATGTTTGTCTGTGACAGTGACTCCAACAGTGACTCCAGTAACTGCTGTGAAATTTCCAGGTGTCAATTAAAACTGACTATGGCTTTTCCTTTTGGTACATTTCTAGGTGCCAATTAAAACTGATTACGACTTATCCTTTTGGTAAATTTCCCAGGTCCCAATTAAAATTGCGACCTTTTGTCCTTTTGGTAAATTTCCAGGTCCCAAACTGCGGCTTTTCTTATAGAGTCATTATTAGGTAGAGGGAAAGATACGGGTACTCGGAGTGACTAACTAACCACGTGTCGGGATCCGGAACGTCGACTAACATCTTAATCGACAGATTACTACTACACAACGGACTCCAAAATCCAGGTGCCAAAAGCGCTGCCTGACCGACCTTCCCTCCCTCTCCGGAACGCTTTGGGAATTAACACACTTGTGCATTATGCACAAGGTTACCACTAGTAGTTATATAACATTTATAACAATAGGATCCTTAAGCTAGGCTAAATAATCAATAACTGCCTACTTATGGAATATAAAGATAAACAAATAAGATTAATGGAATCAATAATTGATTTCAAGGTTGTCAAGACCACACAATGATATTTTCATTTTTGTTTTCACCCCATTGCCTTTGCTTTTCATGCCAAATTGGCCAACATTGATTACAACATGCTCTCAAAATATTTCTTTCAAAGAAGGATAATTCGACGTGTGGTACACATAAAATGTGCATGTGTGCGTATCCACCCAATTTGCCAAAGGCAAAACCTTAAAACCTCAAGGAAGTTTTTTAAATGTTTACATTTGAATGAGTTCAAGATAACAAGTCAATAAGGAATGCTTAGCACATAATGTTTATAATTTTTGATTCTAAGATCACAATTGGTTTCCTCCGAAGCACCATGGAATTAAGAGGAAACCTTTTGGATATTGAATTTCTTGTTTACCAAAAACAAGTTTTTTTCCTCCCAAAATATTCCCCAAATATGTATAAAAACTAAAGACCTAAAAATAAAATGCTTGGGGAAGGTGCGTTTTAAGCCAAAATTCAACCTTAGCAAAATTTTGTTTCTTGTGCAAGTGGGTTTTTTTTTTAAAGGATATTTTATTTTTTTAACATTATTTCATTTTTCTTGAACCATTAGGTCTTTTTTTTAATTAAAAAATTCAGGCAACAGTTTTACTTTGCGTAGGGCCCTTGGATGAAGGCATTATTAAAAGGAAGATTGTGTTCAATTGATGCTTGACATTCCATTTTCTTTTGGTAAGGGATTCATCCTAGGGCCTTACCCTACACAATATGTATTACAAATTCAACCACTTTACCTCCTCGTTAAGGTGAGAAACCTAATTCCTTTTGTTATTATTTGTTAGATCATCATTTTTCTTATTTTTCTTCACACTTTTTAAAGGAATAAATGATTTCACATTTCACCATGAATGTGAAATACAATTAAAATGTGGCATTCGAGTGTTGCAAATGTTTTTTTTGTTAAGAATTATGAGACAATAATACTCTATAAATAGACATAGTTGTGGCAATTCATTATTTTAAAACATATTTGTTGAACGATGGTCTTACGTTATTGTGTTTAAATTTGTTTACCAAATGAAATAGTTTTGTATGGAACAAGGAAGTTGGGACAATGGGTGTGTAGGTGTAACCTAAAGTTTTAGGATTGTGATTTTACATGATGTAAAAATTGCCATTGGATTTTTTAACAAAACATCATTTGATACCCAGTGGATACTTGACACCTAGTAGGTACCTATTAGGTATCATGGGGAAAGAAACATGTCTATGTTTTTTTGCTTTATAACATGTCATCTACATATGCTAAAAAATTGGGCAAGTTTTTATTTATGATAAAATTATTAATCTAAAATTATTATCTATTATTAAAAAAATCCAAAAAATCTCAAGCTTCAAAAAATATTGGTTCTTTTTTTTTAGGGAATGTGTATATATATATATATAAAGGAAATATTTGTTATTTCTCCCATAGGTAATGTATGTTTATTGTGATGTGTCAAAGTCTAACATGAATTACATTATTTCTTGCAACAATGAGTAGGAAATGATTTGTTAGGTGTAAAACATAGAAAATGGATGCTTTTGCATTTGGTTGGGTAGATGATGGTTTAATGATCTTGGACAATCAATTAAAAATGCATATGATTTCTTACATATGTTAAAATACAATAAAATTATCCTTAAAGTAACATTGTCTTTGAGCCCCTTTTCCATTTTGAAATCTTTTTCCATCTTTAAATGTTGTTTACTTGTCAAAGAAAGTGGACTCAAAACAAAAAAGGATTAGTTTTTTCATAAAAGAAGGTGAAAAATAACAAATTTTTCATGAAAGGGCATTTATATAATATTCAAAATAGTGAAAAAAAAAAAGAAAAAAAAACTAAAACTTAGGCTAAAACTTGTTTTGACACAAGGCTAGGTAAGAAAATGAATTTCAAGCCCTATTTATTACCAATGTATTTTATTATTTTTGGTGTCAAATGTCGATCTAACCTTGAGTCCATCCCCTTAATGAAAAAATTGATGATCTTCACCATGAGTCCTTTTCATTTTGTAGATATCTTTAATAGAACAATGTTTTTTAGAGTCAATTTTGTGATTGTAGCAAAAGTGCTAATCATCCATAGGAAGACTTAACCAAACTTGGGTCAAATATTGTTCTATATTTTTGATTACCTATTTGAACCATGGATAAAAATCTAGCCATTTTCCCAAAATGTTGGTTGAGTTCTAACTATTGAAAATCTATAAAAAAAACTAGATTTTATCACTTTTAATTTTTAGTTTAAAAAAAAAAGGATGTTACAAAAGTAGGAGGGGAAGAATACACATACACTCCTCTTGTTTTGGTGGCTCTAACCATCAAATGCCAATTTTCAAAGAGATTGTTTGACTCGAAGTAAAGTACTTACCTGAGTTAAACAACATATGAAAAGGTTGTGTGCATTGCTTGTAAAATTTCCCCTTCAATTTCATGAGTTAGCTGGATTGGTTGGTGATCCTCCAAAAGAAGGTTTAGCCAAATATGGCTATAAATCATACAAACAAGTAGAATTTTTTGCCCAGTAAAAAAAAAAACACCAATTGGTGTGAAACCTATTTCGGCAAAATGGAAACATATGGAGATCATGAGCCACAAGAAGGGGGGAGGGTTGTTATACCTACTTCTTAAGAGTGGCATGGATCTTATGCCTACTACAAGTAGGTGTAAGATCTTTTGAAGATAGGATAGGTGTGAGATCCGTCCCACTCTTAAGCTGGATTCACACTAAGGTGAGATAAAGGGGATAAACTAAAAGAGTAAACTAACCCTAATTCTATCCAATTCACACACAAAAAGGGGTTCAAAAAACCGATGTGGCAAATGACATGGCATTTGGGGTTAAGAGGGGGAGAAATGTGGTTGGATATGGGAGACATTGAGGATTTTTGACCCCTAAACCCTAAACCCTAAACCTAGAATGGTGGGAGACATTGAGGATTTTTTTGGGCAACCCGAATAATTTTTTTTCCAATCGGCCTTAAGTTTTCAAGCACCATGAAAATTATTTTTCATGGTGTTGCCTGAGATTTTGGGCATAAATGGATTTTTTTTTTCAACCTTTATAATCTGCCCGAAATTATAAGGCTATGCAAAATATACCAAAACTGCCCCAATTTTTTAAGTTTATTTTTAACCATCAGGATTTTTCCAGAGTGCCCAAAATGTTTGGGCAATAAATTAAAATTTTAGAACCTTCATCAGCTGCCCGAAAATTAACGGGCAGAATATAACTTCCAAAACTGCATGAATTTTTTAAACCAGCAGCAGGAATTTCCAGAGTGCAAAATTTTGGGCAGAATCGAAAGAAATTCAACCTTTATAATAATCTGCCTGATATTCATTGGCCTGATTTTTAAAATTTCCCAAACTGCCCAAAAAATCAAAGAGAAGGTTAAATGGAATAAAAATATCCCTAATAAACAACCCTTGATGTGAATCCAGCTTACTCACATTCCCCCCAAAAAATCATCCATAGTGGATGATTGTGGATGAAACTTTTAGAAATGAACTGGACACTAATTTACAGGGTTAATTGACTATATGAAATGATCTGGAATTTATTTAAAACTATAATGTCCTTAAATTATCCCCGGGAAAAAAAAAAAAAAAACATGCTGCCCTGATCGGTCAGCTTAGAAAACTTACAGCCACATATATGTAAGTCAAGGCACTTTCACCAAGTCTAGGCATTAGCACTGCCTTTTGGGCAGGCTTACCCGGCAGCCCAAGTCGCTTTTTTTGAAAGCCCAGAGGAGCTGCCCAAAATGGTTGGTCAAAAGTTTGGCATGCCCGGATCTTTAAGGGTTATAAGAGCGTTAAATTTGATGGAGGTTCTTATTCTGGCCGGAAATGGTCAAGCCCAGCCCATTATGCTGGGTAATGCACCATGTGAGCCTCTTAGGGTGAGTTGGGTGACACACCCAACATATCGGGCAGGCCAAGCCCATTCCATGACAGAAAGGTCTGGGGTGGCAGATTCAAGGATTTAAAGAAAAAAATTCTGTTGAGCAGACACATTTTGGTCACTATTATGATGAGTGTATGACCGTCAACAGAACATTACGGCATATTAAACAACCTCTTCATATTGTAGCCAATTGTGGTGATTTTTGTAATACAAATTTCACTTTTTGGCCAAAAATTTCCAAAAAACCAAGGAATTTATGACATAATATTCTTTTTAAAAATATTTTCTCTAAATGAAAAAAAAATTGCCTAAAAAAAATCACTATGTTCCATGTTTTTACAAAAGCTTCAATTTTTTTTGACAATTTTATATGAAATAATTTTTAAAAATCATTAGTTTTATAAAAGGTTATTTGACCAATTCTCATAATTGTTTTTTCATTTTGGTGTTGTTTTTTTTTTTTTTTCCCCCCTTCATGCTTCGTGTTTGTAGGTTAATAAATGTGCATGGCAATTACATTAAGTTTTTTTCTTTCAACTTTGTTTTTTTTTTCTCCTCCATTGATGTTTCTATTGTTTCATTCATGCTTACCCATTTCTCCTTTGCTTTTGGTTCTTCACTTTTGTTTGTTCTTGTTCATTCTTACCTCTTTTGCTCTTGCTATTGTTCTTCATTTTCATGTACATGTTCACTTCACAAATGGCATTTTTTGCAAAACAAAAACAATTGCTCACAAGAATGAGAAAGGTTTGGCCAAATGCAATTCTTAATTCATTTGCGCCCATTTTCTAGTAGTTTGTTTTTTTTTTTTTGTTGTTGAAGACAATTCATTTTCCCTTCCTCAATGTATCATAGTTTTAAAAGTAAAATGTTAATATAATTCTTAATTATATGCATGAATGTTTGTAGTACAAGTGTCATAACTAGGAACTAAGCTTTGTATTTTGGTTTTGTTGATTTATGTATAATGGTGAGCCTTTGATTTTGGTGAGATAATGGACAACTCTCTAATAACATGACATATAAAACTTGTTGAAATGGAAGTTGAATTATAATATAATTGTGATGTTATGATAAAGGTTTAATTTTGAGTTGGTATAAATAGTTGCAAGTCTTATTTTGTTGTATTGAAACATCAAGCCTCAAGTTGGAAATCTAATATTTGTTAAGTACATAAGCATAATGTTAATTGTGATTTAGGCATGCTTTAAGTTTGACCTCTTATATTTATCTAAAAACCTTAATTTATTGTCTTGTGACCCTAAGCCCTAAAATGGAACCCTAATATGTATTAATGACATAACCCATTACAAAATAGGGAAACTCAACATGTGAACATTGTTTTGTAATGTATGTATTGATTTTTTGAATAGCCAAATATGAAAGGAAATCATGCTTGAATTGAATGGTAAGCCTTCAAGGGTTACCATGTTCTCAACTGATTTTTCCTTCCAAAACTTGGTTTTTTGAAATTTATCTGAATTTTCAGTAGTAAAAAATCACTTAAAAATCAATATGTCCCACATTCCAAATCCAAATCTTACCAAATAAATTCCATTAAATCCTGTTCGTTAAGGTCTTTCCCAACAACATCAAAGCCACCTTCCAATTCCTCCAAAATTTTCTGTTATGATTTAATTTAATTTTCAGTCAAAAAATCATTCAATATTCAAGAACTTTTGCACCACAAGTCCAAATGTCATGGAACCAAGCCCATGCACCCCTCCTCATCGAGAGCTTTCCAAAGACACCAAGACTACGATATGAAGCATCCGAGTTTGGTCGATCTCATAACTACAATACAAAACAAACTACCTTCCTTCATATATAGATGTACAAATAGAGGATGGTAGGGGCATCCTTTAAAGAATACATTATCAATAGATATGGTTTGTACAATGGAGCTAGTAGTGCCTTCAAATATGTACATTGTGATTTGATTTTTGTTTTTTTGGTACCTCACAATCACACTAATTATGGGGTCAATTTTTGTGAATACATTTTATGGGCATTTCAATGTAGGTGGATATATCAAAATGTCTAACATAGAGAATTTTTAAACAAAAAACATTGTTTAATGTAGAATGTTTTCTCAAAATAGTGCTATGTTTATTAAGTAAATATTAAATTGTGTTTTGGAAACATTATTTTGTAACTTATTTATAAATTTCTAGCATTAATATTTAATGTATTCTATCTATATTGTACCATTTTGGGGTAACAAATTTTGGGTAATGAATTTTTAAACAACATATTTTTGGCAATAAATTTTGGTTATAAAGGGTTTTTTTTTTGGAGACATCGTTGATTTTATGGCTTTACGAAGGGTTTGAATAATACACATCTATTCTTGAGACTTATATACTAGATTTGGATTATTTGGCTTACATAGTTGTATCTAGTTTTTCTCGAACTTGCTTAAGAAACCTTATTGTGTGGAAATGCTAAGATTAAAAAACAAGGACAAACATAGTTATAATTATATTCAAAATCAAAGGTAAAGTTTAGTTTTGATCAATTTGCAACATCTTGCAAATAAATTGTTTTGTTTTATTTGTACTATGTCAACCTTGTTGAATTTGATTTATGAGGTAGACTATTATTTGATTTGGGTAATTACATTTTATTTTATTTATGTTACAAGAAACCTTTTTATGTTAAAATGCTAAAATTAAAAAACATTATCGAAGACAGTTACACCTGTATTCAAAATTAATTATAAGGTTTAATTTTGATAACATTGTAACATATGTTAAAAATCAACTTACCTAACTTTTTATTATAAATGTATAATTGAAACTTCAAAATCAAAACTTTGCATGTAAAATAATTATAAAAGCCAAGGGGGGGATACTCTTATTTGAATTTTAAAAATACATGAATGAAAATATAAAATGGAGCATACATTAATTGTTGGGTAAAAAGTTTTATTTTTATTATTTTTATAATAATTTTATGTTTAATTTAAATAGCAATTATTAATATAGGTATGTGTTAATCCTTGATATTAAAAAAAAAGAAAAAAAAAGTAACATATGTACCAAAAAATTTAGGTATTAGTTGTCAATAAGTGAAAGATCCTTTCACACCATTGGCAATTGAATCATTTTTCAAAAAATTACATTTAAAATGGGTATTTTATCACCTCAAATTTATATAGTTGGAAAATATGTTAAGTACATATGTTATGTGAAAAAAATAACAATTCTATTTCAAGATCTTGCCATGTTTAATTGCATCATCATCATTATTCATATTGTCAAGTACTAAACATAAATATATAAATAAGTATAGGGTATCAAAGTTCGATGGAAAAAAAATTTAAAATTTTTTTACAATGGTTTAAATATGTGCATATTAAAAAATAAAATAATAACATTAGAAGAAAATTTGCATTTTATAACTTGTTTTACATGACTAAAAGTATCTTTTGCAACTATTTTTGAAAAAAATAAATTACAAAACACACTTTTAATTCTTAAGACAAATCACAAAATGATTTTTTTTTTCCTACTGTAACATGGTGGGAAAAAAATGTTAATTCACATAATAACCCCAAAAAAACCTTGTTTGACATAGGTAATTAAATTTTTTAGCACTTAATGTACTCCCTAGATGTAAATGACTAATTCCAAAATATAAAATTATATTAAATAAAATTTGAAAAGATCCACAAGTGTATACATGAATTTAGGCAAAAATATAAATATAACATTGAAAATATCTATACATTTAAGCTTATTCAATAAACTTATAATGTAAATTGAAATAATATTTTTTATATAACAAAAAAATCTAAACTTATATATTGTTTCTTATTCATAAAACATACGCTAAAAACCAAAAGTCATGAATAATAAAACACAAAAGTCAAATAAAAAGTTCAAATGTTAAATTTAATTTGCATAATCTATGTTAACTTAACCTATGCACTTTAAAGCACATGCATTTAAAATCAAATCCCTTAAAACCTAAACCTATAAATGTTTCATGTTAAGAATCAATTATAGTGATAACAATTTTTTTATAATTTTTAAATTGAAAGCCTAAAATTTAACATGAAATCAAAAAAGGCAAATCAAATTTAAATTGTTAAGCTTTATAATAAATATTTCAATTATGATTTTGCAACGAATTCAAATGAATGTAAAATATGAATGAAGAAGGACATAAAGTTGGTTTAAAATGAAAAGGATTTAGTTGGAATGTTCAATTATAGAATAATTTATTAGAAATAATAGCAACACATACTAAATGGACATTAAAAATTTGCTTTCATCCATATGTATCCAAATTTAATGTTTAATGTAGTAAATGTTAAGTGATTGCTTTAAAATAAATAAAAAATAATTATGATATTATTGATGCATAAAATGCTGAAAATTTTGAAAAATAAATTCAATTACATAATCAAAATTTAAAAGATTTCAAAACATCTTTCAATATTAAATTTGAAAAAATACATTTTCATTAATCTCTAAGATCAATTTTTAATGAAATGTTGTTTTCACAAAAAATAAATATTTATTATTCCCATTGACAAACAAAAAAATTCACACAAATAATATAGTACAAAAAGAAACGTTTTGATTTAAAAAAAGCTACACAATATTAATTAACATTTGTTTCAAATATTCTTGTGCACAATTTAATAATCATTCAATATATATTTACAGACTTTACATTTTCAAAACATTTTGGAATATTCAAATCTAGTTGCATTTCATATTCTTTATTTCAATAAAATATAAATACAAAAAACCCATAAAAATAAAGAAGTATATAATGCATCATCCAAGAAATTTAACATATTATGTAATTATGGTGAACATTGAAAAATGATATTATATGACAACATTGTTTCATTATGAAATAAATAATATAACAAATCACAATTCATAATTCATCAGAACACCCTCTAATGAAAATACAGGTAATTGTTGTACAACAAATTGTAACAAATTTCCATCCGTTAGGTTTTTTTTCTTGCTAAATTTTGCATCATTAATTTTTCTCAAGATTTCAAACAAGTTTCATGCAACTAGTAGATTATTGTTTCAATAAAGCACATTATCTTATTGAATTTTATTTTTTTGTTGCACATCAATTATTCAAAAGAACTCTCCAAGTCATGATAATCTTTTATTGTTTCAATTTACATACGAGTCAAATTTGAAAACCAAAATGTGTAATCTAAAATATTTAGAAATTTACTAATTACTTATTTCTTATTTCTATTCAAGTTTATATTTTTGATCTAATAAAATAGTCCCTTATACTAAATAATATATTATGTATAATGCATTAAATCTTGCATGTCCATTACAACAAGGCAACAACTTCACTACAATTGAATCAACTTTCCTCAACCCTAATTCCAATATTCATACAATAAAACAAACTTGTTTCTCATATCATTAGTGTAAAATAAATAATAATAATAATAATAATATATTTGAAATTTAAATTAAAAAGAAAAAAAGAAAAAAAACCACTCATTTTTTTAAGAAAAAACCCCTAAGAAAACAAAGTGCAAAACATCACTTTGTACACATCACAACATTTAAAAACTACGCGTATGATTAACATTGATTTCACATTATAAGTAGCCCTACCTTTCAAAGCAAAAATAAGTTCCCATTTTGTCCAATAGCACAAACCATGTGACTTGGAATGAATTTTTTTCACCATTTCTTCTTTCCGATTAATTAGATGGGTAGAGCCTATGTGTCCACAATGCTTTGTTTTTTAGGGTCCTCTTGCCAATTCTAATTAAAATTGAGGCCCTACTAAATCATGATGACCTAATGTGCACCTCTTTTGTTAACCCAAGTATATTTAAAACCTCATGCAAGGTCACCCATCCCAGTACTATTCCAATCAAAGTTGGCTTAATTTTAGAGTTCTTATAAAACCTTGTTAAATTGATCTTAATTAATTTTTGACAATGAAAATCATTCTAAATTCAATGGCTTTTTCGTTTGAAACAATGATATCAGGGGTAGAGGGTTTTTTTTTTCTTTTGTTTTCCCCCAATTTTGTGTTATCGAATTTTTAATTTGTTTCTAGTATGAATTAGTTGAATTTAAACTAGAAAAAAATTCCAAAAACATCTTAATGCAAAAGAAAGAATTATGGAAACTCAAATATTTCATCTTACAAAAAAAAAAAAAATCTTCAAAAAAAACCCTCTAAAGAGAAACCAAAATCCTTCAAGATATTATTATAATAACTCGACAAACTAATCTCAAGTTTCAACACAAGCCAAAAAAAAATATCATCTTTCAAAAATCCTCATATAAAAATAGACCTATTATTATTATTATTATTACTATGGAGGGGCCAAAAACCCTTAAGCTACTATATACTCTATAATGAATGTGAACATAAAATCCTTGCCTGGGTAGGCAAGGCCAATAAAATAACAATAATTTATGATGTAGTTGAGCAAATCTCATTTTTGTTTGTTTGTTTGTTTTTGGGGTTTTTCCATGTTATATGAATCATGAAGCTATTTAAACTTGATGCCCTAATCACAATATTATCAATTGAACTTTCACTACTTAATCATGATTCTAATTAATCTTCTCTGCTGCTTCTTCTTCTCCTTTCCTCTATTTTTGTCACCATATCAGATCACGTTTGCTGCCACATTTCATCTCTTCTTCTTCTTCTTTTGGGTTGTGTTTGTTTCAGTCGTGTTTGCTACTGGACCACAACAAAAGCAAACCAAACCAAGCCAAACAAAACAAAACAGAACAGAACAAAAAAACAAACTTTCTCGACAAACAAACTGCAAGAAAGAAAAAGAAAACCATGGGTTCAAGCTTCTTGTGATTTTGGCAACAACAAAAGAGAAGAGAGGTAAACCTACTTTACTCTTTTGTTTCTTTCTCTACTCTCCCCCCTCCCCACCTATCATCATCATCATCATCAGCTTCTTCTCTTTCTTTCTTTTTCCTCTTGTCATGGGGATTTGCTGCTGCTACCTAAATTCTTCAAGAAACAGCTTCTTCAAGCATGTTTGATAATAGAACCTCCCCCCCCCCTTCAAAAACAAACCCTTCCCCCCCCCCCCCCCCCCCCCCCCCCAACAACAAAAAACGACAACCCGCCCAACACCGGGGGGCCGGCCCCGCCGGGGCGGGGGGGGGGCGGGGCGCGGGGCGGCGCGCGCGAGCGCGACGCC
>Ga0116227_10012000_pt1 | contig 14330 bp, 9 predicted proteins | sample S1TSphgellanicum_FD_89693 | JGI IMG/M metagenome (GOLD analysis project Ga0116227, IMG submission 89693) | Host-associated microbial communities from peat moss isolated from Minnesota, USA - S1T2_Fb - Sphagnum magellanicum MG | ecosystem: Host-associated > Plants > Peat moss > Unclassified... | reverse complement strand
GGCATCGATCGCCCTGCCGAACGCCGATCTGGCCCTGGCGTTGGCCAATTGGCTGGGCGCGCGAGCCCTGCCGGCGCCGGCCTGGATGCCTGATCCCGCCTGGCTTGAATTGCAGCTGCCGCGTATGACCCTTAGCGCCAGCGCCATGGCGACGATTTCCGCTTTGGCGCGCGCCGCGGCGGGGGCATCGAACTGTTGCGTGAGCTGGGCAAGAAGCACGGCTATACCATCGAAAACCTCGACACGATTGCGCTGGATGGCTGCCGTTGCAGTTCGACCTCCTTGCGCGCGGCGCTGGCCGAGGCCGATGTCAAGCTGGCGGCGGCGATATTGGGCCGTCCGTATACGCTCCGCGGGCGCATCCGTCGTGGCCTGCAATTGGGCCGCAAGCTCGGCATGCCGACCACCAACATCAACCTGCACCGCAAACTGGCGCTCAAGCAGGGGATTTATGCCGTGCGGGCCAAGGTCAATGGCCGTGATTGGCAGGGCGTTGCCAGCCTCGGCGTTCGTCCAACGCTGGGCCTGACCCGCTGCCTGTTGGAGACCCATCTGTTCGGCGAGCCGGGTGAGCTGTACGGCCATACGATGGAGGTCGAGTTCTGCCGCTACCTCCGTCCGGAACTCAAATTCGATTCACTGGACGCACTCAGCGCACAAATGCAGCGCGACGCAGACGATGCGCGAGCCTTTTTCGCCTCAAATCCCGCATAATTCACCTCCGTGAATTTGGCCGCCAAGTCTTGGCGCTGCCGTTTGATTTGAAACGATTTTGATCTGATCCCGCCGTGACCGAAAACAAAGACTACAAAAGCACGCTCAACCTGCCGGAAACGCCGTTTCCGATGCAGGCCAATCTCGCCAAGCGCGAGCCGGAAATGCTGGCACGTTGGGAGCAACAGGGCCTTTACGCCGAAGTGCAGAAGGCCACCGCCGGATTGCCGGCGTATTACTTCGTCGACGGTCCTCCTTACGCCAACGGTGACATCCATATTGGCCACGCGGTGAACAAGGTCCTCAAGGACATGGTGGTGAAGTCCGCGCGTCTCAACGGTCATCAGGCGCCGTTCGTGCCGGGTTGGGATTGCCACGGTCTGCCGATTGAACTACAGGTCGAAAAGAAATTTGGAAAGGTCGGCGACAAGCTTGATGCCAGGGCCTTCCGCGAGAAGTGCCGCGAATACGCCAACGAGCAGGTTGCCAAGCAACGCGAAGATTTCAAGCGCCTCGGTGTGCTCGCCGACTGGGACAAGCCTTACCTGACGATGGCACCAGCGTTTGAAGCCGAGCAGGTGCGTTGCCTGTCGAAGATCATTGATCGTGGCCATGTCGTGCGCGGCTTCAAGCCAGTGCACTGGTGCCTGGATTGCGGCTCATCGCTCGCCGAAGCTGAAGTCGAATACGAAGACAAGAAATCCTTTGCGATTGACGTGAAGTTCGCTGCCGCGGATGCAGCGGATCTGGCCAAGCGCTTTGGTGTTGCCGACGCCACGGGCGCATCGCTGGTGATCTGGACTACCACGCCATGGACGCTGCCGGCCAATCAGGCCATCGCCGTCAACGCTGAGCTCGAATATGCGCTGGTGGATTTCGCCACGCATGGTCGCGTCGTGCTCGCTGCCGAGCTGGTCGAGAAAACCGCCGCACGCTGGAAGGACGAAGCCAAGGTCATCGCCAAGACTTCTGGCAAATCGCTGGAAGGTGCACGCGCGCGGCATCCATTTGCCGATCGCACGGTGCCGGTCATCTGCGGCGAACACGTCACGCTCGAAGCCGGTACGGGCCTCGTGCACACCGCGCCCGCGCATGGCGTGGACGACTACGTGGTCGGCAAGCAGTACAAGCTGCCGGTCGACAATCCCGTTGCCAGCAATGGCAAGTTCATTGAAGGCACGCCGATTGTCGCGGGCCTGTTCGTGCGCAAGGCGGAAGAGCCGATCCTCGAAAACCTCAAGGCCAGTGGCGCACTGGCGCATCTCGCCGAGATCACCCACAGCTATCCGCATTGCTGGCGTCACAAGACGCCGCTGATCTTCCGCGCCACGCCGCAGTGGTTCGTGTCGATGGATGAGAAGGGCTTGCGTGCCAGCGCGACGGCTGCGGTGAAGGCCACGCGCTGGATCCCGAGCTGGGGCGAAGAGCGCATCGCGAAAATGATTGAAGGCCGTCCGGACTGGTGCATCTCGCGCCAGCGCACCTGGGGCGTGCCGATGGCGGTGTTCGTGCACCGCGAGAAGCAGACGCTGCATCCGGATTCCGCTGTGCTCGCGTTGAAGATCGCCGACAAGATGGAAACGGGCGGTCTCGAAGCCTGGTTCGGTTCTGCGCCTGCTGATTGGGGCGTGGACGAAGCACAGTACGAGAAGTGCACCGACACGCTCGATGTCTGGTTCGACTCCGGCGTGGTGCATCAGTGCTCGTTCAAGTCGACCAATCCTTCGGCGATCGTCAACGGCGTTGCGCCGCAGGCCGATATGTACCTCGAAGGCTCCGACCAGCATCGCGGCTGGTTCCAGTCCTCGCTGCTCACCAGCGTGGCGATGAATGATCGCGCGCCATACAAGGCAGTGCTCACGCACGGATTTACCGTCGACGAGCAGGGCCGCAAGATGAGCAAGTCGCTCGGCAACGTCGTTGCGCCGCAGCAGGTGATCAAGACCCTGGGTGCCGACGTGCTGCGCCTGTGGGCTGCCGCCAGCGATTACTCGGGCGAGATCTCGATCTCCGACAATCTGCTCAAGCGCATCGCCGACGCCTACCGCCGCATCCGCAACACCGCGCGTTATTTGCTCGCCAGCGTCAATGGCTTTGATCCTGCGAAGGACGCCGTGCCGGTGGACGAGATGCTCGCGATTGATCGTTGGGCGATTGCACAGGCGGCCAAGCTGCAGCAGGAAATCAAGCAGGCTTACGACGAGTCGCAGTTTCATCTGGTTTACCAGAAGCTGCACAACTACTGCGTGCTGGATCTTGGCGGCTTGTATCTGGACGTCCTGAAAGATCGCCTCTACACCTTGCCGACCAGCAGCATCGCGCGCCGTTCCGCACAGACCGCGATGTTCCATATCTCCGAAGCGATGGTGCGCTGGATCGCGCCGATCCTCAGCTTTACGGCCGATGAAATCTGGCAGCTGCTGCCTGGTGATCGCAGCGCCAGCGTCTTTGCACAGAGCTGGCACCCGTTGCCGGCCATTACTGATACGAAGATTGATTGGGCCTGCCTTGCCGAAACCCGCGAAGCGGTGAAGAAGGTGCTGGAAGACCTGCGCGCACAAGGCGCGATTGGTTCTGGCTTGAATGCGGATGTTGCGCTGTATGCCGATGGCGATGTCGCGCAGGCACTGATGGCGGTGGGCGATGAACTGCGTTTCTGGTTCATCACGTCTTCGGCGCAGGTTGCGGCTGCGGCGGGCCGCAGCGCCACGGCAGTGGAAGCCAAGCTGGGTTCCGGCGCAGTGATCTGGATCGAGGCCAAGGCGTCGGCCAACAGCAAGTGCGAGCGTTGCTGGCACCAGCGCGCCGACGTCGGAAGCCACACCGAACATCCGACACTTTGTGGCCGTTGCGTGGTCAATATCTCCAGCAGCGGCGAACGCCGTTTCTTCATCTAAGGCAAGAAAGTGTCCTACCAATACAAAAATGTTTACTGGCTGTGGCTCTCGGCGCTGGTGATCTTGATTGACCAGATCACCAAGCAGCTGGTGGTCAAGCACCTGTCGTGGTACGAAGTGCAGCCGCTGATTCCGCACCTCAACCTGGTTTACATGAAGAACACCGGCGCGGCGTTCTCGATGTTCAACACGGCGCCAGCCTGGGTTTTTGTCGCGTTGGGTGTCGCTGTCAGCCTCGGCATCATTGTCTGGATGCGCAAGAATCCGCGTGGACAGACCTTGGTTGCAACCGCGCTGGCCTTGATCCTCGGTGGTGCGCTGGGCAATGTGATCGACCGTGCAACGCGTGGCTTCGTGGTCGATTTCGTCGACTTCTATGTGGGCAACTGGCATTTCGCGGCGTTCAACGTGGCCGACATGGCGATTACGCTGGGTGCGGGCCTGATGATCCTGGACATGCTGCTGGATTCGCGCCGCGCCAAGGCGCTGGCTGAGGCCAAGAACTGATATGGAAATCCTGCTCGCCAATCCCCGTGGTTTTTGCGCTGGCGTTGATCGCGCCATCGAGATTGTCGAGCGTGCGATCGAGCAACTCGGTGCGCCGATTTATGTGCGACACGAAGTCGTGCACAACCGCTTCGTGGTCGAGCGCCTGCGCAATATGGGCGCGGTGTTCGTCGAAGAAGTTGACCAGATTCCGGATGGCGCGACCTGCATTTTCTCCGCGCATGGCGTTTCACAGAAGGTTCGTGAAGAAGCCGCGGGCCGGAACCTGACCGTGTTCGATGCGACCTGTCCTTTGGTGACCAAGGTTCACATCGAAGTGAAACGCTATTCACGCGAAGGCCGTGAAGTAGTGCTGATTGGCCATGAAGGACATCCTGAAGTCGAAGGCACCATGGGCCAGTTCGATGAAGCGCAGGGCGGGCGTATCTATCTGGTCGAAACCCCGGAAGATGTGGCCAAGCTGCCGATCAGGAATACCGAGCACATGGCGTTCGTCACGCAGACGACCCTGTCGATGGACGACACCAGCCGCGTGATTGATGCACTGCGCCAGCGCTTCCCGATGATTCATGGGCCGCGCAAGGACGACATCTGCTATGCCACCCAGAATCGCCAGGATTCCGTCAAGGAACTGGCCGCGGCCTGCGATACCCTGCTGGTGGTGGGTTCGCGCAACAGCTCCAACTCCAATCGCCTGCGCGAGATCGCCGAGCAACGTGGCGTGCCGTCCTATCTGATCGACGGCCCGGAAGACATCCGCGCCGAGTGGCTGGCGGGCCGCGCCAGAATTGGCGTCACTGCCGGTGCCAGCGCTCCGGAAGTGCTGGTGCAACAGGTGGTGGCGCGGATCAAGGAACTCGGCGGCAAGGCTTCGGTTGAAATGCCGGGCCGTCAGGAGCACATTGTGTTCTCACTGCCTCCCGCGCTGAGAAAAGCAGTTAAATAAAGGTGCGCGATACGCACCACGGCGGGCTTGTGATTTGATATCAGGTGCGCATGGCGCACCCTACGTGGCTTAGCTGTCGGGGATCGATCACCACATGCAGAGTTGTCCATCCTGCCAGGCTGAAAATCCGCTCAATGCGCGCTTCTGCAACCAGTGCGGCGCCAGGCTTTCTGCAGAAAGTGAAAAATCACAGCCGAGCATTGCCAGCTATACGCCCAAGCATCTGGCCGATCGCATTTTCAAAACGCGTGCGGCGATGGTGGGTGAGCGCAAGCGCGTCACGGTGCTGTTCGCGGATATCAAAGGCTCGACCAAGCTGGCGCAGGAAGCAGGCGCAGAAGCCTGGCACGGCATCCTGGATCGCTTCTTTTCCATCCTGAGCGGCGCGGTGCATCGTTACGAAGGCACGGTGAACCAATACACCGGCGACGGCATCATGGCGCTGTTCGGCGCGCCGATCGCGCATGAGGATCACGCGCAGCGCGCCTCATTCGCGGCACTGGAAATGCAAGCGGAAGTGCGACGCTTTGCCGACGAGATGCGCTTGCAGAAAGGCCTCAACCTGTCGATGCGCGTGGGCCTCAATACCGGCGAGGTCATCGTCGGACGCATCGGTGACGACCTGCGCATGGACTACACCGCGCAGGGGCTCACGGTGAATCTCGCGGCACGCATGGAGCATATCTGCGAGCCCGGCCGTATCTATCTTTCACGCTATACCGCGCGTGGTGTCGAAGGTTATTTCCAGCTGCGTGATCTCGGCCGCATGAGCGTGGCCGGTCTTGATGAGCCGGTCGAGGTTTACGAACTGGAAGGCACCGGCAACCTGCGAACGCGCCTGGATCGTTCACTCGCGCGTGGCGGCTCGCAGTTCGTCGGCCGCGACATGGAACTGGCTTCGCTCATCGCTGCGCTGGATCGGGTGCGCGCGGGCGAAGGGCAGGTGGTTGCAGTCGTCGGTAATGCCGGCATCGGTAAGAGTCGTCTGTGCCATGAATTCACCAAGGCCTGCCAGGAGTCCGGCGTCACGGTGCATCGTGCCACCGGCGTGCCTTACGCCAATGCACTGCCGATGTTCCCGGTGCAGACCCTCGTGCGTGCGCGCCTCGGTTTGCCTGAGCGTGCCAGTGCAGCTGAAGTGCGGCGCATGGTGGCCGGTACATTCCTCATGCATGAACCTGCGCACGCGGCGATCCTGCCTCGCGTCTTCGAATTCCTCGGCGTTGCTGACAACAACGCTCCTGCTGTCGAGCAGGCTGCCAATGCCAGCGAAAAGATGTTCGAGCTGTTCGCGGAGTATCTGCCCTGTGATGAGCAGGTGCAGATCCTGCTGATCGAAGACCTGCATTTCCTCGATACCGCCAGCGAAGAGTTCATTGCCAATCTTTGCGCCAAGGTTCGCGACAGCCGCACCCTGCTGCTGCTCAACTATCGCCCGGATTACATCAACGAATACCTGATTCCGTTTCTTGACGAGCAGATTGCTGTATCGGCCCTGTCCGGACTGCAATTGGAGCGCATGGCGGCGGGTTTGCTGGGCAAGGACGACAGCCTGCAGTGCGTCGCCGAGATGATTCGCCAACGCGCCAGTGGCAATCCTTTCTTCGTGGAAGAAGCGGTGCAGGCACTGGCCGAGTCGGGTCATCTCGAAGGCGTGACCGGGAGTTACGTGCTCACGCAACCCATCGTGGAATGGCCGATCCCGGATACGGTGCATGCGCTGCTGGCCGCGCGCATTGATCGCTTGCCCAACGAACACAAGACGTTGTTGCAGACGGCCGCAGTGATCGGCCAGGAATTCCTTCCCGCCTTGCTGGCCGAGTTGGCGCAGGCAGAAGGCGATGAATTTGGTCCGCAACTTGCCGCGCTGGAGGATTCCGGTTTCGTTCATCATCGCGGCAATGATGACGAGGGCGAGTACGCCTTCTGCCATCCGCTGATGCAGGAGGTGGCGTACCAGGCGCAGCTTGAGGCACAGCGCGCGCTGACGCATGCGCGGCTGGCCGCGGCACTTGAAGTGCAGAATCCGCTCACGCTTGCGCCCAACCATGTGGCCCTGCGCATCGCCCATCATTGGGAGCGCGCAGCTGAATGGCCCAAGGCCGGTAGCTGGAATCTGCGCGCGGCGATCTGGGCTTCCTCGCGGGACAGCCGTATCACCGTCGAACAATTTCGCCTGGCCTGCAAGCACCTGCAGCGCGCCGCGCGCACGCCCGAAGTGATCAAGCAGGCGATTGCCGCGCGTGCAGGCCTGATCCGCATGGCACAGTTCATCGAGATTCCGCTGGAAGAAGTTGAACGCGCCTACGCCGAGGCGCGGCAGATGGCGGAGGAGTGCAAGGACATCGCCAGTGCCGCCGAGCTGATGATTTCCTACGGCAATGAACTGGTGCATCGTGGCGAATCCGATGAGGCGGCGCGACTGGTCGCCGAGGGTGTGCGCCTGTGCATCGAGAATGGCTTGCAGGAGCTGGTGCAGCGCTTCCGCCTGGCGATCCTGCTCACTCACAATGCTGCCGGCCGCCCTCGTGATGGCATCGCGCTGGTCGATTCCGCCAGTGGCCCGCAATGGCGCACCGAGGCGGTGGACGAGAACAACTTCATGTCGCGCGGCTTCTACGGCCTGCTGCTGATCTGGGTGGGACAGTTGCAGGAGGCGGAAAACAACCTGATGGCGGCGGTAGCGGTGGCCGATCACGAAGACCGCTCCGCCAGCTGGATGCACGCCAATCTGGTCGACTACGCCTGGTTCACCGGCCGCCACGAGATGGCGCTGGTCGAAGCGCGCAAGGCCTATGAGCGCGCACAATCCTTCGGCAGCAAGTTCTTCGACGCCTTGGCGCTGCGTGCACTGGCACTGGCGCATTGCCTGCACGGTGAATACGAAAAGGCGGTCGAGTTCCTTGAGCCGGGCCGTCACATCGTTGCGCGTGGTGGGCTGGCTTACCAGTTCGAGGCCAATTACCTGTCGGTGATGTGCGAGGCCTACTGTGGCGCAGGCCGCATTGAGGATGCACTGCGCGTGGGCGAGGAGGCCGTCGCCAGTGCCCGGCAGTCGCATTCGCGCGTCTGGGAAATCCGTGCCTTGATCAGCCTGTTGAACCTGCCGGTATGCGATGCCATGCGCCCGCGTGCCCAGGAAGCGCTGGCGCGCATGGCAGACCTCATTCACCAAAGTGGTGCGGTAGGTTTTGAACCCTGGCTGATCCGGGCCCAGGCGCATTGGGCTGCGGATGCAGGCGAAGCTGCCGGATTGCGGGCCAAGGCTCAGCAGGCGTTCGAACGAATGGGGGTCAAGCCGCAGGCTTGATCGTAGTGCGCGGTGGCTGTGGCGCAAAAGTCAGTCCGCAAGGGGCTTGAAACCGCTAAGCTGGCCTCCAGAGTATCCGAGTGACTTACCAACAACCGGCACGGGCAGTAAGATGCTCCTGCGGTAACAAAAAACTAAGGGACGGGAAGGCCATGAAGCGAACCAAATTACTTTTGGCGCTGCTGTTTGTAGCCGGCACGGCCAGTGCCAACGACGCTGAGACGGACAAGGTCCTCGAATGCATGCGCGGCAATATTCCCAAGGTCATGCGCATCCAGGAATTTGAATTGAATGCGGTGGATCCTGCCGGTGGTTCACGTTTGCTGCGTGGCCGTCTGTTCGCAGTGCGCGATAACGACCTGATGCGTGCCATGGTCAAGATCAAGGCGCCGGCGGATCTCAACAATGCAGCGTACCTGGTGCGTGAAGGCAAGGAGCGTGATGACATGTTCATCTTCCTGCCTGCGCTCAATCGCGTGCGCCGCATCATGGGCGGCAGTGCGGATAGTCCGCTGTTCGGCACCGACCTCTCCTATAGCGACATCAAGCAGGTGCAGAACGCTTTTTCCGGCGGCCCGGTCAAGCTGGAGAAGCCGGATGCGATCGAGGCGCGGCCTGCCTATGTGCTGTCGATGACGCCTTCTGCAGCGGCGCAGTCCAACTACAGCCTGATCCGTGCCTGGGTAGACCAGAAAACCTGCGTTGCGCTCAAGGTCGAATTCTACGAAGGCGCCACGGTACGCAAGCGCCTCAGCTCCTCACCGAAAACCCTGAAGCAGGCGGGCTCCAACTGGTACGTGTCGGAGGCGTTGATGGAAGACCTGCGCACCAAATCGCATACCACGCTGAAGGTTACGGGCCTGAGCAATGTCGACAAGTTGTCGGAGCGCTATTTCAACGCGACCAGCTTCTATACAGCCGAGTAAGCACTGACGTATGCAAGCCTTGGTGCAGTGGCTGGCGCGACATCCCTACAGGGTCATTCTGGCGACGGGTTTGCTGTCGATTCTTGCGCTGCTGCTGTGCTTCAACCCGGTGACGATGACGCCGCGTCTGGTGATCGACCCGACGGTTGAACACCTGCTGCCTGCCGGTGATGCGGATCGTGCCGTCGCTGAACGGGTTCGTGCGAATTTTGGCGATGCCGATGCGATCATCGTCGCGGTCAAGTTCGACAATGTGTTCACGCCGCAGAACCTGGATCGCATCGAGCGCATCACCCAGCGTTTTCGTGCGTTGGAGGGCGTGAGCTCGGTCCTGTCGCTGGCCACCGCGCCGAATCTGCTGGCACAGGGTGAGGATGTCGAGGTCAGCAGCTTCACCGAGCAGGCCAAGCGCAATCCCGAACTGATTACGGAATTCCCCAGGCAGTTTGCTGCCAATCCGCTTTATCGCGGCACCCTGCTGTCGCTGGATGGCAGCACGGTTTCCTTCGCGATGGTGATGGGCAGTGTCACCGAGGCGGAATTCCTCAAGCGCGATTATCCGACCCAGATTCGCGCCATCGTGGGCGAGATTGCAGGCGATTCGCAGGTCTGGGTGACCGGCACACCGGTGGGTGGCACGGCGACCACCAAGGCCCTGATCAAGACCATCAAGTTCACCATTCCCGCTGTCTTCGGCGTGATCCTGCTGTTGCTGCTGATTGCCTTCCGCAGCCTGCGCGCGATGTTGGTGGCGGCGGCCACGGTCGGTACGGCATTGTTGTGGACGATGGCGGTCGCCGCCTTGCTGCATATCCCGATGAACCTGGTCACGGCGATTGTGCCGCCGCTGGTCATCACGCTGGGACTGTCGTATTCCATTTACCTGCTCTCCGCGTATTTCACTGCTACGCAGGATCCCTCGCTGAAGAGCAAGGTTGATCGTACGGTGTGGCTGACCAACCGCGCCTCGGTTGGTTTGATGTTGTCTGGCGGCACAACGGTGATCAGCTTCATGGCGCTGCTGCTCAACGTATTGCCGGCGATCAAGCATTTCGCCGTGCTGGCCAGCGTGGGCTCGGCATTTGGCGTGCTGCTCTCATTGACGTTCATGCCTGCGGCGTTGGCGATCATTGGCACCTCGCGCACCCATCGCACGATGGGCGAGGTGATGTTTGCCAACTGGGCGCACAAGCTGGCGCGCTTCGACCAGAAATGGCGCGGATGGATCATCGCCATTGCCTTGATCCTGATTCCGCTGGATCTGGTTTTTGCCACCCGCATTCACGCAGGTTCGGAGTTCATCAAGAGCTTTGATGAAAAGTCGCAGGTGCGGCAGGACTTCGAGGCGATCAACACGGCGTTCAATGGCGCCAACATGATCTCGATCCTGATCGAGACCCATGTCAACGATGCGCTGACTGATCCCGGCCTGATTCGCGAAGTGGATGACCTGGAAGGCTGGCTGCGCAAGCAGCCGGAAGTCGGCGCGGTGGTGTCCTATGTGGATCACCTCAAGCTGATCAACCAGAGCCTGAATGGCAACAGCCCGCTGTATTTCAGCGTGCCGGATGATGGAGCCGCGGTGAAACAGTTGCTGGTCTTTGCCAGCAACGAGCAGATCCGCCATGTGATTGACTCGCGCTTCAGAACCGCCCTGATCAGTGTTCGCATCAATGTGGATGGCTCGGTTCCGGTGGCGGATCTGGTGAAGCGGATCGAAGGTCGCCTGCAGGTACTACCGCAGCCACTGGCCGCGCAGGTCACCGGTAGCCCGGTGCTGGCAACGCGCACCGTGCAGGAAATTGCATCCGGGCAACTGGAGTCGATTGCCATCGCGTCCTTCGGCATCTGGCTGTTGTTGAGCCTGATGTTCACGTCGATGCGCGCGGGCTTCATCGCGCTGCTGCCGACAGTGGTTCCCGTCGCCATCTATTTCGGAACCCTTGGCCTGCTCGATATCAGCCTGAGTCCAACCACCTGCTTGATCGCCTGCATCGTGATTGGCATCGCGGTGGATGACACCATTCAATTCCTGGCGCGCTTCAATGCCGATGCCCGCGCGGGTGGCAAGGAAGAACCTGCGGTGCGCAGTGCGCTGGTCAGCGTGTTGCGGCCGATCACGCTGAGCACGGTGGCACTGTGCCTGGGTTTCCTGGTCTTCACCGGCAGTGAGCTGAAGACGCAGGTGCAGTTTGGCCTGCTCTCGGCGTTCACCCTGTTTGTGGCCTGGTTCATGAACATCACGCTGACCCCGGCGCTGGGCAGCAAGCTGCGCATTGTCACCCTTTGGGACATGCTGCGCCTTGATCTTGGCCAGAGCCCGCAGCACACCATTCCGCTGTTCTCCGGTCTCTCGCTACGGCAGGCGCGGGTGTTTGCACTGATGTCGAAGTTCGAGAATTTCCCGGCGGGCAAGCGCGTCATCCAGCAGGGTGATCTGGCGCGCGATATCTACGTCGTCGTCGATGGCGCACTGGAAGCCTGGGTGGACAGCCACGGCGAGCACAAGGTGCTGTCAACGATGGGCCGTGGCGCCGTGCTGGGCGAGGCGGGCTATTTCGGCCAGCGTCGCACCGCCAATGTCGATACGACCATGCCGGCGCGCCTGCTGCGTTTCGACTCGCAGGACTTGGAGCGGCTGCGTATCCGTTACCCCTGGATTGCCGCCACCATCTTCCGCAACCTCAATCGCATCCAGGCCGAACGCATTGCGCGCATGACCATCATGCTGCAGTAGACGGCGGTGGTAACTTTGCTTGTCCATGCACCGGCGAGTACAACGCCGTAATATTTGACTCCCAGCGTGGCCAGCCGGTAATTGCCCGCAACAGGATCTTATTGATTGGAGTCGCTCATGAGCTTGAAAGGAAAAACCCTCTTTATCACCGGCGGTTCGCGCGGCATTGGCCTGGCCATTGCACTGCGCGCGGCGCAGGACGGCGCCAATGTCGTCATCGCGGCCAAGACCGCCGAACCTCACGCCAAGCTGCCGGGTACCATTTACAGCTCGGCTGAAGAAATCGAGAAGGCCGGTGGCAAGGCGCTGCCGATTCTCTGCGACATTCGCGATGAGCAGCAGGTCAATGCTGCCGTGCAGAAAACGGTGGACACCTTTGGTGGCATCGACATCCTGATCAACAACGCCAGCGCTATCAGCCTTACCGGCACGCTGCAGACCGACATGAAGAAGTACGACCTCATGAACGGCATCAATGCACGCGGCACCTACATGGTTGGTCGTGCCTGCATTCCGCATCTGAAGAAAGCTGCCAATCCGCATATCCTGACGCTGAGCCCGCCGCTGGACATGTCGGCCAAATGGTTCGCGCCTAACCTGGCCTACAGCATCGCCAAGTACGGCATGAGCCTGTGCACGCTGGCCTGGGCGCAGGAATTCCGCAAGGACGGCATCGCCGCCAACGCGCTGTGGCCACGCACCGGCATTGCCACCGCTGCGATCCAGATGATTGGTGGTGACGCGCTGATGAAGCAGTCACGCAAACCGGAAATCATGGCTGATGCCGCGCATGTGATCTTGACCAAATCGAGCCGCGAATACACCGGCAACTTCGCCATCGACGACCTGGTGCTGTACGAAGCTGGCATGCGTGATTTCTCGCACTACGCCGCCGTGCCGGGCACGACCAAGTTCATGCCTGACTTCTTCGTGCCGGACGATACGCCGCAGATTCCTGCGTGAGGGATGCATGGCTCGCGGCTGGGGTTCTGAGAATGATCCTGATGCCGAGCGCGAGGCACTGATGTCGCGCTACCGCCCTCCGTCCGCCAAGAGTTCGCCGTATATCACTGCGGAAGGGCACGCACGCCTCAAGGGCGAGTTTGACCAGCTCTGGCGTGTGCGCCGGCCCGAGGTCGTGCGCGCTTTGTCTGCTGCCGCTGCGGAAGGCGATCGTTCCGAGAATGCGGAATACATTTATCGCAAGAAGGAACTGCGCGAGATTGATGCGCGGCTCAAGTACCTGACTTTGAGATTGGAAGAGATCAAGGTCGTTGATCGCGCGCCGGGGGATGCATCCAGGGTGTTCTTCGCGGCGTGGGTGGATGTGGTCAACGAGAACAACGAGAGCAAGACCTATCGCATTGTCGGTGCGGATGAGGTGGATACTTCGCGTGGCTGGATCAGCATGGATTCGCCGGTGGCGCGGGCACTTCTTGGCAAGAAGGAAGGGGATGTGGTGCAGGTGATGTTGCCGGGTGGGGAGAGTGAGTTGGAGTTGCTTGCTATTCGGTACGATTGATTGTGCTGCTTGTGGGGCGGCTTTGCTTCCCTCTCCCCATGTTTTTTATGGGGAGAGGGATTGAGGGTGAGGGGGCTTTTTTTGCGCGCTTCGCGGGCTGCGGCCTGCTCTTTATTGATGTGGCGTTTTCCGCGCTGAGGCGCGTCTCACTTTTCTTTGGGTGGCCAAAGAAAAGTAAGCAAAAGAAAGGCCACCCTGCGACTACGCCGGAACAAAAGCGTTCCGGTTCCCTGTGCTTCTCGCACTGATCGGGCTTGACTGACAGGCCATCCATGGCCTGGCAGTCAAGGCATCGGCATCCTGCCTCGCCCGACGCGGAGCGTCGGCAATAACCGCTCAGTGCTGCGATGCTCGGCTTGTCGAAGGGAACCGGTAAAGCAAAGCGACTCTTGCATCGCGGCACAAACAGCTCTCACGTAGTTTTGACGCTGTTTCTGATTTGAGAAAAACGTTACGCCAACACTTTTTCTGTTCTTGGGAGCAGAAATCTCAATCGTGCTGACATTCGCCTTGAGCAAGGCACAAGTGGCTTTGCTGTTGAAATCCCCTTTGTGGCGCCGAGCATCGCAGTCTTGGCCGGAAACTGCTGCGAAGCGGGCGAGGCAGGAGCCGAAGCCTTCATCGCCAGGCCATGGATGGCCTGTCGATGAAGCCCGGTCAAGACGAGAGTGAGCTAGGGATTTCAAGGAGTGCCAGTGGCACTCCTTGCCTAGCGAACGCCACGGAGTGGCCGCAGGGTATTTCGCGTAGCGAAACGCCACGACGGGGTGC
>Ga0116227_10011999_pt1 | contig 14331 bp, 7 predicted proteins | sample S1TSphgellanicum_FD_89693 | JGI IMG/M metagenome (GOLD analysis project Ga0116227, IMG submission 89693) | Host-associated microbial communities from peat moss isolated from Minnesota, USA - S1T2_Fb - Sphagnum magellanicum MG | ecosystem: Host-associated > Plants > Peat moss > Unclassified... | reverse complement strand
TTTGAGTATTTTAGACGCAGTGTCAATCATGACAGTCCGTTGAAGGGGTATTTTATCTCAAGTCTAAGTTGCATAAGCATTTTGGGTAAGTCGTTTAAATCTTTGTGAGAAATCCGGGTTAAGGATACTTTTGTTAAAGGATATATTGAGGAAATTTCTATCAACTCTAATTTGAAAAGTCGCTTATACACAGCAAATACACCAAGAGAGCGCGTTTTGCTGTTCGCCGAAAATGGTCTTTGGTATGATGCTTTAACCCTGCTGGCTGAAGAACGTCGTATAAAACCCCAAGATGGACGGATAACGAAGGATTGGCAAGATTTGTTAGAGTCACCAAAAGTGGAGTTACAAGAATTTGTTTCGGAACCTATTGTTTCCTGTTGTAAATCCACGCAATAACTCTGTTATTTCCGATAAATCCACAATCGTCTTGCCTTGCACACCGTCTAAAACTGTAAAAGTTTATTTGTAATAATACACGAACTGTGAGTTATTCAGATTCTCCAATTAGCGTAAAAGCTGCCCATTCAGCCGGATTGGGATGTTTTTTCTTTGTTGTCAGCATCGCCTGACGTAATGCTTGTGCTTTATCGGGCTGACGTTGAAGATTTTGATAAAATTCTGTCATTAACTCAGCAGTAGGTGCATCGGGGATCGACCACAGAGAAACTATCACACTGGGAACCCCTGCGGCGATTATCGAACGGGACAACCCAATTACCCCATCACCCGTTAACCTTCCTTGTCCTGTATCACAAGCACTTAATACGACTAATTCAGCACTCAGGGGTGACGTTTGGGATTGTGCATATAAATTGTAAATGTCTTCTGCTTTGAGTAAACCGTCACTATTAGCTGAGGGAGCGAGAGCTATCCAACTTCCCAGTCCCTGAATAGTATCAAACCACCCATGAGTTGCTAGATGAACAATTCGAGCACTAGGTAGCTTTGATAACACAGTATCTTCTGTTGCTTGATTGCCAATCAAAGCTTTGGTCTTCCAAAACCAAGCAACAGCAAGAGCTTCTTTTTCTGCTCCTGGAAGCGGATCTAACTGCTTAGGTGGTTCTCCTGGTTTTGAAGAAACCTTGGGCATGATGGGATTGCCAACAACCAAAATATCTTTAGCTGAACCTGGAACTCGTTGTCGCAGTTTATGAGTGGAGTCGAGAACTTCAATTGAAGGTGCAGTAAGGATGGTGTGTTTATCAATTAAGTATTGTCCTGATGAGTCTTGTAATGCTGGGAAAGGAACTAAAAATAACGCATCTTGGGGGATGAAGATGACGCGAGCGGTTTCTTCTTTTGGCAGTAAGTCTGCTATTGGTTTGATCAGTAGCTGATAAAGCTCTTGCAATTGGGAGCTTTTGGCGTTTGCGCTGGCGCTATTCGTAACTTTTTCGACAACATCAGTGATTGGGCGATCGCTTTTTGTCCCTGTCCCTCCAGAAGGTAGCCAGACTGTAATCGTTTGTTTTTGAGGGTTAACAGATAGCACTTCCCATGATTCCCATGTAGGAAGATCGCCATTAAGTTTAACGCGATCTCCTGGTGAGAGAGGGATGTTATTCCCTCTGGAAGCAATACTCGCACCTTTAAAAATCGACTCACGAGCCTGGACTACTTTATCTTTTAGAGAGATATTTTGTTGCTGCAATAGGGGTTTGAGGTCAGTTTTACGAAATGTTACTTCACCTGTTGGTTTTATTACCCATATATATAGTTCTGATTCGTTTGATTCGTTGTCTTGTGGTTTACCTCCAGCTTTGAAGCGTTTGTAAATAATCGAATATTCAACGAGAGTAGAGTTTTGAATTTTAGCGATCTGTTTAATTTCTTCAATTTTTGGAGGTGGTGGTGATTCTGATTGAGAATTAGGGGATATTTCAGAAGTAAGTAACTCTACAAATGCCCTAGCTCGACCGCGTTCGGAAATCAACAGCGCTTCAGTTGTGCGATCTTGAACAACTAAGGCTTGTTGCAGCAGATGATAGGAATTACTTTGTGTTTCAAAGATGGAGATTTTGAAAGCATCGTTACTCCCTAAGTCTTTGCGGATGGATTCATGCACTGCAAGTGCTTTGTAGAGATCTTCTTCAGCCGCTTTTGGGTTGCCAGAATGGAGATAAGTATATCCTAAATTCTTGAGAGAATTCGCCTGTCCTCCTCTATCCTCAATCGCCCTTGCAATTGCCAAACTCTGGTTGTAGTAATCTATCGCCCGTTTGTACTCTCCTAAGGAATCGTAAGCCAGTCCCAGATTGCCAAGAGATTTCGCCTCTCCTCCTCTATCCCCAATCGCCCTTTCAATTGCCCAACTCTTGTTGTAGTCATCTATTGCCCATATGTATTTTCCTAAGGAATCGGAAGCATTTCCCAGATTGCCAAGAGAAGCAGCCTCTCCTGCTCTATCCCCAATCGCCCTTGCAATTGCCCAACTCCGGGTGTGGTAATTGATCGCCCGTTTGTAGTCTCCTAAGCTATGGTAAGCCAGTCCCAGATTGCCAAGAGATTTCGCCTCCTGTGGTCTATCCCCAATCGCTCTTGCAATTGCCAAACTCTGGTTGTGGTAATAGATCGCCCGTTTGTACTCTCCTGAGGAACCGTAAACCAGTCCCAGATTGCCAAGAGAAGCAGCCTCCCATTGTCTATCCCCAATCGCCCTTTTAAATGCCAAAGTTTGGGAGAGGTAATAGATCGCCCGTTTGTACTCTCCTGAGGAACCGTAAGCCAGTCCCAGATTGCTAAGAGATTTCGCCTCCTGTGGTCTATCCCCAATCGCTCTTGCAATTGCCAAACTCTGGTTGTGGTAATTGATCGCCCGTTTGTACTCTCCTAAGCTATAGTAAGCATTTCCCAGATTGCCAAGAGAAGCAGCCTCCCATTGTCTATCCCCAATCGCTCTTGCAATTGCCAAACTCTGGGTGTGGTAATCGATCGCCCGTTTGTAAGTAGTAAGACAAAATTAATTACACAAACTTTGACCTGAAAACCTTATCCAGCCTAGAACCTAATGTGTAATTATTTCTGTCCGATTACTTACTCTCCTAAGGAATCGTAAGCCAGTCCCAGATTGCCAACAGATTTCGCCTCCCATTGTCTATCCCCAATCGCCCTTGCAATTGCCAAACTCTGGGTGTGGTAATCGATCGCCCGTTTGTACTCTCCTAAGGAATAGTAAGCTCCTCCCAGATTGCCAAGAGAAGCAGCCTCCCATTGTTTATCCCCAATCTCCCTTGCAATTGCCAAACTCTGAGTGTGGTAATCGATCGCCCGTTTGTACTCTCCTAAGGAATCGTAAGCCAGTCCCAGATTGCCAAGAGATTTCGCCTCTCCTCCTCTATCCCCAATCGTCCTTTTGATTACCAAACTCTGGGTGTAGTAATCGATCGCCCGTTTTTCGTCTCCTAAGTTATGGTAAGCCAGCCCTAGACTATTTAAAGCATATCCCTCTCCCTTTTGGTCGTTGATGCTTTGGTAAATTTTTAATGCTTGCTCATATGATCCCAACGCTGCTTGATATTGACTTGTTTTTCGCTGTTTGTTGCCTTGACTTAAGAGTCTGTCTGCTTCTACTTTCTGGGGATTATTTTCTAACTGCGCTTGTTTCGCTGCTAAAACCAATTGGGCATCTTTGATTTCTTGGGCGATGCTCAATGCTTGCTCAAACGAGGCTTTAGCCTTTGCTGTGTCTCCTAATTTGTTGGCAACTTTTCCCAAGTTTATTAACACCTTGCTTTCCAATGATCGCTCTTTGATTGCTTGTGCAATGGCTAAGGCTTGTTGGTAATAACTAAGCGCTTGTTGAAGGTTGCCTGTATTTTGGTATGCTAAACCCAAATTGTTTAGGGACTTAGCTTGGGTGGAGCGATCACCCATTGCTTGAGCAGTCATTGCTGCTTGTTGACACGACTGTAATGCTGCTTGATATTCGTTCTTCTTGATATTTTCCCTACATAGATCTAAAAGACTTACTGGTTGAGAGGTATGAGTTTCTGTACTTTGAGCTAATAGTGCGGCTTGCGTTTCCCCAGTGAGATTGAAGAAACTACCATTGATTGTCACGTTGGAATTATTAGGTAGAGTTCTATCAGGTGTAATCTGCGAATAAGCACAATTGGCAGAAAATACACAAACACTACTAACAGCAACTCCTAAGAACTGACGACAAACAGCACCCGTCGGTGACATTGCAGTCTCCTTTGAAACTCAAGGAACGCGGAATTACCCACCATCATGAGTAAACCATGATTCGTGTATCAGTGGTGTAACTGCTTTGTAACAACAGGGAGATTCTTTACAAAACTTCATTAACGTTCGGGGAACGATGCGTTCAGGCGATGACCGCGCAAGAGAGTGATCGCGGGCGTTGCTGAACGAAGGTATGATTTTGCCAAATTCCGAACAAGTTTTGAAGGGTTTCAGCCATCGATTCATACCTTGAATCAGCAACGCCGGGAGTAGGGAGGATATTGATCCCAATCACCAATCTAATAGGATAAACTCGCCCCTACTAATTTTTCTTCTACAGCTTGGGGATCAGCTTCCGGACTATCAGCCTCAGAAGGTGGAACTAACTGCCAGAACTTGGGCAAGAATTCTTGCCAGTTTTGTAGAATCATCTTTGCCTTTGGTGAATGAGTCAGTTCTGCATGAGCTTTAATTAACTCTTGCAGTTGCTTCTCGCCGACTTTTGAAATCACTCGCTGGATATTAACAATTTCCTGGTTAACTGCATCAGGGAACTCACCGTCTTCATCCAAGAAGTAGGCAAGCCCACCAGTCATTCCAGCGGCTACGTTGCGTCCTACTTTGCCAAGAACAACAACTACGCCGCCAGTCATATACTCGCAGCAGTGGTCACCTGCTCCCTCAATCACTGCAGTACCTTTGGAGTTACGCACGGCAAACCGTTCTCCGGCTAAGCCGTTGGCAAACAAGTTGCCACCAGTCGCACCGTAGAGGCAGGTATTGCCAACAATCACATTTTGTGCTGGATCATATGTGGCATTGGCTGGGGGCTTGATGATAATTTCACCACCGTTCATCCCCTTGCCTACGTAATCGTTTGCCTCTCCTTCCAAAGTAAGAATCATGCCAGAAATATTGAATGCACCAAAGCTTTGACCAACACTACCTATGAAGTTCAGGTTAATTTGCCCTTCAAAGCCGTTGTCGCCATACTGAGAAACGATCGCCCCTGCTAACCGGGCACCTACTGTTCTATCGGTGTTGACAAGGTGCAAAGTTTTGGTGACTGTAGACTGGTGGCGAATGGCAGCTTGAATGTCTGGATCAGCAAGCAATTTGTCATCCAAAACCACGCCGTTGCTGTGGACGTTTTCATGTTCCAACCAGCTCCGGTTTTTGATCGTATCCGGTAGCTGAAGTAAACAGTTAAGGTTCAGATCTTTCACCTTAGTTAAATGCACCTTTTCGCGCACTGTCAACAAATCGGCACGTCCAATAACTTCTGATAAAGAACGATAGCCAAGTCGTGCTAAGAGACTACGCACTTCTTCAGCAATAAAGTAGAAGAAGTTGACAACATGTTCTGGCATCCCACTAAAGCGCTGACGCAGTTCTTCTTTCTGAGAAGCGACACCTACCGGGCAGTTATTGGTGTGGCAAATCCGCGCCATAATACAGCCTTCGGCAATCATAGCAATAGAGCCGAAGCCAAATTCTTCCGCGCCCATCAATGCCCCCATCACTACATCCCAGCCACTCTTTATGCCACCATCCACCCGTAAAATCACGCGATCGCGCAGGCTATTTTCCATCAACACGCGATGCACTTCCGTTAAACCAAGTTCCCATGGTGTACCAGCGTGCTTAATCGACGAGAGTGGTGAAGCACCCGTACCGCCATCGTGCCCGGAAATCTGGATGATATCGGCATTTGCCTTTGCCACACCAGCAGCGATAGTTCCGATCCCGATTTCTGCTACAAGCTTCACTGAAACTTGGGCTTTCGGGTTAATTTGGTGTAGGTCAAAGATCAGCTGCGCCAAATCTTCAATAGAATAGATATCGTGGTGCGGCGGTGGCGAAATCAGGGTAACTCCTGGTTTAGAGCGCCGCAACATGGCAATGTATGGGCTGACCTTTTTCCCTGGAAGCTGTCCGCCTTCTCCTGGTTTTGCACCTTGGGCAATTTTGATTTCTATTTGCTTGGCACTCATCAGATACTCTGGCGTCACACCAAAGCGTCCTGATGCAACTTGCTTAATGGCGCTGGAAGCCGTATCACCGTTCCGCAATCCTTTCAGGTGCGGTAAAGTCGGCGAGTGACCAGACTCGTCCACATCATCTAAGACTTTGAAACGCACTGGATCTTCGCCACCTTCCCCAGAGTTAGACTTACCGCCAATGCGGTTCATGGCGATCGCCAGAGTTTCATGAGCTTCCCGCGATAATGCTCCCAAAGACATTCCGCCTGTGCAGAAGCGCTTGACAATCTCACTTACCGACTCCACTTCTTCGAGCGGAATTGGTGAGCGATCGCCACCCATGTCCAGTAAATCACGCAACGCAGTTACTGGTCTATTTTTCAGGTATTTTTTGTAAACTTCGTAATGGTCGTATTTCTTGCCATCCACTGCTTTATGCAAGGCCTTTACCAGTTCCGGGCTGTTCATGTGGTACTCACCGCTAGGACGGTAGTTGACAAAGCCAAGGTTTTCTAACTTATTCGTTGTGAGTTCTGGGAAAGCCTTGCTGTGAAAAGATAACACCTCACCAGCCAGTTCGCTAATACTCAAGCCTCCCACACGGGAAGTCGTGCCAAAAAATCCCAGTTCTAATAAATCTTGACCAATGCCAATAGCTTCAAAGATTTGTGCGCCTTGGTAGCTAGAGATCAAAGAAATTCCCATTTTGGAGAGAATCTTCAATAAACCGCTCTCAACCGCCTGACGATAGTTTTTCAGAGCTTGCGCTAGGCTGATGGCAGGAATTTTCCCCCGTTCCATAAACTGTTGGATCTTGGGATCAAACCACCAATTACTGACAGTGTCCAAAGCCATATAAGGGCAAATTGCCGCAGCACCGTAGCCAATGAGACAAGCAAAGTGATGAGTACTCCAGCATTGGGCAGTATCGACAACTAAGGATGCTTTCATTCGCAACCCCTCGCGGATCAGGTGATGGTGCACTGCACCTACAGCTAACAGGGGGGGGATGTAGGTGTAGTCAGTATTGATCGCATAGGGAGCACAGAGGCGATCGCTCAGAATTAGAATCTTAGCTCCTGCACGCACTGATTCAGCTGCTTGCGATTGCAAAGTTTGAACCGCTGCTTTCAAACCTTGAGGACCATTAGCAATTTCAAACAGTGTTGACAAATCAGCCGTTGCAAATCCCGACTGCTTGATAGCCTGCACCTCTTCACTACTAATTATTGGTGATTCTAGTCTCAGCCTACGGGCATATTCTGGCTTTGGCTCTAATAAGTTACCTCGCTCACCTAGTTCTACTTTCAAGGACATCACCAGGCTTTCTCTCAAGGGATCGATAGCTGGGTTTGTTACCTGAGCAAAACGTTGCTTGAAATAGTCATAGAGTATGTGGGGTTTTTCTGACAGAACTGCTAAAGGAATATCATCCCCCATGCAAAAAGTTGGTTCTTTGCCTTCCATTGCCATTGGCTGAATGACCATTTCTACATCTTCTGTGGTATAACCAAAGGCTACTTGCTGGCGGAGCAAGGTTTGTCGATCAATATGGTTAGTGGGTTGATGAACGCGATCATCAATATGGTGTCCGTTACTGCCACCATTCCCCACTCCCAATTGCCCGTTTTGCCCCTTATCCCCCTTATCCCCAGAGGGGGCCCCGAGTTCCCCATTGCCCCTAATCCCCAGAGGGGGCCCCGAGTTCCCCAATTCCTGGCGGTACTGTCGCAACCATTCCCCGTATGGATTGCTTTTTGCAATGCGTTGCTTGATCTCCCAATTCTTCAGGATCTCATGGGTTTCTAAATCTACAGCAATCATTTGCCCAGGACCGAGTCTGCCTTTCTCGATAATATTGGCTTCAGGAAAGTCCACCACACCTGCTTCTGAAGCGACTACTATATAGTCATCCTTAGTAATGCTGTAACGAGCAGGTCTTAAGCCATTGCGATCTAGAGTTGCACCAACTTTTCGCCCATCGCTAAACACCAAAAGTGCTGGTCCATCCCACGCTTCTTGCAGCCCGTTGTAGTATTCATAAAAATCTATAATTTCCGGGTGATCCCGCAAAGAAGGCTGATTTCGGTATGCCTCCGGAACCATAATCATCAAGGCTTCCAAGGGGCTGCGTCCTGAACGCACTAGTAACTCCAGCACGTTGTCGAGGTTGGCTGAGTCGCTGTTACCGATGTAGACAAATGGTTTGAGTTCGTTTAAGCGATTGCCCCACACTGGATGATTCAAAGAAGCTTCCCGTGCCATCATCCAGTTGATGTTACCTAGCAGGGTATTAATTTCACCATTGTGACCTGACAGCCGCATCGGTTGAGCCAAGGGCCACTTAGGCATTGTATTGGTACTAAAGCGTCGATGATATACAGCAAAGGCGCTTTTGTAAGCTGGATTTTTTAAATCCAGATAAAACTCTCCTAAAACTGCAGAACGCACCATGCCTTTATAGACAATTGTGCGGTTTGAAAGAGAGCAGATGTAAAATTCCTCTGACAAACTGCTGTTGAGGTTGAGGATAGCTTTAAAAATTCGGCGACGGGTAATATACAGTTGCCGTTCCAGTTCATCACCGCTTTGATTTTTTGAGGCTACAAAAACTTGTTCAATCTGGGGTTGATTTTCTCTTGCTTGCACACCCAGTAAATGAGCATGTACTGGCACTACTCGCCAGCCCAGTACAGTTAAATTTTCTTCAGATGCTACTTGCTCAATCGTTGCCTTAGCTCTTTGCGCTGCTTCCTTATCTTGTGGTAAGAATATCATCCCCACAGCGATATTGTTCGTCGAGGGAAGTGGTATCCCCCAAGAAATAAAATCCTGTTGGAACAACCCCCAAGGGATTGCAGTCAATATCCCCGCGCCATCACCAGAGTCTTGGTCGGCACTACAACCACCTCGGTGTTCTAAGCAGGTCAAAGCAGCTAAAGCTTTGGCGATCACTTCGTAGCTTGCATGATTCTGGCGATGAGCAATGAAACCTACTCCACAGGCGTCTCGTTCCTCTACTAACCATCTTTGCCCCTGATATGTCATTGTCTGTTCTTTATGCATCCTTTTATTATTCATAGCGATCCCTGATGCCTTAAGTTACGAATTTTGCCACTGCTTGTGAGAAAAATTTTCTCAATTAAGAAATGGATAAATACTGAGTTATCGAAATTTAGAGAAAAAAATTTTAACGTCGGGGTTTCTGTTTTTTCCCCGTGTTAAAGTTATTCAGTTGCTTTTATGTGTTTATGCTGTGTTAGGTCAACTACTCTTACACCAGTCGTTTTCTACTCAAGTTCTGAAGCTACAACACATTGCAAGTAAGTGAAGTACAATGCTTTTGTCTAAAAGCTAGACATAAAGCCCTTTTTACTTCTGAATTCTGAATTCTGACTCCTGAATTCTGCTGTATGTGTTTCCTCAATTCTTTTTTCCCTAATTTAAAGAGCGTTTGTGGGTACAGCGCCTCTGGGCTTAGCTGGAGAAAAACTTGTGCCTTCACTTTTGGTGCGGAAAATTCCTGATTTAGCCACAAAATCAGCGTATTACACTATATGCCCATTTGGCAATTCCTATCTATTTCTCTTGTTTTATAGGTCTTTACTGACTAACTATTGTCAGTGTTGCTACAATCTGAACCTCACCTAAAGTAGCAACCAGTGAGTATGGAACATCTGAATTTAAATTTAATCATCCAGAACATGGCAGTAGTCTGGTTTGGATTGGTGTTCGTTAACACACTAAATTTCAATGGTAATATTGGGAAAATTTCTTGTTGGCTTTTGTCAAAGACAATGATCCTATCTATACATTATCACGTTCTAGTACAAAACTTACATATTATTTCTTGAGATTTCAAAAGGGTTAGTTTGTTTACACCTTAAAAATATGTTTAAAAAGTGACTACATAACCATGATAAAAATACGGGTTTTTTGCCGAAAGCAATACAGCATTGCGATTGCTAATAAGAGCAATAGCTGTCTGAGCAAGGTTTTTGTATTGCCAATACTCTCAACCTTACTGTATTTGACAGCTACCTGTGCTACTCATGCCCAACAGTCACCAACTGGTGTCCAAGTGGGGGAGGTGAGGGAGGCTAGGAAGGGGGATGCTTCTTCATCCTCCTCCTCTTCCCCTACTTCCCTTAGGGTGGTCTCCTATGGTAACCTAATTTCTCTCAATGGTCATAGATTGCCTGGAGCTTGGTTGCAGCAACGCGGCACATCTAGTTTAAACACTCAACTTAGTGATGGGGCAGTTAGGCAATTATTTGGGGTAGTTTTATTAAACAGTAGCAATCCACTTAGACAACCAGTACAGTGGTTTTCATCAGTCACAAAGCCAGAGGTTCTAGCTGGCTTGTTGCTAGGAGAATATCGCTATCTAGATATTACGGATATTGCCAAAACTGGGGGATGGCAGATCCAAGCTAATGGTAATAAGTTAGTGATTTCCACACCAACGGCAAAATTAACGGATATTCATCAAGATAATCAAACTTCAGTCGATGCCTACAGCAAGCCGTCTGGAGGTCATCTACGCATCATTGTAGATTTAGATCGCCCAACTCCTTGGCAAGTTACACAAGAGTTACCAGTAAAAACATCTCAACCCCCTACACCTAATAGAGAGTGGACTATCACCTTAGATGGAATAGCTGATCCCAGCTTGATAGAACGCTACGCAGGGAAAAAAGCAGGGGTAACAAGGGAATGGGGGAACTCAGGGAGGGGGGATGAGGGAGGGGAGGAGTTGGAGAAATCCCCCCCATCTCCCTCTGAAGTACTGATTCAACAAGTAGAGGTGGTCAAAAACCACACCATCATTCATCTAAGCGTAACCGCTGCTTTGTCTCCTCAAGTCAGCACTTTACCCAACCCCAATCGCCTAATTATCAGTATTGTACCCGATGCGATGCTACAACGGGATATCACTTGGGCACCAGGATTACGTTGGCGACAGCAATATGTGAATTTAGGTCAGGAACGCTTCCCTGTTGTGTGGTTGGAAGTGAGCCCTCGCACTTTTGGAATCAAACTGAAACCAATTTGGACGCAGCCTGATACCCTTGTGGGTACTGCCCCCTTGATTCAAACTGCACAACGGTACTTAGCAGTAGCAGCGATTAATGGTGGTTTTTTCAACCGCAATAACCAATTACCCCTGGGTGCAATTCGTCGGGATGGTCAATGGTTGTCAAGTCCGATTCTCAACCGGGGCGCGATCGCTTGGAATGATGCTGGGCAATTCTACATGGGTCGTCTCACACTACTAGAAACTTTAATTGGAACAAATAATGTGCAGTTGCCAATTTCGGTTCTTAACAGTGGCTACGTTCACAATGGCATTGCCCGTTACACTCCTGCTTGGGGACCAACCTACACTCCCTTAAGCGATCGCGAAATCATCCTCGTTGTTCAAAAAAACCAAATTACCAATCAATTACCAGAAGGTAAAGCTGGTCAGACTGCTGTTCCTATTCCTCAGGATGGTTACTTGCTAGCTTTACGCAGTCAGGCGGTCAGTAGTGTTTCAAAGTTACCCGTTGGATCTTTTGTACGCATTATCAGTTCCACCAGTCCTGCTAATTTTAGCCGTTATCCCTACATCGTGGGAGCTGGACCACTGCTATTGCAAAATCGTCAAATTGTCCTTGATGCTAAAGCCGAACAATTCAGTGATGCCTTTATTACCCAAAAGGCCATTCGCAGCGGTATCTGTACTACTGCAACAGGAACCCTGATTATTGCTGCCATGCATAATCGTGCTGGCGGTGCTGGACCAACTTTGGCGGAACATGCCCAACTGATGCAGCTTTTGGGATGTGTGAACGCCCTAAATTTGGATGGCGGTAGTTCTACCAGTCTTTATTTGGGAGGGCAAATACTTGACCGTCCCCCTAGTACAGCGGCCCGTGTCCACAATGGAATTGGTATTTTCTTGGGTCAATAGTCAATGGGGCAGGGGAGCAGGGGGAAATTTCAACCTTTTGCCAATGCCCATTGACTTTAAAGTTTAGAATAAGATGCCTTTTTGCTTAATGAAGAATTTGTATAGACATAGGATTTTTAGTAGTGATCGATTACACCTCAGCATTTGATTTTGCTATCTTGAGCAGAGGTGGCATAAATTACTCATTTTCACGGTTGCCACATCGCGCCATATCTTTCATCAATTGTTTAAAGTACTAAGGTTTCTCTAGTACGAAAACGTGTCACTTTAATGAGGTAACTATGGCTCAATTACAAGAAGCAACACAAGCTCACACACTGCCCCTACCCCCATCAATCACCCCCAAAGGCATTGCGGCAACCGAACTCCGCCCTTGGGGTTCTTTTACGGTTTTAGAAGAAGGGCGCGGATACAAAATCAAGCGCATTGAAGTTAAGCCCGGACATCGCCTCAGCCTTCAAATGCACCACCATCGCAGCGAACACTGGATTATCGTTTCTGGTACGGCTAGGGTAACTTGTGGTGAGATAGAAGTGCTACTAAGTAATAATCAGTCAACCTATGTACCCCAATGTACGTCTCATCGTCTAGAGAATCCTGGAGTGATTCCCTTGGTGTTGATCGAAGTGCAAAATGGAGAATACCTGGGAGAAGATGATATTATCCGTTACCAAGATGACTACGCTCGTAACGAAGGTTCAAATCATCAATTAGCGGCTGTACTCTAAAAATTCAATTATGATCGAATAATTCGTAGTTCATAATTCATATTGCGAACTACGAATTATTGCGACTGTTAACTGAATAGTTGTAAAATTTAGGATAAGGTTTCAGTATTTCAAGCCAAATTAATGATTCATCTGAGCGCAGCAGCCGCAAGTGAGATTGGACGATTAAGGTCAAAGCAGCCGCCAAACCGCTTGTTCCGATTGGCAATTAAACACGGTGGCTGTTCTGGATTGTTTTACGAGATGACTTTTGAGGAAGCGGTAAAAGCTGGCGATCGCATTTTTGACGAACATGGTATTCAAGTAGTGATAGATGCTGAAAGCCTAGAATACATCAATGGCTTGCAGTTAGATTATTCAGAGGATTTGATGGGTGGGGGTTTTCGCTTCCACAACCCCCAAGCGAATACAACTTGTGGCTGTGGCAACTCATTCTCACTCTCACTCTCGTCAGTGGTTAGTTCTTCTTTGACCAACTAACCACTAAGGGCTAAGAGTTTATAAAAAATAATTGACATAAAACTAAAAAAAAGGGTAAAATGGTGATTTGTTAAAACTTTAGATTCGTCAACAGCTCACGCGCTGTAACTCATGCCAACAATACAGCAGCTCATACGTAGTGAACGCGAACTATCGCGTCAGAAAACCAAGTCCCCAGCTCTAAAACAATGCCCACAACGTCGGGGTGTTTGTACCAGAGTGTACACAACCACACCAAAAAAGCCTAACTCAGCTTTACGCAAAGTAGCAAGGGTAAGACTGACTTCAGGATTTGAAGTGACAGCTTACATTCCAGGTATTGGTCATAACTTACAAGAACACTCGGTTGTAATGATTCGTGGCGGTCGGGTTAAGGACTTACCAGGCGTGAGATACCACATTATCCGTGGCACCTTAGATACAGCCGGAGTCAAAGATCGTAAACAAGGTCGTTCCAAGTATGGAACTAAGCGTCCTAAGAAACAGTCTTAGCAGGAACTACTAATCGCTTGCTTGACTGATATGGGTTAGTGTTCGATGTAGCCAAAAAAACGTTGGCGTAAGCAAGTATATCTGAGCGAGGAATAGTGTGACATCTCCACACACTGCCCTACGGGTCAGTGTAGGCTTCTAAGAAATTAGGGGCAGGTGTCATTAGTCCGAGCAATCCGTTATGCGTTCGCGCAGCGTCTCCCCTTGGGAGAGGATTGCTACGAATTCTCTCGAATGTATAGGCACTCCGGGATGTAGGGTTAGCGACCCGTTTCCTAGTTCCGGACAATGCGGCGGGTGATTAAACATCCCTACGGGAACGCTTAAGTGTTGCCAGCTTGAAACCTTGGAAAACATTGACGTTCGCGTAAGCGTTGCGGTAGCGACGTTCGTAGCGTCAGCGTCTGGTGCTCTTGTGAAGGAAACCACCCATGAGGGTAGAACTTAATTAATAGTTCAAACAAAAAACATGGTGGTTCGTCCGGAAGACCCTCTGCCCTTA
>Ga0116227_10011998_pt1 | contig 14332 bp, 12 predicted proteins | sample S1TSphgellanicum_FD_89693 | JGI IMG/M metagenome (GOLD analysis project Ga0116227, IMG submission 89693) | Host-associated microbial communities from peat moss isolated from Minnesota, USA - S1T2_Fb - Sphagnum magellanicum MG | ecosystem: Host-associated > Plants > Peat moss > Unclassified... | reverse complement strand
TGTTTTTGTTTTGTGTTTTTTTTTATTGTTTTTGTTTGGGTGTTCTCCCCCCCCCCCCCCCCCCCCAATATGTTGTTTTTTAAAAAAAAACCTTGTTAATTTATATATTTAATTTATTAGATAAATAAATTTATATGCATATATTATCTTCTATTCTAAATTAAAATTAAAAAAAGGTCACTATCAAACATCCCCAGATTTTGTAGTTAAATCGATTTAAATTCAACCTTTCAGTGACTATTCTAGTCTTTTCTTTTCTTTTCTTTTCATTTTAGCCCAATTTTAATGCATTCATAGGTTTTCCGCCATTGACTAGAAGGGGAGATTCCGAGGGAATCCTGAAAAGAAAAAAGAAAAGGTACACCTACCTACTCTTTACCCAAAAAAAAAGGGAGCGGAAAGGTACCTACCTACCTAGTACTCGTCAACGCGGTTAGTACCCTCGTAGTCCGCACCGGCCCAGCCGGTCATTCTCTTAGACGTGTGCTCCTTTGTGTCCGTCCAAGTACTTCCCGCAACGGTCATATCCACCAGAGCCTTCACGTCGCAGGGTACTAACGATTCTCATCCAAAAAAAAGGGGGAGAAAGGCAGCGAGCGGGGACGGAACTATTAAAGTAACTGAATTTCAAAGAGCCCCGTAATGGGTGAATAAATAATCCATCCATTTCTGGATGAATACATGCTACTGTTTACGTAGCCCAGTTCAGTAGCAGCAGGTGTGTTGGTTGGTTGGTTGGTTGGTTGGTTGGTTTTGCCTGTCTTGTAGGGTCCGGTTACCCACTTGAGATCCGGCCGGTTGCAAGTGGGCCCGCGTCGCTACCCGGAAAGGGGAGGCGGAGGAGAGCTTGCGCTTTTCAGGCCGCGGAAACAAAGGCGCACGAGAAGCTTGACAGAAGGAAGAAACAACGTCGCTCCTCCTCCTTCTCCTCCTCGCTTCGTCGCTGCTCGCAACTATTTTTACCCGGCGTGCGTTGTCGTCTGTTCACGGCGGATTCATTTGCTCTGAGATCTGATCTTTCTGCCGATGCCAAGTTCTCACATTTTGATGCTGTCTGTGGGTTTGCATCTTCAAATCAAAATCTTTGCAGCAAGAAGAAGATTGTGTCTGGTATTACGGAGTCATATCACTCCTTGAGCTTCCAATAGTATTATCTATCTGGTGATCCTTATCACTCCTTCAGCTTGCAATTGTTTTCTTAGTATTGTCATGCTTTTGGTTACCTTATGACTTTGAAAAACAATCCCTTGATAAGAAGTATTGAAACCTTTTCCTTGACAAGAAGTATTGAAACATTTTCCTCGATAAGAGCGTATTGATATCTTATCCTTGACAAGAAGTATCGAAACATTTTCCTCGATACGAAGTTTTCTTTGAGAGAGAGAGAGAGAGAGAGAGAGAGAGAGAGAGAGAGAGAGAGAGAGAGACGGTCGTGTTTTTTTCTAATTTTTCTGTTCCTTCAAAGCGCTATTTCAAACTCTGCGGAGGTCGAGGTTGTTGGCTTGGAAGGAAGAAAATGGCCGCACTAAGCAGTAAATCGTTGCCAAAACACGATGCTGTGTGCGGGAGATATACCGCAATTTCTGATTTGCATAGTCGTCGAAAGGTCACGAGAGTTGTTTGTCAGCAGCAGAGTTCTTCTTCTGTCGCTGCGAGCTCCTCAATCCGGAAGTCGGACGCAGCAGACGAGAACAAAGCCAGTAATCATGAGTCAGCAGTAGTTTCCATGCTCCTCCTAACCGGCAGCAAGATCAAGGCATCACAATCGCAGTGGTGGAGTCCCCTTTTCGACTTGCCTGCTGCTGAAGACTGGTCTAATGTTGCTCTGGAACAAAAGAAGACGTCACTAGCAGGTTCCAAGGCGGAGAAGGCGTTCAAGCAGGAGCTGACAACAGTTGCTAGTAGTGGCCAGGAGGAGCATCGTCCCGGCCGGACTGCACAGCGCTTCAACAGGCAGCAAGTGCAATTCACAGACGAGAAGGCGCGGCTACTAAGAAAGCAGACGAGAGCTACCGAGACATGGCACGATGCATGGTATCATTCTGGCATTGCCAGCAGGCTTGCAGAACCTGACCAGTAGAAGGTTGCCACTGGCTGCTCCCCGGCGGATTCTCTGCAGTTTCTAGGGTTAGTGTCGCTAGGTTAGAATCAACCCCATGGCTCCCTCTCTCTGTTATGGAGATTCTTCATACAATCACACCATGCTGGATCACAATATGAGGCAAGCACATACAGCTGTGTTGTGCGAGTCCTTGAGCTCATGGGGGGATGTCATCATCACACAAAGACTCAGAGTAAAAACCATTGTTTTCCTGCATCCTGCAATGGCGCACACTTGAAGCAAACTATTGGGTGTGTGCCCTAAGGAGGCAGTGCAGTGCTATGCTATGTGCACTATTGATTTTTAGCTAGACAGTTTGGAGCCCCAGATTTGGCTGGCTCCCTGATTGTGACATTCATCACGGTATTGAACATGAAACCAGTTGTTCCTATGAAATGTATATGATTTTTTTTCTCTTTCAAAACTGTGATGCATTCTTACCCCACAGCCCTTGTGTGTTTTGATCTGAGGAAATCAGAGCTTGTCTGACATGCCTTTGTGTGTCTTGATCTGACACCAGATCTTTTGCAATACAGTGACTGAGTTCTTGCCAAAGTTATGCTTTCTCACACCCATGGGTGGTATGGCACACCACTCCATTGTGCAAGCTTTTTTGTGTTGCTTTTGTTTGATTGCTTGCTGGTTATTTGAGATGCCAGTATCACATTGTTGGACATTTCTTGCACACTTAGAGACAGCAGATATGAACAGATTGAGCTTTCACAGTAAGAAGGCAGAGAGAATCAGTGCAAAGGACAGTCACCAAGGAGCACCATCCTGAAGTGATTTTCACTCTTTCTGCAAAGCCGCATACAGAGGGACTTGAAAGCTCTGGAAATCAGGATGCCAGTCTGATATCTCTGCTGTCTTTCTGCAACACAAATCACAAGTGCACAAAAGTGAAGAAAAGCATTCAACTACTGCAGATGCAACAAGTGCACCAGTGAAGAAGGATGCAAGTCTGATTTCTTCATCGTGATTCTACAAAACAAACCTCAAGTGCACAAGTGGAGAAGAATGCAAGTAATGCAGTCACAACAAATGCACAAGTGAAGAAGGATTCCAGTACTGCAGCTGCAGCTTAATGCAAAAAGGCAAGAGCTCTGAACTTCATGAATACACTCAGGTCATAACACAAAGGAGAAACTCTCTTAACACTTCTTCACCATGTTGATTGTGTTTTGGTTGGTCTGCAAACTTTGTGAACAGATTCAAGGAATGATAGTGAAGGAAAAACCTTGGTTTTTCTTCTTGACATGTCAAAATTGTCATGACATTGCTGATATAAAAACCAGCAATGCATAAAATTAGGAATTCTCATCCCCAAGTTTTAACAGACTCCCAAGTTTTTCCATGTAGATTCCTGAAGGATTTCCAATTGTGATTTCATATGCCTCATGATGTTTGATGGTCTCTTCATGGTCTTGCTAAAGTTCCTCTACATCATCTGTTTTCTTCTTTTCTTGCAGCTTTGCCTAATTCCTTAAGAAAAATGACAAGAAATTCCTTCTCCACAAGCTCCTCCTTGTTCAAATCTCCAACAGCAAGCATTTGCCTCCCTGTTCTGTTGTGGGGACGGTCAACACCAATTTGAGATCAACATGAATTATGGGTTCGTTTGATCTTCACAGGAAAAAGGTTCACTCACAGAAACATCTACCCTAACATTTTTTTGAAAGTGCAGTTTCTCTCTGTAATCACATTCAATGTTTGGGGTCTTTATTTTGGACTAAGAAAATTCTCTCAGACTCACTACAGGACTGTGTTTGACAAATTACGTATAACCTCATGAATCTTCAGGATTTCAACATTAAAGATAATTTGTTCAAGTATTGAACAGGTTGGTTAGGGGTTTATGGGTTCTGTCTTTGGGTTACCATTGATGATCCTTGTGTGTGCCTATCTACAGGTGAAAGGAGAGCGGACCACCATGTAAATTTTGGTTTCCAAGGGGATGAAGCTCACTTGGGTTACAAGCTACACAATCACACTTGGTGAAGTTTTTGCAAATCATATACATTGATCAGGTAATGGTAGTATAAATAAAAGAAGGCAAATCCAAAAGAGTTTTAACTCACAGTCTGTTCTTGCAATCTGATGAATTGATGTTCTAAACTTGAACTGGAAGTTGATTACATGACTGTAATTGTGACCATCATAGTTTGTAATGAGCAGAGAAAAAACAGTGAACAATATGAGTATGGGTGGAGTGATGCTAACTGGATGATTTTGCAATGTTCGACTTCTCACTACTTTTTTACTCCAATTTTTATTTCAAGCTTGTTTGTAGATGACGTGCTATGAGGGGGTTGAGAAAGGTGACGTCTCTCTTGTTGTAGAGCAAATATCCTGGACTGGCCATTCCAAGCTAGTCAAAGAGGGAGATGTTAGCAATGGGAACTTGATGTGAACATATTGACAACTTGATGAGCACCTTGTGGCAACATCAAAAACCAAAAACTTCAAATCTCATGCCGGTCCCCCAAAGGAAGAAAAAACTGAGCCTCTTGGCTCTGCCTGGTGCTTCATCTCATAGGCTGCCAAGAAAGAATTTATGTTCCTAACTGTGTTTGTCACTCATTTTTGCCTAGACTACATGAGTGTGCATAAACCCATTAGAACACAATTTGGTTGTTAACCATTTCAGCAATAAGAGTTGCAAGTAGGTACTATGGAATGGTGAAGCCCCCAGCAGGGAGGGTAACATGCCAGGTGAGCCCTTAGGGAGAGCTTGGTGACACACCTGACATAATGGGCAACGGCAAGACCATTCATTCCATGACATAAAGGTCTTGGGCAGCAGATTCCAACAATTTAAAAAAAAAAGAATGTTCAACAGAGATTTTGGTCACTATTACAAGTGTTTAATTATCATCTGAAGATTATGTCATATAATGTGATCAAGAAAAATGAGATAATCTGTCACCCCAGACCTTAACGTGATTGGAATTCTGCCTTGATTTGGCACTGACAAACTTTGCAATTTTCACAGTTTGGTCTGGACATCATGGTGGGTCACTTAAGTACTCTTCACACGTGAAGTGCAGAAGACAACAATTCTCTGAACTGAATTTTTCATGTCAATCTTGGAGATTTTTTGAGCTCCCAGATTTGCTCCATATCACAACGCAATCTTGCACCATCTGAACAGGATTATTCTACTGAAGGATGTTCTTTGCAGGATGTGCAATTTGGACCCAAAAAAAAAGAGAAAGATGTGTGATGCAATCTGAAATTCATTGAGCTGTTGAAATTCTAAAGACAAATGTTTGCAAAAAAAAACATGAAGTCACAGTTAACAGTACTTAACATCTGGTGGAACATTCCTCAAAAATGTGGGACCAAATGAACTCTGCATTGTTTGGGGGTGTGTGTGTGTGTGTCTCTCTCTCTCACAGAGGGTCTCAGGGGCAGAGAGAGAGAGAGAAGCAGAGCCAACAAACAAAAGAAATTGCACAACCAAGACTTGCAATATGGGATTAAATGATTAAACCTAGGGCCTTCCAAGTCCTTGGGACCTAACAACATGAGGCCTTGGCCTTGGCCCTAACAACAAACAACATGAGGCCTTGGCCCTAACAACAACAACAACAAAAACATGGGGCCTTGGCCCTAACAACAACAACAACAACATGGGGCCTTGGCCCTAACAACAACAACAACAACATGAGGCCTTGGCCTATGGGTGGATGGGAATCAGACATGTGTGGTGCACAAAATGGATGAGGGGAGATAGGGTGGGGTGTAGGTAATGTGGTAGGTGAATGTCCCAAGAAGAATTTTCTTTCTAACCTTTTGGGGGTATGGCCAAGAGACACCATTACCATACCTTTGGTGGGGGGGGGGGTTGGGGAGGTTGGGCTCAGTTATGATATATACCTACTATCTATATTCATCCTTATCAGTGGTCACCCAAATTATTACAAATTATTTTTGTATTTATTTAAAAGAAAAAAAAAACCTTAGTTGCAGGAGCCTAGCTCATGGAAGAAGTAGCACCAAGTGCTTTGACCTGCTACTGACCTAAATATCAAACCACTACAATAATCTACCTCAATATGATTGGTCCTCCATTCTCCAGCCACCTAGCATTTAAAACTCTTTACCTCCTTTTCTATTCCTATTGGCTTTCATTACTTACCAAACATGTAACCCTCATGTGAATGGATGAAACGGCAATTCATCCAGATATACATTGCATATGTATTGATTCCATCCATTCAAATGATGGCTATACATTTTTTTATTGTATCTGTCTGGTCATTAGATATGCTCACTTCTCATCCATGGATATGATGATTAGCATAAATTGGTAAGTGGGTCTGGGAACTGGCTCGATGTCACTGGGTACTGGAAATATTTTCAGCTCAAACACACCTCATCTTCTACTTTGCATAATCAGCTACCTCTCAGCAGCCATTATCTAGTCCATTTCTTACGCCCTTGTGGATGATACTTAACTTACACAGGTGAGATAGTCGATACCTAGGTAATATGAGGTCGAATTGTGAGGGCGGCAACTCAGTTGTGATTCATCTCCAACTGAATCATAAGGGGTTTCCAAGGGATGCTGCAAGTTGATTTTAATGCAGTAACTTATTCGAAACAGCTTGTCATTGCGTTATACTGGTGTCAAGCATTTGAAGTTGGAAGACCAATTTCTTTGCCAGCATCTAGGTTGCCAGGCCAGGCCGATCACCAAACACTTAGTGTCTCAGAGGTCTGCAAATTTCTGGAGGGTGCTCCTTTGGATTTCATGCCCACAGAGTAATTGTAGCCCTACTATTTGCGCACCCACAGAAAGTTGAATCGTTGAAAAAGATGAAGAAATGAGTCAGATGTGGCCCTCCTAAGTAGCGGGGAGGGGCGGGGGGGTCAAATGGTGGAAACGAGAAACCACCAAACACTTGGAAGACTATGATCGAACACCCAAAAAAAGTCTTTGAAAGTCGCCCTATTGCTTTTATGGTTCCAAGACGATTTGTAGATCATAAGGTTGCGCTCTTACAGCACTTTAAATCACTTAAATTGAACAAGAAATGAGAAAGTTATGAGCATTGAAAGTAAGAGGGGTAGAAGAGAAGAAAAACGCATTTTATAATTTTGAAAAGCTTATTCTTCTTGCTCTTCTATAGTTACTCCTTTGCCTTTGCTGTTCAAAGATGAATTGAAGAGCTCAAGTTAGCGCTCCCATAACGTTTTAAATCACTCAAAATGAAGAAGAGACGAGGAAGATATTAATAAAGGGTTTGGTCATAGGTGGTGTTCGGTCATAGGGAAGGCTACCCTAATGTGTTGAAACTTGAAAATGGTGACTCTGCTATGTGAGGGGGTGGGTGGGCGGGCCTGTTATTTCACTTAATTTTTAAGTAAATAAAATAAAATAATTTTTTTTGGTGGATTTCTTGAAAGTGGAAATTTCTTTTGGAAAAGCGCATGTTTAACAATTTTTTTTTCCAAATTTTTAATCATTTTTCCCCTCAAAATAGTGAAAAATTCCTCACCCAAAAAAATCACCAGGTGGGCCAATAGCCAATATGCATGAAAAACCCAATCTGAAATGTAACCAGCCACAGCATTTGGGCTATGGATGAATAATAGGAGGCATAAAATTCTTGGACCATCACCCCTATAGTCTCATACTAGCCGGAAAGCACTCCCAGGTTTTTTTTGCATTTGAAAGCACCCTGTTGCACAAAAGATTTGTTTGTTAGTTGAAGGACCCTTGTGTTGATCACATTACCTTGACATTATTTCAGCAATAAGTCGTAAACACCATGCAAGTTTCCACAAAGCGACATGCCATGGGGCCTATATAGGAATAGATGGGGATAGGCCATGGATGGGGGCACATGGGAGCATGGGGTTCGAAACCTGGCGTGCTTTATGCTTGGGAATGCTTGCTCCCATAGGCCTCTCTTAATATTTGAGCGCATACCCTCAGGAGGCTACCGCCCTCAAGGCTACAGACGTCAAATTAGGGGAGGCTCTTAGGAGCAGGCCTTCCCCCGAATACATTACCCCTATAATCTTGTGCTAGCCATAACATTATTCCTTATTGTGTGTGAGTGCGTTAATACTCAGTCCAAGGTTGACCAATGTAGCCTAGAGGAGGAACCTAGAAAGGCATTTAATCAAAATGCTACCCTAATTTGCACAATAGGCTAGTTATTAGATCACCCTACCCCTCTCCAATCCAATCAAACCATCATATCTTTCTCGTTTCAGGGTTCAAATCCAATTGCAAGCTAAAAAAAGGCTAAGGGAAGGGATTTTCCTAGTGACTTTGGAGGGACCAAAGATAATAAAAATGGCATTGGTGATTTTCTCAATTGTAAAATGTTCATCAAAAATCAAAATCTTAAAAAATGCTTCAAGTCATAGATGTTGAAGAAAAAGAAACTCACTCATAGAGAAGAGCTAAAAAGAGATGAGAGAGGTTTTTCCTAATTCTACCTTACCCAAAAAATGATGTAGCAAATAAGTAACCAAATCTCCCCCTACTTAGTATTAATAAAACCTAGAAAAAAAATTAAAAAAAAGAAAAAAAAATGCCCCCTAGAGACTTGACTAAAAATCTCGTAGTTATAGATTTTAATGCACAATTTAAGGGTTTCATCATGGTATGTCACCTCTTATTCTCCCATTAAATATTTCCGAACAAAGATAAAAGAAAAAAAAAGAGATTTATTAGGTGTGATTTATTATGCATTGGCTAGTCTTCATAACAAGCTTTCAAAAAATAAAATAAAATGTTTCTCCTTTTTTGGGAAGTCCATACCTATTTTATTTGCCCCTAAAATAGCCTGGATAAGTCATTTTGTTGTAAATCACACAAATGAAATGAAATTAGGTTTAGGGGGGACATGGGCATTGATTTGGGGTGTACACATAAATATTAATAAAAATTTATCCATATTTTGTGTGGGTTGATTTTTGGTTTTTCTTTCCCCTTATCTCCATATCCTTTAGCTTTGTATGGCTATGGATGTGAGTGGACCCCGGTGCAGCTCCGCCTTTGCTTTTGGCCCTTGCACCACCTCCACTGCCCCGCCCTCTCTCCCTCGCCATCCTTCCCTTTGCTTCCTCCCATTCCCTTCCGTTTTCCTTCCTCATTGCTCCGTCTTCTATCTTCCTTTCGCATCATTCTCTCTTCTTTCTCCTGCTGCCGTCACTGCTGCTGTTGTTGCCAATTTTCCTTCACAAGAAAAATCCGTGGACATCAACAACAACAACAACGAACAAGGGGAGCCATGGCGGCAGCTTCTCTCTCTATTGCCATCGTGCCTTCTTGTAGCTCTGCTTCCGTTGTCAAGGCCGCCTCTTGCTCTGCTTCTTCTTCTTGTTCTTCTTCTTGTTCTCAGGTATAGTACCTAATATTATGCTTGCTTGTAGCTCCCTATCCAAATTAGATCCCGTTGTTTTTTTCTTGTTGTCCCTTTTCCTTTTTTTCTCCGTTTTCTTCCTCCGAAATGCGTGTAATGCGTGCCTGCCTGCGTTGCGTCTTGCTGTGATCTTAATTCAGCTGTGTTTGTTGCGGAGTTTGGAAGGATTCTTGTTGTGCGTGTTTCTGTTTCGGCTTGGCAGCTGCTTTAGCTTCGTGGAGCTTGCTTGTGTGTGTTTCATGGTTTCTGCTGTTTTTTGTGTTGTTTTTGTCGCTGATTCTGTTGAGGCTGTGCTGCTGCACATTCTTGTGAGATTTGTTTCAGCTGCCTGTGCGTGTTGTTGCTTTGTTTGTTTGGCGGGAACGAGCACAGAATCTGTGTGTCCAATTGTAACACAAAATGTCAAGAGTTTGACAAATGTCCATATCCGAACTCTTGACATTTTGTGTCCAATTGTGATCTGTCGTGACCTTTTTCTTCCCAGTTGGCCTGCGTTTTGACTTTTTTTCTTCTGTCTTTTTTCCTCTCTCCGAAATTTGTTAAAAACAATTGCATACATTTCATTGTGGGAGCTTTCTCATTTGTCACATTCTGCATTGCTGCTGTCATCATGGCAGTTCTTTAGAGGCAATTACAGTCTTCATTCCTTCATGTGTCATTGGTGAAAAGAGCTTCATACACTGCATTGTAGCACTGCCTCCTCCTTCTCTTCATTGTCACAAAAATTTAGCTCATATCTGTTTCTGCCATCAGACATCCATTGTCTATGGCTATCATCAATGTCTATGGCAATTTCAAGTCCTAACTTTCCAAGGTGTTTGTGATTTGCCTCAATGGCCTTGAATGTGGTTGTATGGATATGTATTGACATTGAATCTTGTGGATATAGTTGTTACATATTTATGCATGAAGTTTCATAAACTCCCATGCAATAAATTGTCACTGACCCATGTCCTGAAAATTCTTTCATAAAGGAGACCCACCCAGGTCTGGTATTTCAGGGCAGGAATTTGAAAGGATGGAAGTAGAAATTTAGTGTCTGATGACTGTTTGCCATGTCTAGAGCACTGTACTCTGGAAGACAATTCAGAATTTAGCCCAAAGTGAAGGCCATTAGGCTGTTCCTAAAGTTGTATTTTTATCATTTTTCTTTGGAATTTCAGGTCGCATTTTCAAAGGGCTTCTCAGATTTTTCTGGATTCAAGAGCACCAGTTGTGCTACCTTTGGGAGAAGCTCTGATGACTTGGCTCTAAGAGTTGCTGCTCAAACTGCAGTGGTGGGTGCTACTATCCCAATATACTTGACCTTAAATTCATTGCTTTTCTTCAGATTGATTACAAACGGACTTTCCAACTTTGGGGTGCAGCTATACATTTCTGTGGGAAATCTGAGCTTTTTCTTGTATTTGACAGGCAGCAAACTCTGGACAGAAGAAGGCAATTGTAGAGGCAAAGATCAAGGTGGCTATCAATGGCTTTGGACGAATTGGAAGGAATTTCATCCGCTGCTGGCATGGGAGGAAAGACTCTCCTTTGGAAGTAGTTGTGATTAATGACACTGGCGGTGTGAAGCAGGCATCCCACCTCCTGAAATACGATTCCATGCTAGGCACCTTTGATGCTGATGTGAAGGTCGATGGGAATGATGGCATTTCTGTTGATGGCAAGGTCATTAAAGTGGTCTCTGACCGTAACCCTTTGAATCTGCCATGGGGGTGAGCATATCTTTATCTCAGAAAGATCATTTGTGCATGTAGCCAATTCAATTGCACTACCTACATTAGATTTCCAATGTTTTAACCACAGAGCTGTATGCTGAAGCCTCTCCTACCCTTGAATGAAGACTGCAAAAAAATGTAGTCAAACGTAATGTGCAGATTGTTACAAGCTGATATTTACTTGTGGTAGTATGGTAATGTTGCTGTTGGACAAATTGGATGAATTTTTTGCAGGGAATTGGGAATTGACCTGGTGATTGAGGGAACTGGTGTATTTGTTGACAAGGAAGGTGCTGGTAAGCATCTGCAAGCTGGTGCCAAGAAGGTGTTGATCACTGCACCAGGCAAAGGTGCCATCCCCACTTATGTGGTTGGTGTGAATGAAGAGCTATACAGCCATGGGGATGAGATCATCAGCAATGCATCCTGCACAACGAACTGTCTGGCTCCATTTGTGAAGGTCCTTGATGAAAAGTTTGGTATGACTCTCTATGAACAGTTTACTGATTGAATTTATCCCTTGTTTAGTTGTACGTTTCATTATCTTTGGTGCGGGGGTCAAGTGTGGGGTACCATGTTCCTTGTTTCTTTAATCAAGCACATATTTTATCTGAAATGCATTTTGTTATGTTGTCATATATAGGAATCATCAAGGGTACAATGACAACTACTCACTCATACACTGGAGACCAGCGGCTGCTTGATGCTAGCCACCGTGATCTACGCAGGGCCCGTGCAGCTGCTCTCAACATTGTGCCAACCTCAACAGGGGCAGCCAAGGCAGTGGCACTGGTACTGCCAAACCTGAAGGGCAAGCTCAATGGCATTGCCCTGCGAGTTCCCACCCCAAATGTTTCAGTGGTTGACTTGGTGGTGCAGGTGGAGAAGAAGACTTTTGCTGAGGAAGTCAATGCAGCATTCAGAGATGCATCTGCAGGTGCACTGAAAGGAATCCTTGCAGTGTGTGATGAACCACTTGTTTCTGTGGATTTCAGATGCAGCGATGTGTCTTCTACTGTGGATTCTTCACTCACCATGGTGATGGGAGATGACATGGTCAAGGTTGTTGCCTGGTATGATAATGAGTGGGGCTATTCTCAGAGGGTTGTTGATCTTGCCCATATTGTTGCAGAGCAGTGGAAGTAGGGGATTTTGTCTCTGCCTTTTAATACTTTTCTAGCTGCTAGATCATTGTCTTCTCAATTCTACTGCTGACAAATCTATTACTGAAGCTTCTGAAGATTGCAAGCACATTTTCACTGTTTTTGGTGACCTTTTGCCCTAACAAGCTGTTACAAAATTTGCAAGGGTGACAACTTTGTCTGAGACCATACAATGGGAGTGCGAAGAAAAGCTCACTATGATATTATGTCACACAGGGATTTGTCGATTTGTCAATTTTTTTTCTTTTTAGTCCTTTGTAGTCTAAGCTTCTGTCATGCTCGAAGCTGTGGTAGACTTAGTTTTGCCCCTTGCCCAATGTTGTAATCTTATTTGCTTCAAGGCCATTTGAAGAAGCGGGGGTGTCTGCTTGTCCAGTGTTGCATCTTATGTTTCAATCCTGAGTTCTGCATACTCTGCTTCTATAAATTCTTATCCATTTCAAGCTGGATTTCCTTTTCATTTGATGCCTTGATAAACTATTTGTTCTCAAGTTTTTCTTTTTCCCCTCTGCACTAATGGCCCAAGCCATTGCTGATTGACAGAGCAAACAAGGATATATCCTGAACTTGAACCATATCAGTATTTCTAGATGTTTTTGAAAATGCAACAGCTGTTGTTGTAAGCATTTTATCTGGGTCATGTTCTTTGGAAGAAACAGATGATGGTCGGGTATCCCTCTTATTAGTAGTTTTGTATTTCCTTCTCTTCATGTGGACCCTTTCATTTTGCTCTCTGATTTTTCTTGATACAACTCTCTGGAGCAATGTTTTGAGACAACTAACATGCCTTTTATTGACACAATTTGGCACTAAATTAAATGAAAGTTTGCAATTGTTCCGACATGGTTTGAAATTTTGAAAAGAATGAGTTTAGTGTTCCTAATGATAACAATTTGGAAGAATTGACAATTGATTGGTTTCCATCCATCAACATCCATCATGGTGATGCTATGTTCAATTGAAAAAAAATTCTTGCCAAATCTCAAGAATAGAACTCAACATGCAATAAAAGTAACATTTGTGTTAATGCCCTAAATTCCGTTTCACATGTGACTTGTTGAAACAAAATCATGAGAAATGATGAAACAGGATAACAAAATTAGATAATTTGAATTCCGGATTAAATTGTTAGAAAAATGCAGCCTAGTTGTTAGAGAAATCCGTGAAGGAAGGAGAACAGAGCACCAGGGTCGACAACCCTGAATTTGGTCCAAAACCTGCAAAATAGTACCTTATCAATCAAGGGGGCTCAAACTCAGACCCCCTCTTTCCTTGTTCCTGAGCGCCTCCATTGCTGCTACAAATATTTTCACTGTTCCTACGTGTACAACCACTATAATTAATCTCGAACCTTGTGCATTAAATGCTGAGTTTCAACATTTCATACCCAAATTTAATAAAATTTCATTATTTCGTGGACCCCACTGAAACAGGGGTTTGGGGGTGAAAGGAGACCCAGAGACTTTAAGCGCAAGAAAAAGGGTGACTTTTTACAGAAAACTCCTCCTAGTATACTTAGAGAAAGTCCACTCACACCCCAATTTTGGCCTCTACTAAAGTTTATCACATCCAATGTAAAGTGTCAATTGTTTCCCTAGCCCCACTCATAATCATGAGACATAAGACAACAGAAGGGGAGAAACAATTTAAAAGGCCACCCAACAACTTGGCCAAACATTATGGCCGGCCAATCAAAAGCAAAATATTGGTTTTACTGGGGCTTGTGGACATCACTGTATCCTCATACAACCAAACTTATTTTCACACTATTTACACATCCCAATATCCAATGTCCAAACTCATTTTGAACCTATTTGAAGGCTGTACTTCATCCAAAGTACAATTGGACAGGCTGGAGTGAATTAGCACCCACCAATGCACGAGTTGCGGATGAGCCCGTTGAGGCCGTTTTCTGGATGGACGAAAATCCCATCCTCCCTGCCCGATTTTTTTTTTTTTTTTCCA
>Ga0116227_10011996_pt1 | contig 14333 bp, 9 predicted proteins | sample S1TSphgellanicum_FD_89693 | JGI IMG/M metagenome (GOLD analysis project Ga0116227, IMG submission 89693) | Host-associated microbial communities from peat moss isolated from Minnesota, USA - S1T2_Fb - Sphagnum magellanicum MG | ecosystem: Host-associated > Plants > Peat moss > Unclassified... | reverse complement strand
TCCTGCTGTTCTTCGCGGCTTTAGGTGCGCTAATTAACAAAACATCGCCATTTAGCTTACCCATCCGTTTGTTCGAAAACTTTTATCGCAACGGCATTCTCATATTTGGTGGGGGGCAGGTGTTAGTGCCCCTCATGTACACCGAGTTTGTCGAAGTAAAACACTACCTGCTCCCAACCGAATTCCTATCCGGCTACGCCTTGCAACAAGCCTTACCCGGCCCAACCTTTTCATTTACATCATTCCTTGGCGGGATAACAATGGGCAGGCAGGGTTATTCCATTGGTGGGCAAATTTTAGGTAGCCTGGTAGCCGTAATCGGCATCAACCTTCCGGGGATGATATTGATCCTTTTCATCGTTCCTTTTTGGGAAGACCTGAAAAAGATAACCCGCATCAAAAATTCTTTAAGTGGCATCAATGCCGTAGCGGTAGGCTTTATGGCAACAGCATTTCTGTTACTCTACAGGCCTGTAGGTATTAATCTGTTAGCTAATCTCATTATCATAGCCACATTCCTCATCCTAAAATATACCAAAATAAAAACCCCCATCATTATTGTGATAGGGGTAATATTAGGTTTTGTATTTTAAAACAGACCTATTTTATGATGTCATCTCGAAACGAAATGAGAGATCTTTTATGAGCGAAAAACTTGCGCTATATGAATTATCAAATCGTAATTCTAAAATCGTAAATTAAAACGGTGCTTCCGTATCATCGTTCATCTTCGATGGCCTGATGATAAAATTGCTCGGTTTATCAAAATCTTCTGATGGGGTTAACCCCGCAAACGGACTCGGTGCCGAGCCGCCGCCAATAGCAGGAAAATCTCCCGGTCCGTCTTCCAGATCCTGGAACTTCACAAACTTGCCAACAAATTTCAAGCGTACACGGCCGGTTTCACCATTACGGTGCTTCGCAATAATTACCTCGCCCACACCCGCGGTAGGGTTGTTGTCCTCATCAAACTCCAAACCGTAATATTCCGGGCGGTACAAAAACAATACCATATCTGCATCCTGTTCGATAGACCCAGATTCCCTCAAATCCGATAGCATCGGCCTTTTTGAACCACCTGGCCTGCTCTCTACCGCACGACTTAACTGTGATAGCGCGATAACAGGTACGTTCAACTCCTTAGCTACCGACTTTAAGGCACGCGATATGCTACCAATTTCCTGCTCACGGTTACCACCCTTACCATCGCTTTTACCATGCATCAGTTGCAAATAATCGATGATGATCAATTGAATATCATGCTGCGACTTTAAACGACGGCATTTGGCTCTGAACTCAAATATATTCAGCGCCGGGGTATCGTCAATAATCAAAGGCGCTTGCTCCAGGCGTCCAACCTTGGAGTGGATCTGTTCCCATTCCCATTCTTCAAGCTTACCCTTACGTATCTTTTCCTGCTCAATCTGGCTTTCGCCGGATATCAAACGATTCACCAACTGAACCGACGACATCTCGAGCGAGAACACAACAACAGGGCGGTTAAAATCAACCGCCGCGTTACGGGCACAGGTTAAAACGAAAGCCGTTTTACCCATCGCCGGACGAGCCGCTATGATCACCAGATCGGATTTTTGCCAGCCCGATGTCATCCTATCCAACTCGGTAAAACCCGAAGCCACACCCGTTAAGCCATCCGTTTTATTTTTTAACGATTCAATTTCTTTTAACGATTCGGCCAAAATATCATCCATTTTCCGCGAATCACGGCGAAGGTTATTTTGAGCAATATCGAACAAGCCTTTTTCGGCTTTGTCCAATAGATCCAAAACATCAGTAGTATCCTCGTAAGCGTTGTTGATGGTATCAGTAGATATCCTGATCAGCTCACGCTGTAAATATTTTTGAATAATGATACGCGAGTGATACTCAATATTAGCCGCCGAAGCTACACGGTTGGTCAACTCGGTAATGTAATAAGCTCCGCCTATCATTTCAAGTTCACCTTGCAAACGCAATTGCGCGGTAACGGTCAAAATATCAACCGGCGACGTTTTTTCGAATAAAATACGGATGGCCTGGAAGATCTTCTGGTGACTATCACGATAAAAAACCTCAGGTTTCAGGATGTCAATTACCGACGAAAGTGCATCTTTTTCCAGCATCAACGCGCCCAGCACAGCCTCTTCTAAATCAGTTGCTTGCGGGGGTAATTTACCCATAGTACTGGGTGTGGTACTGCTAAATCTGCTTCTTCTCTCGCCTGTAAAATTAGACTTGCCTGCCGGGTTCTCGTTCTCAAAAATCATCTCTACAAAAATATACAAAAAGGATTTGTAAACACCACCTTCAGCACATTGATAATTTTTTAATAAGGAAAGTGTTGAAAATCAGAAAAATGATTTTTTATAACAATGTTTAATTAACAGTACGTGTGAGTTAGATGTTAGTAAGTTTTTAAAGTGTTTGATAGATAGTAAGTTAATATGTTTGTTAATAAAGTTTTTAGGTGTTGGGTGTTTCTGGAAAACCATTATTAAGTTTTATTGTAAAGACGGGCCAAATGGATTAAATTGCTAATTTTGCTGACTTATACAGCAGTGAAATTATGAGTTTTAATTCAAGAGAGCCAAAAAGAGAATACAACCAAATGGTGTTCGGTATCCGCGCCGTAATCGAAGCGATCAAATCCGGAAAAGATATCGAATCGCTGTTCATTCAACGTGGCCTCGGCGGCGAACTTATTCACGAACTCCGCACCATATTAGCCGAGCACAAAATAGAATCGCAACAAGTACCGGTAGAAAAACTCAACCGCATCACCATGAAAAACCATCAGGGTGTTATCGCGGTCATCTCACCCATCACTTACCAAAAAATAGAAGATATCATCCCGATGGTATTTGAAAGGGGAGAAGTGCCATTGATCCTGATCCTGGATGGTGTTACCGATGTACGTAACGTAGGCGCCATAGCCCGTACCGCCGAGTGTGCCGGTGTACATGCCATTGTAGTGCCCTCAAAAGGAACCGCGCAGGTCAATCCTGATACCATCAAAACATCCGCCGGAGCGTTATATAACATCCCAGTTTGCCGCGAGAGTAGTTTATTGCAAACCGCGAAATTCCTGCAATCATCTGGTTTGCAAATCGTTTGCTGTACCGAAAAAACAAACGATTTTATTTACGCACCAGATTACACCGTACCAACTGCAATTGTAATGGGGGGAGAGGATGACGGCGTAAGCAACGAGATCATCCGCATTGCCGATCATCTGGCCAAAATCCCCATGTATGGCGAAATAGAATCCCTCAACGTATCCGTATCAACAGGAGTAATATTATACGAAGCGATAAGACAGAAGAGAGGGTAAGTGATTAGCCGGATAAATTGAAAACGATATTCCTATGTACAGAAAATGTATTTTTTTAATTCTGGTTATTGGAATTGGGCAATTGTCTTATTCACAGAATTTTTTCAAAGATTACCGGAATAAGTTATTAAAATATCCTGAAACTAATCAAACCCAAATAACATCACTTGATTTATCTATAAAGCGATTAAAGCTGATGACTGGGCAATTTAAAAAGAAAAATAGATATTCCTTTTTCTCAACAGATACAGTGTATCTGATTAATTTTAAAGCAGCAGAAACTGGTTTTACATCGGCAATTATTTGGAATAGGAAAGCCAGTTGTTACTATCATTATAGTTATGAAACGAAATCTCAGAAAATGGTAAACCCCAAGCTTGATGTCAAACTCAATGCGAAAGATATTCTTAGTTCGTTCAATCAAATATTTAAGCGATCAATAGAAACAGGAGATACATTAGCGTATCATATATATGCAGATAAACACAAGGTTTTCGACGGCGAATGGGTTGAACCTATAATGGCTGTAAAAAAAGGAAGCCATTGGGTGTTAACTAATTTTCCGGAAAATGGTTGGGCAATAAACTATGATTTCTAAGAACTATCTGTTAATAAATAATAAAGGCTCAGCATTCAATTACTGAGCCTTTGTTATTTTGCTCCCCCTTTAGGGGACTGAGAGCTTAAATATACTTTGTTCCAAATTTCTGTTTCACATCGGCAACAACTTGTTTTACGCCTTGCTCTTCAGATCGTGGGCTGATCAATAATGTATTGTTCGATTCTACAACAATAAAGTCGTGCAATCCTTTTAATATCACCAGTTTACCTTCCGGAACGTTCACCATACAATTTGATGAATCATACATGATCACTTTTTCCGACGGGATAACCGCGTTGCCAACATAGTCCTTTTCGGCAAGCTGGTAAATAGATGCCCAGGTACCCAAATCGCTCCAGCCAAATTCCGATGGTAAAACGTACACATTATCAGCCTTTTCCATAATCCCGTAATCTATCGAGATATTGGTACACTGCTGATACGCATTGTGTATGTAGCCTTTTTCTTCAGCGGTGTTATAAACCGGTCTTGCCTCCGCGAAGATATCATTGATCTCTGGTAAATACTTACCAAACGATTCAACAATAGCCTTTGCCGACCAGATAAAGATGCCCGCGTTCCACAAAAACTCACCACTTTGGATAAACGTTTTAGCTATTTCCAGTGTAGGTTTCTCGGTAAAGGTTTTTACTTTGTGAAAATCGCCGTCAATAATTTTATCAGTGTACTGGATATAACCATAACCGGTATCAGGCCTTGATGGCTTGATGCCCAGCGTTACCAAACAACCATGTTTGGTAGCCGTAGCTAACGATTTTTCGATGGTATTTACAAAGCCTGCTTCGTCCAATATCAGGTGGTCGCTCGGTGCTACAACAATAGCGGCGTTAGGGTTAAGGCTCTCAATTTTAAAGCAACCGTAAGCAACGCAAGGCGCGGTGTTGCGCATCACAGGCTCAGTTAATATCTGCCCATCGGCCATATCTGGTATTTGTAGTTTTACCAGGTCGGTATAAATTTCGTTGGTAACTACATAAATATTTTCTTTCGGACACACTTTTAAAAAGCGGTCGTACGTTTGTTGTATCAGGGTTTTGCCGGTACCCAATATGTCAATAAATTGCTTGGGATGCGAGGTTCTGCTGATAGGCCAAAAGCGGCTGCCGATACCTCCGGCCATTATAATGGCGTAATTATTACTGTTCATTTTTGTGGTGCAGTTTTAACAAATATTTGCGTTGGTGAAATTGAAGAATAATTTTCAAACTATAGATAGTTAACCAAAAAATAATTTTGAAAAAAGCGTAAATAATACAAAAATTATTCGTACATTATACTTTGAATATCATATCAGTTTAAAAAAGTGAACAATTAGTGTCATTTCTTTAAAAATTTTTGTTATTTTGATCTTTAATTTTTTATACACATCTCGATAATTTTATCATAATGATTGAAACGAAGAAGTCACTGTTCGATAATCTTCAAAACTTTTTTGGATTCGACAACTTCAAGGGTGAGCAGGAAGCCATAATCACAAATATATTATCAGGTAATGATACCTTCGTTATCATGCCAACAGGTGGTGGTAAATCAATGTGTTACCAATTACCCGCTTTAATGACCGATGGGATGGCCATTGTAATTTCGCCGCTCATCGCCTTAATGAAAAATCAGGTTGATCAATTACGCGCCTTTGGCGGATCAGATAGCATAGCACACTTTTTAAATTCATCACTCACCAAATCAGAAATTACCAAGGTTAAAGAAGACGTACTCGCAGGCAAAACCAAATTATTGTATGTTGCTCCAGAGTCATTAACCAAGCAAGAAAATATTGATTTTTTACGTCTTAACACCGTGTCATTCGTAGCGGTTGATGAGGCTCACTGTATCTCGGAGTGGGGCCACGATTTTCGCCCCGAGTACCGCAAGATCCGCCAGGTGATTAGTAATATCGGCGAGAATATTCCGATAATCGCTTTAACAGCCACAGCAACACCAAAAGTTCAGCAGGATATCCAAAAAAACCTGCAAATGAATAACGCCACCATTTACAAATCATCGTTTAACCGCGGTAATTTGTATTACGAGGTAAGAGCTAAGCGTCAGGTGCTTAAAGAGATTGTTCGTTTTGTAAAGCAACACCAGGGTAAATCAGGTATCGTGTATTGCCTGAGCCGTAAAAAGGTAGAAGAAGTTGCCGAGGCCTTAACCCTTAATGGTGTAAAAGCATTGCCATATCACGCTGGTTTAGATGCTAAAGTGCGTGCAGACACGCAAGACAGGTTCTTAATGGAAGATGTGGACGTTATCGTTGCCACGATAGCCTTCGGTATGGGTATTGATAAACCCGATGTTCGTTACGTAATTCACCACGATGTACCTAAAAGCATGGAGGGCTACTACCAGGAAACCGGTCGTGCCGGTCGTGATGGTGGCGAGGGTGTTTGTTTGGCTTTCTATTCTGAAAAGGATATTGATAAGCTCCAAAAATTTATGAAAGATAAACCTGTTGCCGAAAGGGAAATAGGTACGCAAATACTAAAAGAGGTTATTGATTACGCCGAATCTGCCGTTTGTCGCCGTAAGCAGATCCTGCATTACTTTGGCGAGAATTTTAATGAAGCCGGCTGTAACTGCATGTGCGATAACTGCAGCGCTCAAAAACAATACTTTGATGCTGAGGCACCACTACACAAAGCATTAAGCCTGATGAAAAAGATAGGTGAAAAATTCGACGATCATCACGTCATCAGCGTTTTAATGGGAGTTGACGCACCACAGGTTCATAGTTACGAACATCATCTATTGCCCGAGTTTGGTTCGGGTAAAGAGGATGGCGTAAATCTTTGGAACTCGTTAATGCGACAGGCTTTACTCAATAACTTTATATCCAAAGATATTGACCAATACGGTTTACTACATCTAACCAAATCGGGCCAAGCGTTTTTAGATAACCCATATACGCTGCGTTATGTATTGAACAGGCCAATGGGTTCAACAGATGATGACGATGAATCCGACGGCCCTAAAGGTGGCACAGGTACATTAGATACGGTGTTGCTACAAATGCTGAAAGATCAGCGTAAAAAAATGGCCAAGCAAAAAGGCTTGCCGCCATTCGTTATCTTTCAGGATCCATCCTTGGAAGAAATGTGTACACATTATCCCATCAACATCGAAGAACTCAAACAGATCTCGGGGGTAGGAGCAGGCAAAGCCATGAAATTTGGTGCGCCGTTCATCGATTTGATCAAGAAATACGTTGAAGATCATGATATTGATCGTCCGATTGATATGGTAATCAAAAGCGCCGCCAACAAATCGGCCCTTAAAGTTTACATCATCCAAAACATCGACAGGCACTTATCGCTCGAAGACATCGCCAACTCAAAAGGCATAAGCTACGAAGATATTATCCGCGAGGTAGAATCCATCGTACACTCAGGAACAAAGCTAAACCTCAACTATTACATCGATGAGATCATAGATGAAGACCGCCAGGAAGAAGTTTTTGATTACTTCAAATCCGCCGAGGTAGATTCCATAGAAGAAGCCCTCGCCGAATTAGGCCCCAACGAATACACTCACGAAGAAATGCAATTGATGCGCATCAAATTCATGAGTGAATTAGGCAATTAATAAAGAATAGAATGTTATTAAAGAGCGATGAGGTTACCTCATCGCTCTTTTTTTGCCCCATTGTCATTGCGAGGAACGAAGCAATCGCGAACTATACAGGGCGAATATGCATGGCCGTTCTGCCTCCGTGCGATTGCTTCGTTCCTCGCAATGACAAGTTTTATAATTATTTATGTATAGAATACCTAATAACCCCATTATTCCCCAACTTCTTCCCAGTCAACAAAATCCGCCAAATAGTTTTCCCCTCCCAGCTATGCTTTAATCCCTGGTCCTCCGGCGAGGTCAACTCCATTTTCTCCTTACTTGCCGTCCAAACCGAAGCATCATAATCCAAATAAACCTTGCTTTTATCTGCTAATGTAAAAGCGATTTTACCGGGTGTATCCAAACTCACATCACAAACCGTCATAAAGCTTTGGGTAAGGCTGATAGCCGTGGTTAAATCGTAAGTATCGCTAACCTCAATACCTTTAGCTTTATTCATTTTTACGGTACGCAGCCATTTTTTAACGCCCGCGTCGGCAGGGTAGGCTTTGGCAATATCCATACTCAAATCAGTAGTGTTTAAGTTTTTATTGTAGGTAACATCATTCGCCGCATACACCGTTCCGGCGCCCTGCTCTTTACCGTTAATAACCGGCAAATTATGGTATGGCGATATATTGAACCAAAGCTTATACCTATCCTTCCCAAAAGTACGGGCCGTATAAGTTCCTGATCCCACATCAATAATAACCGGCAAACCGTTGGCATAAACCGTAAAATCGCCCACATCATTATGGTTATGGCTTTCGCCGTTATTACCACCATGCGCCGATACAAACAAGCCATTGTTTGATCGCGAAGCCATCAGCTGCACATCGCTATACCACATATCCTTCACATCATCTTCCTTGGCGGGATAACTGGCACAGCCGTTAATTGCCGACAAATTATACAAGCCCCTTGTACGATGAAACTGCTCATAGTTAGTATTCTCATCCGGGAAGGCATGGAATGCCCAGCTACCAAAGGCCATCATTTGCTTATCATCCATATCCTTACCAAAGCGGTAAAGCATCAGGCCGTTGGGTGTAAGGGTAGGGTGGGCATCAGCAACGTTAATAAAGTACTTGCCGGCAATATGCGTTTTATAAATGTACGATCCCATTTTCTGGATAAACGGATCGTGATAAATATTCAGCTTAGTGCCCGTTGCATCATAAAGTAAATTTAAAACATCATAAACGCAGCCACCGGCTGCTGTCCAATAGCTGGGGCCTTCATCGCAGCCGCCATCGGCACCTAAGCCGTTCAAGTATTGGTCAACAATTTTCGTGGCTATAAGCAAGGCATCTGCGCGCTTGGTTTCATCTTTTTCTATCAGCAGATTGGCTGTAATATAGTTTGATGCTATCCAAGGCGCCCAGTTGTTCAATTTGGCGTCGGGTTTACCGCCACCCATCCAGCCGTATTTAGCGGTGGTCATGGGGTTTAATATCCTGCGCTCAATTTCATATCGAATGCGTGGTCTTACTAATTTAGATGCCTTTTCCAATTGCGGTCCCACAAAATAATCCGTCCATGCCATTACCGATGCTGTTTCGGCAGCAAATAAATCAACTATAGGGTCTTGCACATCGGGTAACCCGGCACCGGCTTTTTGCGCGCCAACATGGGCGCTTATGCCCCAAAAGCTTTCTTCGCTAATACTCCATATGCCGTTGATGATCTGGTCTACAAAGCGCCCTTTACCTTCAATACTTTCAGCCATCATCAAATCCCAAAGCTGGTTGCGTTTCTCAAAAGACACGTGTTCGTAATCAGTCCGGTTTCCATTACGCACAAACTCCAGCATTACCGTTGCCGGGATATTTTTAAAATCCTTTTTCAAAGCAACCTCGCCCTTTTTGATCAGCATACTAATAATGCTATCTGGCAATATTTTTTTCCAGCCTTCTGGCGACTGCGGAAAAGGTTTAAACTGACTTTGTGGAATAAGAGCTTGCTTCAACTGCTGCGAGCTGAATTTTTGAAGCAGATCGCGGTGTGTGATTTGCGCTTGCGCTGGTAAGTAACATACAAATAGGAGTAAGGCGATAAGCCTGATGAAAGTGTTTCTCATAAACAGGTGATATAAGGATTTGAAGATAGAAAGATTTTAATTTAAACCATTGCCCTAAAATTTACTCAAACCGTTGATTGATGCAGTAAATGATACAGCCATGACAGAACATAAACACAATACCTTTAACCCCATAACCATCCTTAGGTTTAGTATAGGTGTAATATATTTATGGTTTGGCGTACTCAAATTGTTTTATGGCCTTAGTCCTGCCGAGCAAATAGCCTCACAAACTATTCACCAATTAACGTTTGGTTTTCTACCAGATCATGTTGCCATCAACACTTTAGCCTTATGGGAATGTGGTTTAGGCATTATGCTTATGCTTTGTAAATATATGCGGGCAGTTTTATTGATGATGTTCATCCACATGAGTTTTACCTTTACACCGTTTATCTTCTTTCCGCACCAAACCTTTATGCATTTGCCTTACGATTTTACCCTGCTTGGCCAATATATCATGAAAAACATCATCATCATAAGCAGTGGTATGGTGCTTTGGCAGCAATATGTAAAAGGTACACCTATGTACTACGCAACTCCGCTCAGCGAGCAAAAATAATTTTTCCTTCTTTTTTAGAATTAAATTGCGGCAGATAGGTATGTTTTATCTATTTTGAAATTAAATTCTGTAATTTATATTATTTTAAGTTTAAAATTCTTTATATGTAATTATTGTCAATATTTATATTAAAATGAGATTAAACTTTCGGTTGCGGATATAGTCATAGATGTATATAAAACGAAAGAGATAGCGAAACGGGAGAAACCAAAAACTAACAAACAAAACTCCATAGCTATCATATAAAAACTAAAATAACACACAAGATGAAAAAGTTAATGATGATGTCGGCAATAGCAATGAGTGGTTTATTTTTTCAAACTGCCAACGCGCAAATAGGTGTTCATTTCAATATTAATTTAGGCCCAAGGCCTGTAGTAATAGCTCAGGCTCCGGTTTACGATGAGGATTATTATTACCTGCCCGAAGTTGAAGCATATTACTCAGTTAACCAACACTGTTATTTTTACCAGGATGGTAGCCGTTGGATCTCGGCAGCATATTTACCAGGTGTTTACCGCAATTACGATTGGCAACACGCGCGTCGCTTTGCGGTAAGAGATGCCCGCCCGTATTTACATAACGATACTTATAGGGCAAGGTACGGTGGTATAGAGGGACGTAGAGACTGGAACTATCGTGATGACCGCAGCAGAATGTATGCCGATAGGGATAGGGTAGACCATAACCAATACCGTGGTAACGATTATGGTCGTAACCAGCAATTTGATAACCGTGGTGGCAACTTTGGTAACAGGAGTGATCGTCCGCAAAACGATAACCGTGGTAACTATGGCGATCGTAATGATCACCAACAATCACAACAAAATGATAACCGTGGTAACGTAGGTGGCCGTAATGATCACCAGCAATCACAACCCCAGGGTAACGACCATGGCAACGGAAACGGCCGCGGAAACGATAACAATAGAGGTGGCAATGATAACAGACAGGGAAGAAGCGGAAGGATTTAATTATTGATTACCCAAATGGCCGTCTCAAAGAAATTTGAGGCGGTTTTTTTATGCCGTTTCTTTTTTTAAACGCACGTAAAATGTTGTGCCTTCAATAGGGTCGCTGTCAAACCAGATCTCGCCGTTATGGCTCTCAATAATTTGCTTGGAAATAGATAGGCCTAACCCGAATGATTTTTCGCCCGCTGTACCGGGGCGTTTAGCCTCGGTAAACATCTGGAATACCTCACCTTTGATTTCGTTAGGTATCCCGATACCATGATCGTTTACCGCTATCTGGATATCACCTTTCTCAATAGTAACCTTAGCGGTGATCACGGCTCCCTGCGGACTAAACTTAATAGCGTTGCTGATCAGGTTACTAAAAACCCGCCATATCTTTTCCCTGCTGATGTATAATTCTTCCGGAGCTTCCAGTACATGCAGCATAATTTTCTGATTTTTTTCTGCCGCTTTAAAGCGCAAAAGCTCAACGCTGTGGCTTAGCAATACATTAATATCAACATATTGCTTGTTTACCGTTTTGGCCGATAATACACCTGTAGCTTCTAGTATCTCGTTAATTAATTCCAGCGAGTTATTAGTAGTGCTTTGTATCAGTTGCAAAAGCTCAACCTGTTCAGCATCCAAACCAGGTTCCATCAGCATTAATGCCGTAAGTGAAGCTATACCACCAATAGGGTTACGCAAATCGTGTGATACGGCGCGCAATATCCGGTCTTTCTCCTTGCCATTTAGTTCCAATTCGGTTAACGATTGCTCCAGCTGATGTTTTTGCTCGGTAACTGTAACGTTAAGTTCACTCAATGTTTTAACATTATTTTTTGATCGTTTCCAATTCGAAAATATCAGCATAATGATTACCAACGCCATTACTGCATAGATAAGTGCTATAATAAGATAGGTTTGCTGCAGTTGATTATCGCTTTTTAAGTTGTTAATAGTGCTCTGGTTCTCAAAATCTTTAAACTGTTGGGTAACGTTATTTTCCTTTAGTTTTTGTGTTGCCTTATTGAGGGAATCTTTAATGGCATCGTAAGCATTAAAATGTGCTATCGCTTTTTCGGGTTGGTTTTTATATTGGTAATAGCCTGCCATTAAATGGTTCCAATCCATTTCTGCTTCGCTATTTTTTACCGTATCTAATTGTATTCTGATGTTTTTAAGCAAACCAACCAGCGAATCCGTCTGGCTTAAATCCGCATACAAATGCGCCAGTTTTAATTCGGATAGTTCAGCATCTTTGTTGTCGTAATTAGGCTTTAAATTGATTACGATACTCTTTTTTAGCATACCCTCTGCCTTCGAAAGCTGATGCTTAAGTATATACAGATTAGCTTGGTTACCATAAATAACACCCCGGGCCATCTCTATCAGGCGTGTGTTCTCTTTAAACCGCACGGCATGCTGGTCAATATAACTTTGCGCTTTATCATAATATATCTCGGCGCTATCTATTATATCAGCTTTGTGATAGCTCAAAGCAACATTATCTAATAATTCTTGGGCGCGGTAAAATCGTTTAAATTCATCGGCACAGCTATTATTCTCGTCAAAACTCTGGCGGAAATGACTCGCTGCCAACTCATAATGCCCTTGCTTATACATGATCATGCCCATATGGTAACTATAATCACCAAGGGTACAGTTATCAAAGTTGTTACGGGCTATCAACTTCCCCTTATAATAGTATTGATAAGCTTCGGGATATCTGTTTAAGGCAAAAAGCGCATCGCCTTTACCAAAGGCGGCCATACCATATAGTTTGGCGTATTTTTTTTCGTTGCCGGTGGTTTCCAGTATCAGGCGCATGCTATCAGCATATATACTGGCCATTTCGTAATTATGAAGGGCTTTATAATTGTAATAATGATGCAGGCCGTAATAATCAAAACGATCTTTTACACTAACGTTTTTACGCACTGCTATTACCGAATCCATATATCGGATACCCTTTTCGGCATTGTGATTATAAATATAATCGACCGTATCAATTAAATCTTTTGAAGTTTTTGATAGCTGTTGATTTTTGGAATTACACGAAGAAATAAGTGTAATAATTATGCCGCACCACAACAGGTGAAAAAGAGCAGAACTCCGTTTTGCAATAGGGTGGTACTCTTCGGTAATATAGGGCATTACACTCAATTAATTACCCAAATATAGCTATATGTTGTCATTTAAGCAATTACAGCAGCATATAATGGTTAAATTATAGTGTAAAAATTGAGCTTTTATTTATTTGAAAGCATTCTCTCCAGTAACATCCATACCTGTGATCAACAAGTGAATATCATGCGTGCCCTCATAAGTAATTACCGATTCTAAATTAGCCATGTGGCGCATAATCGGATATTCTCCTGTAATACCCATACCACCAAGCATTTGTCTGGCCTCGCGTGCAATAGTAATAGCCGTTTCAACACTATTACGTTTAGCCATTGATATTTGCGCTGCCGAAGCGCGGCCTTCGTTCTTCAATACACCCAATCGCCAAACCAAAAGCTGCCCTTTAGTAATCTCGGTTATCATTTCGGCCAGTTTCTTTTGCTGTAGCTGAAAACCCGCGATGGGTCTGCCAAATTGCATACGTTGTTTGGAGTAGCGCAACGCCGTGTCGTAACAATCCATAGCGCAGCCTAAAGCGCCCCAGGCAATACCATAACGTGCTTGGTTTAAACAACCCAACGGGCCTTTCAAACCATCCACATTTGGCAACAGGTTTTCTTTCGGGACTTTGACGTTATCAAACACCAACTCACCAGTGGCCGATGCCCTTAAGCTCCATTTATTATGTGTTTCCGGAGTACTGAAGCCTTCCATACCACGCTCAACAATCAAACCCTGTATTTTGCCTTGCTCATTCTTAGCCCAAACCACTGCGATATCCGCGAAAGGTGCGTTCGATATCCACATCTTGGCGCCATTTAAAACGTAATGATCGCCTGCATCTTTAAAATTGGTAGTCATCCCGCCCGGGTTTGATCCATGATCAGGCTCCGTTAAACCAAAGCAACCCATTAATTCGCCGCTGGCTAGCTTAGGCAGGTATTTATGCTTTTGCTCTTCCGATCCATAAGCATAAATAGGATACATCACCAGAGATCCCTGTACCGAAGCTGTAGACCTGATGCCCGAATCGCCACGCTCAATCT
>Ga0116227_10011995_pt1 | contig 14335 bp, 11 predicted proteins | sample S1TSphgellanicum_FD_89693 | JGI IMG/M metagenome (GOLD analysis project Ga0116227, IMG submission 89693) | Host-associated microbial communities from peat moss isolated from Minnesota, USA - S1T2_Fb - Sphagnum magellanicum MG | ecosystem: Host-associated > Plants > Peat moss > Unclassified... | reverse complement strand
TTTTTTGCTGACAAGCGATGATCATCAGCACTGGAATAATTAAGGAAAATTTCTTCATGACGAATTAATAGTTGCCATGAAATTAAGATTTTTTATTCAAACACCCGCTTTTTGTTCAAACATCTGGCAGCAACATTCAAATGAACAAAATGATTACCCAACACAAACGATGTTTTCTTTATTTTTAATCAAAACCACCACAGCATATGGAAAATTAAGATCATATTAAAAAAGAACTAAGCAAAAAAGAGCAAGCTCAAAACGAAATTGTGAAGAGTCTTATTGCAAAGAAAGCGGAGATTGAAGAGAAGTTTAACCTCGTCAATCAAAAGCTGAACAAACTGAAAGCACAGGCTGAAAAATTATTCCATACACAAAAAAAAGCGCCACACTAAAGTAAATCATTAGCCAGATTAGCCAATTCACTTCGTTCTCCTTTGTCTAGAATAATGTGCGCATACAAATCATGATGCTTTGCACTCTCAATTAAATAAGACAGTCCATTGCTTTCTGCATCCAGATAAGGTGTATCTATCTGGTAAATGTCTCCTGTAAATACAATCTTGGTATCTTCTCCAGCTCTGGATATGATGGTTTTAATTTCATGCGGTGTCAAATTCTGCGCTTCATCCACAATAAAGAAGATCTTGCTCAGTGTCCTGCCTCTGATATAAGCCAAAGGTGTGATCACAATTTTTTCTGTACTTACAAACTCATCAATCCTTGCCTGCATTTTAGGATCATCGTTGTATTGCTCCTTAATAAACCTTAAGTTATCCCATATGGGTGCCATATAAGGATCAATTTTAGAATTCACATCACCAGGCAAAAAGCCAATGTCTTTATTGCTTAAAGCTATAATCGGTCGCGTTACATAAATCTGCCGGTAACCTTTCCGCTGTTCCAGCGCACAGGCAATAGCCAACAAAGTTTTCCCGGTACCAGCTTTACCTTGTATGGTCACCAGTTTAATGGCCGGATTCAGTAAGGCATTTATGGCAAAAGACTGCTCGTCATTAAGCGGAGCGATCTTAAATATGGTACGTGGCTTAATTAAACTGACCTTTTGGGTTTTCGCCTCATAGTAAGTAGTGGCCGTTTTACGCTTACCTTTCAAAATATAAAAATGGTTCGCTTCATCTTCCGGTATATCCAGCGCTCCCCTATCGAGCGTTCCCTGTGTTTTAAGCGCTAAAAAAGCGGCATCAGCGACATTCGTCAACACCGACTTTCCGGTATATAAGTCATCTACATTTTTAACCTTACCTGTCTCATAATCTTCCGCATACAGTTCCAGCGATTTGGCCTTTAGCCGCAGGCAAATGTCTTTAGACACCAGCACTACCTTTTTTTCCGGAAATTGCTGTTTTAAACTCAAGGCGGCATTTAAAATCCGATGATCAAATTTGCCCTTACCAAAAATCTCTTCTGCATCAATGTCATCAGGTTTATGATCCATCACTACTTTAAAGCGTCCGCTTTTACTTCCGTTTAACGAAATCCAATCGGTCATCATGCGATCACCAGAAGCCTGGTCCATCAGGCGGATAAAACTACGTGCCTCTGCGTTCCGGGTTTCATTGCCATTTTTCATGTTATCCAATTCCTCTAAAACCTGGATTGGAATCGCTACATCATGTTCCTGGAAGTTTTTAAACGCATTGTGGTCATAAAGAATCACTGAAGTGTCTAGCACAAAGATTTTCTTTTCCGAAAGCAGGTGTTTATCAGTTTTACGCATCAATATAAAAGTAGCGAAAAAGATTTGTAATCGATAGGACCAAAAACAACAAAACACGCTTTAAGCTATAAAAAAGACATAAAAAATCGTTAAAAAAAGAAAACGGAGACCGTCTTCTTTCGATTTCAGTTCTCCGTTTTCACCTTTTTATCGCCCTAGCTTTAAAAAAGCACCAATACTTCTGTATTTTAACATTTCGTAATTTCTTAGTTCCTAAGAACTTCAAAACCCGTCTAATTTACCACAGCGTAGTCATTCCTTAAAATGTGCTATCTGATCTGTATCGTCTGTTTAGATTCAGCTTATACCCTTACTTCGCAGCAATTGTATTTGTTTAACCTTAATATTCGTTGTCTCCATTGAATACCGTTGTTTTAAACTGATCTTTTAAAATCACCAGAATCTTTTGCCCTTAAGCCAGTATTCTTTTTAGTGTTTCATCAGACTGTCAAAGTACTCCGTAATTGATAGTACCAATCTACAAACAATAAATAGCTGACGCAAATTAATTAACATATTTTATTAACATGTTTTCCACCGGTTTTTAACAAAATCACCAACAGCTTTATTTCTCCAATTCCGCTATGGTGAATGCTTTTTGCCTGCCTTTTAGTCCAGAGCGAATCTTTTCCACATCACTGACCTTAATTTTGCCAGCATTATTCTCCCAACCGCTCCGAATAAAACTAAGTACTTGAGCCACATCCTCATCCGAAATTTCATCACTATGCGCAATTCCCGGCATATCGGTTGAAATCTCCGGCGATTCATACAAATGGCCGTTTACCTTCACCGGACCGGTCAGCCCGTACAGTACAATAGAAATTAACTTGTCTTTATTTCCAGTCACCCATTCTGATTTATTCAATGGCGGCGCCAGCGATTTAATGCCATTACCATCCGCACCGTGACAGGTCTGACAGCTTGAAGCGAACAAAGCAGCCCCTTTTGGAAATTCTTTAGCCAAAGCTAACGGATCGCGATTTTTCCTTGCACTTCTGATTTTTTGAACCAGTACAGCCAACTGTTTATTCACGGCCATATTGGTATCCGGCCATAAGGCGGCGAACTTATCCAAATACTGTTCCTCCTGATAAGCCAGGTTACTAATTACAGCTGCAGCCAAATAAGTATTTGCCGGATACTTTTTAAGTAGCGATAAGCATAAAGACTCAGGAGCTTCCTGCTGGTAAGGTCTGATGGCATGGAGGGCATACACCAGGTAAACGGCAGACACCTCATCACTGCTTAAAGCCAATTCCTTAAGGGCCGATAAATAATAGGTATAAGAGCTGCCACTCACCACCGCAGGTAAAACACTCAGCGCCTGCATGCGCAAGGACCATGCATTGCTTTTCAGCAAAGTCAATACTTCCTGAGTTTCTAACGCAGACAGACCTGCTAAAGTCCACATCGCATGCATCACCAGCAATGGATTGGAAGTATTGCGCAAAGCCTTCTTTAAATAAGGCACTGCCTTTTTACCACCTGCATCCACCAAAACCTGTTGCGCCATATCCCTTACCATACCGTTTGAATGGCCCAGCAACGCAACCAATTGTTGAGGATCCTTACTGAACTTTACAGGAACGGCTTTCTTTCCTATAGGAACTACCTTATAAATCCGACCACAACCCAAAGGATCTGCCAGCTTTCTTTTTTCAATTTCACCTTTAAGATAAGGAGTCACATACGTTTTATGTTGTATAATTCCCCGGTACATGTCAACGATATATAGTGCCCCATCCAAACCATTATACAAACTCACCGGCCTGAAGCGTTCGTCCACACTCGCTATAAATTCTTTACCCATATAAGCCGCCTCGCCTTTTACAGTCAAACCCTCATCCTTTAAAATATCCCGTTTGATCAGATTTCCGGCTGGTTCTGCTACAAAAGCATTGAAATGATACTGATCTCCAAATAAATCACCCCGGTAAATCACCGGTCCGCATGCCGCCGTCATGTTTTTCAAACGTAAACTATCATCCAGCACTCCGGGTTGATATCCCCGATTTACACCAGTATTTGCGCGAATGGGATAGACACGATTATCCCGCACTACCCGTTCTTCATAGCCAGCAACTACACTTTGATTTGGATTAGCCGCACCAAAACCCGGACTAAAATAATCACCAATCAAATTACTGGAATTGTCGTTGTAATATAAACGGCCAAAATTATCCTGGGTAATCCCCCACTGTCCCCTAAAATGTGTCGGCTCAACCAACCATTTATCCCCTACCTTTTTATAGCGTTTGCTGGATTTGGCGTTGTAGATCCAATTGTCCATGGCACGAAACAAGCCATTGGGCTGATGTTCCACATTTCCATCCACTGCATATTTTCCATCTACCAACACGCGTTTTCCAGGTTTATCATTGTGAATATCATAATACCATAGATTTGGAGATTCGGCCACCAGTATCCCGCCACCGATCAGGCAAATTGCCCGGGGCAGGACCAGCGAGTCTAGAAAAACTTTACGTATATCCGCAAGGCCATCCCCATTGGTATCTTCCAGAATTACAATTTTGCCATTGGGTTTATCCTCTCCTTTACCAGAAACATCGGGCATATAGCCCATCATTTCAACCACCCACATTCTGCCTGCAGGATCAAAGGACATGGCCACCGGCGCGCTCACCAGGGGTTCTGCTGCAACCAGCTTCACTTCAAAGCCAGGTTCAACCTGCATTAAATCAATGGCCGCATCGGCGGCAATCACCGGAGAACTAGAGGGATCCAGAACCGGGGTCTCCTTTTTAGCAGACGAAACTTTTTTATAATTCTGACACTGGTACAAAGCAAACAACAACAGCACAGCAAAAATATATTTAGATAATCTCATAGCAACCTGGCATCTGTGTAAAAAACAAGCCCAATGTAGCCAAAAGAATAAAATTATCACAAATACCAAACAATTATCTCAAAAAATAGTACCTCATTTACAATATTTTACTAATTTATGTGGATTTCTATCCTCAGGGTTGTAGCGTTCCCAGGATCACATTCGTCTTACAGGTATAACAAACAAAAAACCTAATACCCATATGAACAATTTTACAAAGATTATCCCGGCGCGATTGCGCAACACGCTAACCTGCTCAATCCTTGCAGCAGCTACCTTCTTCATGCAATCCTGTTCCAAAGAAGCCGCTCCAGCAGCAGTCGACATTTCCTATTTAAGCATCGTCAATGCAACACCAACATTAGGAACATTTAACGCCTATGTAGATGATATTAAGTTCACCACTTCCGGCCCTTTATCCTTTGGTTCTTCAATAAATTACTTCCAAAGAACTCCCGGTGCGCATACAGTAAAATTCACTACAGCGAGCAGTACCGATGCTTTGATTAGCAAATCCATTACCCTGGAAGCCAACAAGGCGCATTCCTTATTTCTGATCAATAAATCTAGCAATATGGATTACCTGTTGATTCCTGATCAGCTCAACAGCGCAACATCTGACAAAGCTTTTGTGAGGTTCATCAACCTTTCTCCAGATGCCCCTGCACTCAACCTCAATGTAAAAGATGTCGAAACTGCGTTAATTGCCGATAAAGCTTTCAAAGCAGTCAGTAACTTCATCGAAACAGAAGCAAAATTTTATACTTTCCAGCTCAAAAACAAATCAACCAATGCTGCCGTTGGAGAAAATGATTTGACTTTTGAATTGAAAGCTGGAAAAGCCTATACTATAATGGCAGTAGGTTTGCTAACCGCTGGCGATGGCGACCAAAAAATTCAGATTAAAGTAGTTACAAACCAATAGCGATTTCCCAATAAAAAGGGTGCTTACTTACGTGAGCACCCTTGGGTTTATTTGTGTGTGTGTGTTTGTTGGTTAATGTCTTCCCCGATCACCGCGGTCTCCGCGTTCTCCGCGACCTCCTCTGTCATGTCCACGATCATTACCTCTGTGGTCATTATCCCTGCGGCCATGATCTCCCCCCCTGTTCCAGTTGTTTTCACGAACTCTTGAGTAAATATCCCTTGATGGTCTGGATGGCATCCCATGTGGGTGTCCTTTCACTACATAATACCTGGAATCGTTGCTATATCTAATCACTTGCTGACCTCTCATTGATCTGTATCTGGCATAAGTTACCCGGTCCCGGTCAAAATTACGGTAAGGATCTCTGCTGTTCACTACTACCTTATATCCGCTATACAAATCATAACCTCTGTATCTTGAAGGCAATGAAGCCGAATGAATCCAGCGGTTATTTTCCATATAAATAAACCTCCGGCTTGGCACATTGTAATAGCACTCCACATCGGGCAGGTAATAATTATCTACATAATCGTAACCAACCGGCCCCCACAATGGCTGCGATCCAATGTTTAAACTTACGCTGATCTGAGCTGAAGCCTGATAGGGTATCCATCCCAATATTCCCAGCATCCCTAATACTATTAACTTTTTCATAACCTATTATTTTAAAGTTTCATTTGTGTGTTGTTAGGTCAAATCTCCACACCGAAGATGAAATCAACATGAAATTTTCGAATTATTATTTCTTTTTATTTTTCATGTTAATTTCATGTTCAACACACACCTTTGTCTATAATAAAGTGGCGCAGATAATAAACACATCGTGTTTTATAGCAGGGGGATGTTAGTTTGCCTCGCAAGAGGCAAACTTTCTTTATATTTACATCATGAACATTAATCGCTTATTCCGTTCTTTCCTAGTAGCCCTATTGATGATATGGCTTCCCCTGGTTTCTACAGCTGGCGAAAAAGTAACTATACTGCATCTGGAGGGTACTACTTTTTTCCAGGACAAAAAAGACAAAAAGCAAGAACAGGGCAAGGACAAGAAACCCGAAGTCAAAGAAGTTCCACAATCCAGAAAACAGGAAAAGCCCGAAGAGGTGAAGAAAGATGACCGATCCAAAGAAAACAAAGGAAAAAACTAAAGCACAGGCATGAAAGTTTTAATTGTTGAAGATGAAAAAACGCTAGCCTATGAAATGGAAGACTTTCTTAAAAAGGCCTTTTACATCTGCGACCTGGCACACAATATCAAAGACGGGTTAGACAAAATTGAGGCAAACAGCTACGATTTCATTTTACTGGATCTTGGATTACCCGATGGAGATGGTTTAACTTTGCTACCCAAAGCCAAAAAGCACAATCCAGACGCCGCATACATCATCCTTACTGCCCGGGGCAACCTGGAAGACCGCATTGCCGGTCTTGACCTTGGTGCCGATGATTACCTACCCAAACCTTTTTCCTTATTAGAGCTGCAAAGCCGGATGCAAGCCATTGCACGCAGAAAGTTCAATGTTAAGGAAGAACTCCTGGCACTGGGCACCTTTAACCTCGATCTTCAAAAAAGGCTGATCTTTTTCCAGGAAAACCAGATTGAACTGTCCAGAAAAGAATTCGACCTGCTCAGCTATCTTTTCCTGCACGCCAACCGGGTACTCACCAGGATGCAACTCAGCGAACACATCTGGGGCACCTTTGCCGACGACGATTACGACTCCAATTATATCGACGCACACATCAAAAACATCAGGAAGAAACTCAATGCCTGGGCGCCGACAGATTTCCTGGAAACCGTTCGTGGTGTAGGCTACAGAATCAAGAAATAACGTGAAATTATCCTCCAAATTAATTCTGTTCATTACCGGCTCTAAACTTGCCGTAGTACTGCTATTCATCATTTCTTTACCCTTCCTGGTGGATGGCATCGTATCCGAATACACCAATTATTCTTTACGGCGGCAGCAAGATAAAGTCATCAATATTGTCCATAAAAACGGCATCAACCATTATTTGCAAGGCGATGCCAGCTATGGCAGTTATACCATGCTGAAAGAAGAGTACATTGCCCTGGAACCCGATTCTTTAAACCTGCATATTGACACCATTAAAGTTGCCCAGCGTTTGGTCGAAAAAGATACTTTAACCTATCGGATTCTCATTCATACCTTCCAATACAAGCAAAAAAACTACCTGCTCGAGATAGGCAAAACCACCAGCAGCATCAATCAATACAACAAACCTTTGCAACGCATTGCCCTCTATGTATTGATGGGGCTTATTGCGCTTAGCTTGCTCTTCGACCTGGTGTTTACCCGAATCCTGATCCAGCCCTTAGGCAAAATCATCAGTTCCAAACTCATCAACCGAAAGTTCCCTTTTAAAGACCACTCTCCTCCTGTTCAAACTTCTACCTACGATTTTAAGTACCTGGATGAGTCACTCATCTTATTGATGGATCAGATTAATGAAGCTTTTGAGAAAGAAAGAGAATTTACGGCCAATGCTTCGCACGAGCTCATGACCCCGATCAGCATTCTGCAAAACAAAATGGAGAACCTGATTGACGATGAAGAACTCAGTGATGCCGCCATCATGCGCATTGTTGAAATGATGAAAACACTGAATCGGTTAAAGAAAATCTCCAGTGCTTTGCTATTGATCTCGCGTATTGAAAACGAGCAATTTGCAAAATCAGATGCTGCTAAACCAATTGACCTGGTCAATGAAGTGATCGAAGAAATCGATCACCGCCTGGAAGAAAAAAAACTAAGCATCTCCGCCCAACTTGAACCCCAGGTCATTTTAGCCGGCATCAACAAGGATTTACTCTTTCAATTGTTCTACAACCTGATTAACAATGCCATTAAGTACAACGTAGAGAACGGCAGCATCCACATCAGCAATACATTTTCTGCACAAAACGGCTATGCGATTATCCTTTCAGATACCGGAATCGGGATCTCTGCTGAGGAGCTTCCTTTCATTTTTGACCGTTTCAGGAAAACCAATTTATCAGAAAATGTAGGACATGGCCTTGGACTCTCCATTGTCAAAAGCATTGGTCTCTACCACAACATCGACATCCAGGTTAAATCGAAACCAGGTACGGGTACCACCTTTACCTTAACTTTCCCGGCAGCGTTATACAAAAAAATGGATTAAGGCTCAGTTGGGGCTAAGGTTTCCTTTTTCAGGAAAGAATTGATGATGATCAATGCCATTCCGGCCATGATAGACATATCGGCCACATTGAAAACCCCGGTTTGAAAAATCACGAAATCAATGTGCAAAAAGTCGGTCACCGAACCATAAATGATGCGGTCGTACAAATTTCCAATGCCCCCACCAATTACAAAGCAAATTCCAATCATTAGCAGGATGGGCATATTTACTTTACGCATCACCAGGTAAAGCGCATAAAGTAAGGTCGCCAGCGGCAAAAGGGTCAATAAAACAAATTTAACTGGTCCGCTGAGGGTATCACCAGCGCTTAAAAAAGCACCCGAGTTTTCGACTTTAGTTAGGGTAATGTGGTCATTAATGACCTTAATATTTGCATGATAATCAACCTGCTCCCGCACCATATGCTTGGTGACCTGGTCACATCCAATATTAAAAAGGATAAATACCAGAATTAAAACTCTGATCAACAGGTCACTTAATTTTCTTACCTTCATCTCCATTACTTATCGGATAAATATATGGATACTTTTTTTGATTCATATGACACAAATCATCAAATAGAATGAGATATTAGCAAAATAACAACTATTTAACAATGAAAAGACTTCTTTTATCCTTTATGATGGCCGCATTGTCGTTCAGTGCATTTGCCCAGGCCTTAACGCCGGGCGCCAGTTTACCCAAAGCACAGTTTTACAATTCGGATGGTAAAGTATTTACCACCGATCAGTTTACCAAGGGTACAAAATCTTTGTTGATGTTTTTTGACGCAACCTGCGAGCATTGCCAGAAAGTGGCTAAAGAAATCTCTTCGAGAAGCAAAGAAATCACCGGAGTTCAGGTATATATGATTACTCAGGATGAGCAGCGTTCCATTAATTATTTTATGGATAATTTTGCAAAGCCCTTAAAAGAACTTAAAAATGTAACGGTTTTGCAAGATAAAGACCATGTATTCATTCCATTGTTCCAACCTAAACAATACCCATCTTTATATCTTTACGGAAAAGACAGGAAATTAATCCTGTATTCCAGCAATGAAAAAGACGTAGATAAATTCTTCAAACTGTTTAAGTAATTTAGCTACGTCCTTAAAAATATAGCCAGGTGCTAGTTTACTTTAAACGCGCGTCTGGCTAACAATTTCCATTCCCCTTTTTGCTTCTCCCAAACCAGCACAATTCCTAAACTCACTTTACCGGGAACCCCACCATCGTTAGAGTCTGCTTTCAACACATGTCGCACGATGGCTGTATTGCCAGCAACGGCGATGGTCTGATCCAACAAATCAATTTTCAGAAAGTCAGATTTTTTAGTGGCAATGGCCTCTACAAATTCCGCTTTATTCTGAAGCCTAAGATTAGAGTGTTCATAGGTCAGGTTATCCGCAGCAATACTTTCCAGATCCGCTTTATTGCCACTAATCATGGCCAGTCTCATTTTTTCAACAGCCGCAGCTACTTTAGTTTCCTCTTTAGATTGTGCAGTGGCAAATAGCGTCATAAACATTAAAATAATTAAGGTGATTGGTTTCTTCATTATATGATCATTGTATTATATAAGGTTAAAGATTATTTATACTTCAGGCCCATGTTGTAAAACATAAAAGCCCAGCGGTCGGCAATTTCTTCAATGGCTTTATCCGTTGGTTTCCCAGCACCATGCCCTGCATTCGTTTGTATGCTGATCAATACCGGGGCATCACCTGCCTGGTCTTTCTGTAAGGTAGCTGCAAACTTAAAGGAATGTGCAGGCACTACGCGATCGTCATGATCGGCCGTGGTTACCAATGTTGCCGGATATTTCAGGCCCGGTTTCAACGCATGTACCGGAGAATAGTGGTACAAATACTCAAACATCTCTTTCGAGTCGGCCGAAGTTCCATAATCATAACTCCAGCCTGCCCCAGCCGTAAACTGGTGATAACGCAGCATGTCCATTACCCCTACCGCCGGAAAAGCCACTTTGAAAAGATCCGGACGCTGTGCCATGGTAGCACCAACCAATAACCCCCCGTTAGAACCACCCATACTGGCCAGGTAATCTTTAGACGTATATTGATGCGCAATCAGGTATTCTGCAGCCGCAATAAAATCATCAAATACATTTTGCTTCTTCAATTTGGTTCCAGCCAAATGCCATTCCTCCCCATACTCACCACCACCGCGCAGGTTGGCCACTGCATAAATACCACCCTGATCCAACAAAATGATGTTGGCCGTATTGAAACTTGGCGTTAAGCTGACGTTAAAACCACCGTAACCATATAAAACTGTCGGGTTTTGCCCATTCAACACCAATCCTTTTTTATAGGTAATGATCATCGGTACCTTGGTGCCATCCTTAGAAGCATAAAAAACCTGTTTAGATTCGTAATTGGCCGGGTTAAAATCAACACCCGACTTCTTATACAGTTCCGATTTACCCGTCGCAATCGTATATTTAAATATGGTGGTTGGGTATACATAAGACGTAAAAGTATAATACAATTCCTTGTCCTTTTCCTTACTGCCAAAACCTGTAGCCGTACCCAATCCCGGAAGTTTAATTTCATGTTCCAGCTTACCAGTCCTATCGTATTGCAGTACCACAGCTACTGCATCCTTAATGTAATTGGCAAAAATCTTACCGCCACCGGTTGATGGTGTCAATACGTTTTTAGTCTCCGCAATCAAATCCTTCCAGTTTTCCGGCTTTGCATTGCCCGCATCAACCGTAACCACTTTGCCATTTGGCGCATTCAGGTTCGTATAGATGTACAATTTACTACCTACATTGTCAATTACGCTGTGGTTCTTTTCAAAATCAGTTACCACAGGTACAATTGCCGAACCCGGACTTTTCAAATCCTGCAGGTACAATTCATTACCCGAAGTAGAATTTGCCGCAGAAATGATCAGGTAACGCTGGTCTTCCGTCAAATCAGCACTTACATACCTTCTGGGCGTCTGGTCACCTCCAAAAATCAGGATATCATCGGCTTGTGCCGTACCCAATTTATGATAATACAGTTTATGGTGCTGTGTTAAACCAGAAAGCTGACTCCCGGCTTTAGGCTTATCGTAGCTGCTGTAATAAAAACCATCGTTCCCTTTCCAGGCAATGCCCGAGAATTTCACATCCACTAAAGTTTCACCAATCACGCTTTTATCCGCTGCCTTCAGCACAATCACTTTAGTCCAGTCCGATCCGCCTTCCGAAATCTGGTAGGCCAGCAAACTGCCGTCTTTAGAGAAATTAATCCCGGCCAAGGAAGTTGAGCCATCCTTTGAAAAGGTATTTGGATCCAGAAAAACCTCCGAAATACCATCCTTTTCCCGGTACAAAACACTTTGGTTCTGTAAGCCTGTATTTTTAGAATAATAGGTATAGGCTCCCTCTTTAAAAGGCTGCGAATACTTTTCATAATTCATCAATTTGGTTAAGCGCTCTTTAATTGCGTTCCGATAAGGTATTTTAGAAAAATAAGCCCGGGTTACTGCATTCTCTGCAATTACCCAGGCCTTGGTATCTTCAGCACGGTCATCCTCCAGCCAGCGGTAAGGATCGGCAACTACGGTTCCAAAATAAGTATCTTTAGTATCTGTTTGTTTCGTTTCTGGATAGGTCATTGTTATTTTTTGCTGGGCCATGCTGGATAGCGGCAGCATGCCCAATAAGATTAAACTGTTTTTTAATGAAATCATTTCCTGATGTTTTTCAATTCCGAATTTAGGAATTAAAAAAAGAAATCTATCATTTTGTTCCCAGTCCCCCATCCAAAAAAGCAGCCAGCTGCTGGATGCGTTCCGCAGTCAGATCAACCTGTTTGGCCACTTCAAACCAATCTGCCTGCTCTATCGCTTCGCGGATACCCGGCAAGGTTTTCACGCTATAACCCGTATGTAAGCCAGGCGCATACAGGCTGTGTTTGTACCAGGGCCGCTGTGGCAATCCGGCACTCAACAACAATTGCCGCTCGGCCAGCACTAAAATTTCATTTAAACGCAGCCGTTGTTTTTTATCCTGTAATACCTTTGTTGCATTTGATGAAATGTTTTGCACCGATTTGTCAAGCGCTGCAATGGCTTTATCCAGATTACTCAAATCCAGTTCCGGCACCACCGGTTTATTGCGGGGCACATAAAAAACTGCCGAAGGATCTGCCGCCTGCTGGTATTTACCTTCATTGATCAAACGGTTTTCCAGGGCATTACTTTCCCTGGTCTCCTCAGTTAACTTGAGCAGTTCCCCAACATAACCTTTAAGTGCCAGCTGCAGGTCGTTAAATTCAAAAGGCAATACCTCTGCTTCGGCCAGGCGCAATACCGTTCGTCCGGTTATTTTGGCCAGGGTACTCCCATAATCAAAGTTGCGGTCTTTAAACCGAACATAATCTTCATAGGTATCAAAAGTAGTATGATACTCGCCACCTTCATCTTCCCCTTCAAATTCAAAACTAAGCGAAGGAATGCCCAGGTGCTGAAAAAACGGAGAGTAATCAGAACCAGTGCCTAAGGCATCCAGGGGAAATTTAGCCTGTTCAAAGCGCTCCTTTTTCAACTTTGATGTCGCGGCCGTAACCAAATCATGTGATTTACGTCTTTCCAATACGCTAACCTGGGTTTGCGGATCCGGAATTTCCGCTGCAATATCGGTCACCAGGCTAGCCAGCTGCTGTGCTCCACCGGCTTTTAAAAAACCACGTCCATTTCCGTCGGTATTGATGTAAGCAACTGCTTTCCCGCTCAATTCCTCCGCATGATCTTCCACCCATTCTGTCGAACCCAGCAAACCAGGTTCTTCCCCATCCCAGGCACAATATACCAGGGTTCTTTTAGGTTTATAACCTGTTTTAAGCAAGGCACCGATGGCTTTCGCTTCTTCCAGCGTTGCAGCAAGGCCGCTTACCGGATCGGCAGCACCATTTACCCAGGCATCATGATGATTGCCGCGGATAATCCATTGATCCGGATAAACCGAACCTTTTATTTTAGCGATGACATTGTAAGCCGATACCGTATTCCAATTCGCTTCTACTTTCAAATGCACTTTAGCCTTTCCGGCACCAATATGATACGTAATCGGCAAGGCCCCACGCCAGCTTTCGGGTGCTACCGGCCCGTCCAGGGCAGACAATAAAGGTAAAGCATCGTGGTAACTGATGGGCAAAACCGGTATTTTTAAAATGCTTACCGCATCTGCTCTGCGTATCCGCTCTGCCGCCTGCGTAGCACCTATACATGGCGTCAAAGGATCGCCTGGCTGCACCATCACATCCAGTACCGACCCCCGCTGCACCGCATTTTCATTTTTAAACGGACCGGCCGGATAAACATCACCTTTATAATACCCATCTTCCTTAGGGTCTGAATAGATGATGCAACCAATGGCTCCCCTTTCATAAGCCAATTTGGGTTTAAGTCCGCGCCAGGATCGTCCATATCTGGCAATGACAATTTTACCAGAAACGCTCAGGCCCAGTTTTTCCAATCGATCGTAATCCTCTGGTAAGCCAAAATTCACATAAATCAATTCTCCGGTCACCTCACCATCCGCGGCCCAGGCATTGTAGGCCGGCAGTTGGCCGGCTTGTCCCGAACTCAGGTCGTCCGCATAAGCCGGTTCCTTTAGGCTTGCAGTAAAG
>Ga0116227_10011994_pt1 | contig 14336 bp, 8 predicted proteins | sample S1TSphgellanicum_FD_89693 | JGI IMG/M metagenome (GOLD analysis project Ga0116227, IMG submission 89693) | Host-associated microbial communities from peat moss isolated from Minnesota, USA - S1T2_Fb - Sphagnum magellanicum MG | ecosystem: Host-associated > Plants > Peat moss > Unclassified... | reverse complement strand
GCTAGGTTAGGGTTAAGTGGCGGCTACTTTAGGGTTAGGAGATAGTATATAATGGAGTGGTTTTGAGTTGTCTTTCATTCTCTCCTTTCATGGTTTTGAGTGCATGTAGAACCTTCAAGCCTTGTTAGTAGTTACAAGCCATAGTTTTGTGATTGTAGCATTTGAAGCATACAACCTTTGTGATTTCTTGTTAGTTAATATGATTTTTCCATTTCATAAACTTTGAATGTTTCATTTCTTGCTTGTTTTCAAGTTGTTTCCAATAGATGTTGCTACTAAAAAAAGATCCATACATGTAACCTTTTATTAATGAAGTTATAAACATTATAGTTAGACATGAGGTTTATACATTTTTAGATGGTTTTTTTAGATACCATCAAATTTCCATAGTATTGAAAGACTAGTACAAAACTGCCTTTGTAATTGGTTGGGGGGCTTTTGTATGGGTTGTAATGCCTTTTGGGATCAAAAACAAACCACTAACCTATCAAAAGGCCAGTCACCAAAGCTTTTTGTGAATACATTGATGTATTCATGAAGATCTTTTAAGATTATTTTATAGTTTCCAATGACATGTCCACTTGTTTAGAAAAACTCAGAAAGTGTTTTCTAAAATGTAAAAAGTATGGCATTAGTTTGAATATTAAAAAATGTTCATTTATGGTATGTTCTAAAACTATTTTACGACTTATTATCTCCAAAGAAGGAAAGACACCTAATCCTAAGAAAATAGAGGCTTTAGTCAAAATGCCCGTACCCAAAACATTTTAGGAGATTCAAATCTTCAATGGAATGGCGAAGTTCTAGAAATGTTTCATCAAAAAATTTGCCTTTTTATGGCACCAATCACCAAATTACCCAGAAAAACTTAAGTGTTTGAATAGATTGCTAAATGCCAAACTGCTTGGGAAGACATCAAAAATTGGTACATTCAAGGTCCTATACTCATCAATCCTAACTAGGAACTAGAATTTCATGTTCATATTGATGCATCTCAACTAGGAATAGGGGCAATATTGGCCCAAAACCCCACATGTATAATAGATCAACTTGTTATGTATTCATCAAGATTATTTAATTTTAATGAGAAAAATTACACTACTACACATAGAGAGGCTTTAGTTATGGTTTATGCTTTGCACAAATTTAGGAATTAAATGTTAGGCAATAAGTTCACATTTTATGTAGACCATATGGCTTTAATGTATCTAGTTCACAAGCCACAAGTTTTAGTTAGGTTAGTTAGATGGCTCTTACTATTTTTTGAGTATGATTTCAAAATTGTTTATAAACCTAGTAGATTCCATCTAATGGCAAATGCATTGAGTAGATTACCCAATCCAACTGAACCTATTGGAATACCTAATCAAACATGTGATGCTCACTTGTTCACATTACAAACCTAAGTTGTTATAGAGTGTTTATGAATATCTATTAAAAGGAATGATGCTAGAGAGGTTTACTACATCCCAAAGACAATATTTAGCCCAAAAAATTAAACCATTTGTGCTTCAAGAAGGAGTACTATAGAAATTTGGATAAGACAATAGGTTTTATTGAGTTCTGCAACCAAAACAAGTATCCACATTTTTGTAAAAATTGCATGGAAGAGTTGCAAAAGGGAATTTCTCTTTTGACATCACTATGAGAAAGATCCTAGATGCTAGTTATTGGTGGTCGACAATGAATCGATATGTTCATGAATACTATTGAACTTGTGATTAATGTCAAAGAGCAAGTAATTTGTTGACACAAAACTTGGCCAAATTGGTTACCACTTTACTTGGAAACCATTTCAAAAATGGGGATTGGATTTTATTAGACCCATTAAGCCTGCAAATAGAATGTCAAGCAACTAATATATTTTAATGGGCATTAACTATGCAACAAAGCAGGTGGAAGCATAAGCACTCCACACCAACATTTTTGTAGTAATTACCAAGTTTTTGTACGAGCATATTCTTACGAGATTTGGATGTATGTTAACAATTATGATTGATTAAGGTACCCATTTTATTAATGATGTGATCGAATACCTTATTGACCATTTTATCTTTAGACATACTAGTTTTGTTTGTTTCCCACAAGGAATGGATAGGCTAAGTCTACAAATAAGGTTTTTAGAACCTTACTAACCAAACTGGTTAATGAAAATAGAAATGACTTGGATGAACACTTGTCCATAGTTTTATTCTCATATTGAACCGCCTACAAAGTTGGAACAGGTCATACCCCATTTTAGCTTATGTATGGATTGCATCCATTATTGCCTATAAAATACATACTACCATCAAAACCTGATGAAAACAAAGATCCACAACCTGTTAAAGTCCTAATTAGTCGATTGTCTGAGTTAGAGAAGTTACATGATAACAAGTTGATTACACAAGATCTAGTTGCTTCCAACCAGTGGAACAGGTCATTATGGCCACATAATGGGTTCATTGAAACTAAGTTCCAATTTGGAGACTACGTGTTATGGTTTTTAGGGGTTGTTTCTAAACATGCTCCAAAATTTTAGAGACGATGGTTTGGACCATACAAAATTCAATATTTTTGGCCCAATAATAATGTTTTATTTGTCACTATCGATAAGTTTGATCCTAACCTAGTCCTTGTCAACATTACCAAGTCGAAGCCATACACGTTCATTGAAAATAGAACTCTACAACTTGTATTAGCTAAACCTAATGACTTGGCTATTGATGAACCTATTCAAATAGAGGAACCTGAACCACTACTTGTTGAGTATGAAAATCTTCAACCTGTAGGGTTTGAACATGGCAATATTATAACAAATGTACTTGTTCATTATTATCACGATGTGCCTATTAAATTCAATAATGTACATGTTCATAATGATCAAAATGACACATTTAATGAGAAAGTTATTAATGTTTATATCCTAGAAGTCTATTACCTTAAAGGTCACGTCTATTCATAGCCATAAGGTTGTTACTAGATGAAACAATATAAAAAACCATCGCATCCTTTAATATGCCTCTTTGTTTTTGTTTATTTCTTCATACTATCATAGGCCATGAATGAGAACATTTTAGAGAAGTTAAAATGAAAAGCAAGGGAAAGAAAACCTGAGAGAAAAGTTAAAGCTTTTAGAAGAAAACAAGTAGAGAGGAAAAGAATGGAACAAGTCAAATTGATTGAAGTGATTTATGTAGAACCACTAGCTTTGCATGCACCCATAGTTAGAGGAAATTAAAATTTTTGAGCAAGAACATAAAAAGTAAGGAGTTAGAAGAGGAATTAAAAATAGCTCTCAATTTTCTTAAAAGAACCACCACTACTATAGCATCACCAACACTAACACCACAAGTGATTATTATTTCAAACTCAAGAGAGGAGGTTGAAACCTTATTTCAACCTATTGTTGAAGAACAGTCGAAGCAAACTTTTAAACCAAAGACCTGTGGAAGAAATAGAGTTGCAACAACATGTGAACAAGGACAGTGGAAAAGAGTTTATTCAAGAATTTTTTGAAGAACATGTTTGTAGTGTTATTCCTCAATGCCCAAGATCAAGAACCAAAGCTATGATGAAGTAGAAAGGCAAGGCACCTACAGAAGAATAAGTTGAAAAACTTGTTAAGAAAAAAAAATGTCTAAGGCAAAGGAGAGCCAAAAAATGTTGCAATGGATGAAGATGGATTCAAACGAACTCAAATGGGCCAAACAAGCTAGTTTGGAGGGTCTGTTTAATCTAAAGTGCATTACACCACGAGAGGACTTGTTATAAGATTTTTTACAAACTTGGGAAGCAATGAAGGGTGGAAGAATCCAAGGGTGAGTGTGTGGTCAATTTTTTTTGATTGATTAGGTATTTAATTCATGAACAACCTAGGATTTCCAAGGAAGGAGTAATAGATGTTGTAAATGTAACATTTGATGAAGCAAAAACCGTTTTGAAGAAGATTATAGGTCCACATGCCTTCGTTGAAAATGAATAGTGGAGTGTAGTTCACATGAAGGAGGAATTTCAAGCCAAATTTGCAGCCATTTTGTAATTTTTTTATCAAAAAGAGAAATTAACATATTTTTGCAACAAGATTGTTATTACTTTCAACTTAGCCAATAGGGGGAAACCTATTAATTGGTGTTCTATGATGTTGAGCCGATTACTAATTGAATTAACTTGTTGGACAAAACATTAAAAAAAGCAGCAACTACCTTAGTCTCTAGTAAAACCAAGACAAATAACTGTTATTTAGGGCCTATCCTAGATGTTCTATTTAGGAAGTGGTTCCCTTTATTCGAGGTGTCTTCACCAAGAACAACAACCCTAAAAGAACATGTGTCACTAATTAGCCAAGAGCGACAAGTTGTTTAGCAATGACAAGTTTCACTTGAACATGTTACAAGGGAACAATTCTTGAAGGAAAGAAGACCAACATACTCAACAATTGCATCACCTTTACTAGTACGTCAATCTCATCGACTAAAGACACACACAAAACCGGTTACACCAAAGGACAAGTTAAGTCCTAAACTTGTTACCTCATCACCAATAAAAAAATCTAAACATTATTACAAAAGTGGGGTGTAGTTCATTAGCTTAAATCACTATGGGACCTTGAAAGTGAAATAAGTTCATTACATTTTATTGATTTCACCCTGGTGAAGGTTATTTCATCATAATATCACTATGTAAACATCATGTTTAATTACTAGTTAACATAATTCACTATTATAATTTATTGTAATAAATAGGTTTATTTCTATGTTTTTAAAAATATTATATATATGTTACTTTATGATATACCTTATATTATTTTAAACTACTTTAGTTATTTTAATTTATACCTTATGTTACTATAAGTTATTATAGGCTTTTATAAATTATTGTACCCTAAACTATTATACGTTATTTTACAGTAAGGTATTTTAACTAATTTATTATAAGCTTTTAAGTTATTTTATTTTAAGTTAATATATGTTATTTCAAGTTATACTTTAAGTTATTCAAGGTCATTTTATTTTATGTCATTTATAAATTATTTTATTATAAATATAATAACTTAAAATAATCTAAAATAAAATATAATGACCTAAAGTAAAATAATATGGAATATAAAACTATAAGCTATGATATTATAACATAGAATATCCAACAATAATTTATAACATAATAATCACCAATAGTCATAATATAATATATAATAACCAACAATAACTTATAATAAAATAACCACCAATAACCATTAATAAAATAACCACTAATAGCCACTAATAGAATAACTATCAATAGCCACCAATAAAAAAACCACCAATGGCTTACAATGGAATAACCACCAATACCCATTAATGTAATAGCCATTAATAACCACTAATATCCATTTATAAAATAACCACCAATAACTACTAATACAATAACCATTAATAATTACTAATATCCACTAATAAAACATCCACCAATAGTCATTAATATAATAACCATTAATATCCACCAATATCCACTAATAGAATAGCCACCAATAGCCACTAAAATAATAGCTATTAATAAACACCAATATCCACAAATATAATATCCATTAATAACCATTAATAGAATAGGCACCAATAGTCATTAATAGAATAGTAATCAATAGTGATTAATAGAACAACCACCAATAGCCATTAATATAATAGCCACTAATAGTTATTAATATAATAACCACTAATAGCTATTAATAAAATAGCCACCAATAGCCATTATTAAAATAATAACCAATAGCCACCAATAGTCATTAATAGAATAATCACTAATAGTCATTAATAGAATAATCACTAATAGTCAGTAATAGAATAATCACCAATAATCATTAATAGAATAACCACCAATAATCATTAATAGAATAATCACCAATAGTCATTAATAAAATAACCACCAATAGCAATTAATAGAATAGCCACAATAACCATTAATAAAATAACCACTAATAACCACTAATAAAATAATCATCAATAACCATTAATAGAATGGGTACCAATAATAATTAATAACCACCAATAGAATAGGTACCAATAGTAATTAATAACCACCAATAGCCCCATTAAAAGAATAACTAATAACCATATATTAAAATTACTTAGGATTGCCAAAAAATAATATAGGGTGAAATAATCTACAATGGACAAAAATAATTTAAGGTGAAATAGCCTATAATAACCTAGAATTTCCAATAATAACATAAGGTGAAATAACCTTCAATAGCCAAAAGTAACCAATAATAGCCTCACATGATCGAAAATAGCTTAAGATGAAATAACTAAAAAAAATTAAAAGTAACTTGTAATAGTTGTAAGTAGCCTAAAGTGAAATAATTTACAATAGCAAAAAATAACATAAAATAGCCAAAAATAACTTTAAATAACCAAAAGTAATTGAAAATAACTATAAATAGTTCTAAATAATATAGGGTGAAATAATTTAAATTAATGAAAAATAGCCATATAATAATTGAAAGTAGTTTAACATAGGTAATATTATTATATTAACAAAATTTTATCCATTTATTAAAAAAAATTCAAAGAATGGTCATTGAAATGTTATTGAATAATGATATTCAACTTTTTTTTTTGTTCAAATGATTTTACACTTTCAAAAGGAAATAAATGTAATTATGTACATTATTAAAAAAAATAAAGTAAATTCAAATCATTTCATTGAACAAAATCTCAATAAGATATGAATTTTCAAAGTTTATGTTCTTGTGATGTTTAAAATGAAGTATTTGATAAATAAAATGTAATGTAACTTATGATCACAATAAGTGGGGTGGCTTGATGGTAGGGGTGTTTGTCTCCATTTTAAAGGTCAAAAGATCAAACCTCATGAATGATGTTGCGTGTGATCAACAATGGTAAGTTGACCAAATATTCTCCTATTTAGTTCTTTAGTATAGGTACCTCGGTTGATTATGTGAGGTACCTACATAGGTTAGGTTTTTAACCTAGCCTAGGTAATGACATGTGTTAATAAATCATAGGCTAAAAAATCATGAAATTATCAATAATATTATATATTAAATAATTTAATTTTAATTGATTTCCATGCTGGTTAGTTAATTAGTTAACAAATGAATGGCCTGGTAAATTTGTATTTCATTTGAAAGTAACCTTGTTTCACTAGTACTAATGAAACAATTCATTGTCCGTAGCAACTAGTCCTCATTCATTAGGGGTTAACTAATTTCACTAAGTAAAAATGTCCAAATTCACTCAAAATCTAGTGAAACCCAAAGTGAACTAGGACACATTTTGGTGTAGTGAAAACTACTTTTAGGTCACATGTTGTTGACCAAACCTATTTGAAGATGAAGAACAAACCTATTCAAATGAGATCAAGGGTGGAAGTGGGGAAGGGCTTCAAACAACAGCTATACAAAGTAACTTGGAAAAAGAACTTGAGCCCAACCTAGATAAGGTAATTGACAACATCCAAATTGAACTTGTTGAATCTATTGAACTTGTAGTACCAATTGTAGAACTTACATAGTTTGTAGTTGTAGCTACAAAATCATCACAACCTATTCAACCTATGATTGAACCTATTCAAATAGAAAACTTGCAATTTTTTACATTCCAACATCTCCTAGTATCTAGTCATTTTATAAAAAACTTTAGACAAATTAATATGTTTTAGAGCAAGTTGTTCAAAATGCCACAACTTGGTCAAGGACATTGCAAGAAATCTCAAACCTTATAATTGAGTTTGAGCAAGCCAAAGAAAACTTGTTTGAGACCCACAATTGCTTGCAAACTTGTAACCTAAAGCTAGAAATAATGGAATTAAAAAAAAAAAAACTATGATAAGGGCAATTGAATAAGGTCTAACATGAGAACAAAAACCTATCCAACAAGTTGAAAGAAGTAGAACAAGTTGTTAGGAAAACTAAAAACCTACAGCAAGAATATGTCAAACTCAACTAACTAAATTGGAAAACTCATAATGATTTGAAGTGTTTAGTTGATCTTGAGTGCATAACGCAAGATTACACCAAAATGGAGGCATCCAATATGCAACAATAAAATATCATAACCGGTTTGGAACAAACCTATTAATAGCTCAAAAAACAACATGTAGTTGCCCACAGAATTTGAAAGGGAAAAACAAACTCTAACTGCCCAAATGCAAGATTGGAAAGGCCAATATGAGACAACTAAGGTACATTTGAATAAACCCAACCCCATTCTACCGATTAGGATGACCAATAGGTTGAAAGAGTTATTATTAAACAATACACTACCCAAATTGCAAAATCAAGCTTTGGGAGATAGAAAAACCCAAGGAGCGGATTCAAGAAAACACTCGTTAACGCATTCCCAAGCTCCTTGATAGACTCAAATGTGAGTCTAAGGTGAAAACATCATAAGAGTAAGGAGTCAGGGCACGTTCTTTGGCTTGTAGCACTTCGGGGTAAAGGGCGTGCTAAAGCTTCAAGATGGGGACTATAAAGATTGACAAGCAACTCAATTACTCACATGGACTTGCACAAACCAAACAACAAGTTGGTTAGTGCATAGTTCGAGCATTTTTTATGCATGGACGAACCACGAGCAAATTACGGACTCACAAAACTCACCACGGCATAAACTTGGGGGAAGCCACCACCTTCCCCCTTATAGTATTCTCTATGCCTAGCCACGGGGTCAACATCCAAATGTCATTTTGTCCTAGGATTCTCACGTTGGAGTTTCAAATTTCCCAAAATTGGAACTCCTGCAACTTTGGAGGCCCATAGTTTTGTGTGCAGACCTCTGATTGAGGTGAGGTTTGAAGTAAAGTTATAGCCCTTGTCCAGAACTTTCAAATGGTATGTGGCATGCCACTTTCACACAAGGAAATCAGGGCGATTCCTGACTTTTAATGGTCTGCCAATTGACTCCCGGCCTTTCTTTTGGCCATAACTTATGTTTTAAGTGCCCAAATGGGTCATGCAAGCCATTTTAGACATCTACATTCCAAGAGCTTTCCAATGATATAAGGAACTTTTCAATCTAATGAATTTTGACCTCTACAATCGCCCTCTGAAAATTTGAGAGTCCATTGGGACTCTAACTCCCAAATTGGGAGTTCACTTAGGAGTGTGGGGGTTCATTCCCTCACATTCTCTTGCACTCCCGAAAGCATGAAATTTGACTCCTAGGCTTCACTTTTGGCCCGCACTTTCACAAGCCCTTGCCTTGGTTAGGAGCCCAAGGTTAGGGTTGTGACACCCACTCTGATGAACCTTTTTACCAACTAAAGTTGTAAGCATATCAATTGTTTTCCCTGATTTCAAATACAAACCTCCTAACTTCGTATATGTGGAAATTGGAACCAGTAATAGAGTCTTATTGCACCATCTACAATACAACCTATTGCCATTACCAAACCAATTAACCCACTGAGAGGTGGAACATGCTTAGATATCATACCCTTACATGTTTAAATTTTTACCATACATGTTCAAGTTGCCACTATTACTAATGAACTTATGAGAGGTAATGAGAAATTTGTTAAAAAACAAGCTAAACTTATTGATCTTTTGTTTACTGTATTAAATAGTAGAGTAAAACCTTTAGAGTTCTTATCTATTAGTTTACCTCTGATCCCACACCAAATAGGTATAGGTTAGGGGATTATTTTGATTTCAAGTACCCCACATGCTTCGAAGGTATTCACAACACCCATATCAACTTTTGAAGAAACACTTGATCGACATATAACTATAATGTTGACATGTCTTCAAATTTTAAATCAAGTTGAACATGTGGAGGAAACAGGATCTGAACCTATCGAAAGAACCATCAACCCACCAGTTGCAAAAGACCAAGCTAACTTAGGACTTTGAACTAACATTTTGAGGACGAAATGTAATTTTCAAGGGGGGATAATATTTCTCATATTTAGTAAATACTAGGATAAAAACTCCATTTTTCAACCATGTTTAAAACTATTTTTCAACTGTCATTTATAATTAAAACATCACTTTCAACTTCAAAATGTTTTTTACAACTCAAAAATGATGTTGTCAACTAATTTCCAAAATAATCAACAATGTTCAATCAACTTTACAACACATTTGAAAACAATGCACATGTGTCAATTTGTGGGTTAATGTTGAGGTGACAACATTTTAGTTGAAAACAATATACATTTTAGTCAACACAACATTTCAATTGTAAAGTGCTAAGTGGACCTAGTTGATTCCATGCTAGCAAGTCAATGGATGAACTTCATCCACCTACATGTCATGTCATTTGGGGGTGTGGAATTGGAATTATGACTATATTTCAACTATATTACAACCAATGTAATGTTGGCATGTGTCATGTCATTGAAGAAGGGCATGGAATTTTAGAATTTTGATTATTATTCAATTATATTATAACCAATGGAACATTGACATGTGTCACATGGGCATTCGTGGTCCACATCAAACTAAATTATTTGACGTGTGCCATGTGTATGGTCTCAAAATCTTGAATTTATTGATTTATTGAAAATGTCAACATATGATATTGTGCCACGTGGACACTTATGTTACACACTTGCATGACACATGGCATCTTGTTGTTTGTAGGTCATCCAACATATGTGAAGTTGAGCCAAAGTAAAGATATCAACTTTAAAGTAGTTGAAAGCAAGTTGAAAATAAGTTGAAAATATGTTGAAAATAAGTCAAAATTTATGTAAATTAGTTGAAATGTAGTTGAGATTACAAGTCTACAAAAATTACAATCGCAATTGTAAGCTACTAAAGCTAGACTATGGGGATAATACACCTAACTAAAATTAATTAAAGAAAATCAAACCATAATAAAAGCATAGTCTACCTATACATTATCAACTAAGAATGCAAAACCTATTATAATTTGAAATTTATGCAAGGAAATATTGTTCCCATGTAGGAAATGATCCCATCTACATTTTGGAGATGTTAATGTTATTAATCAAACATTTATTTTAATAATGAAATGATTCTCTTATAAAGTGGTTGTCCTATCTTTATGCACTAATGGTTGTTGTTGGCATGATTAATTGGATTGTTGCCTTGTTGGACCACGTCTTTTGACTTGTTCATAAATGCACCTTACATTTTTGAATCAAAGAAAATGAAAGTTGTTACAAATGAGAAAACTTAATAGAAATCTAAGTTATAATGCATAAAAAAAAGATCGTGCATTAGTTGCACACATTAAATATCAATAAAAAATCATCATTTATTACTCAAGAATAAGGAAGTTTGATAAAGAAAAAAATACTTTGAAATTTGGAAAAATAGAACTAAATAACAAATTGAAATGGCACACATCATGGGCTTACCTTATACATAGTTGAAACCTAATTGAAATCTAGTTAAACCCAATCAAAATATAAGAGAAATTATATATTTGAAATTTATTTGAAAGTAGCTCACTAAAACAAACATAATCAAAATCTTACTTGCATCGATGGTTGAAAAGGTTCATAAGTTTAATTCTCATTCCCCAAGTGCCTGTTTTCGAATTGGAAAAGAAGAAAAACCAATGAAAGTTGAAGAAAAAAACTTCCATACTTACAAAACACGTTTTTCTTTTTTCTTCTATTTGGACCCCTCCTACTTTCAAAGCTCATAACTTTCTCATTTCTTCTTCATTTTAAATGATTTAAAGTGTTATAGAAGCGCCACCTTAAGTTCTACTAATAATCTTTGAACTATAATAACAATAGAACAACATAAAAGGAAGTTTTTGGGTGATCAAGAACTGGTTGTGGTTTGTTGTTTTGAGTTCTTGACCCCCCCTACTTTAAGGGGCCATAACTTTTTCATTTCTAATCCATTTTTTATGATTTTTAATGCCTCAGATTTGCCAAGAGGAGGGTTCAAAATTTGCTTGGACACTAGAAATAAAAGAGCCCTCCCCTTGGATCTGGACTACCCTAAGTGCTTAAATGTACTAAAACCAACCTAATTACTTTAATGAAAGTTCAAAGAAAAACCTAGTTGAGCAAAAAACCAACAAGAGTTCAAAACAAAACCTAGCTAAAAACCATTTAACTAAAGGTAACATGGTGGAAAAATTAAAAAATAAATATCTTGGTAAAGGAAAAATAAACAAAAAATAGGAAACAAGTTTTTAAGCACTTACAATTGTAAGAAGCATGTGTGGTGGTTGCTTCCAAACTCCATGAGCTTGTCTCCTCGTGTTATTCATGTTCACTTGCCTTGGCACCATATGACCTTAATGTGCTTAATAATTTTTTTTAAAAAGTGCAATGAAAAGAAGAAAAAAAAAACTTGAACATTATAAAAAAGAAAACAACTTAACAATAATCCCAAAATGAAAAACTTGAAATTCCTCACATGCAAAAAAACATGATGCACTCACTTGAAAAATCCATGAATTGATATTAAACTACATGATTTAAACTTCTAAACACAAGTTGGGCCTAAAGAAAAGTAAGATAAAAACAAAACAAATTGTAAAGAAGGAAAAAGAAATCAAACTAGAGTGCAAAGAAAGCTCAAAGTGAATGGCAATGTTATATAAAGGTAGTCCTTTCATCCATGGATGGATGAAGTATGTGGTTATAGTTGGGATGTCAATTAACTTTTAACTATGCAAGTTAACATCGTTTCAAGTAATTTTCAACTATAATTTAAATTTTGAATTTCCCACCAACACATTGCCACCACTATTATATGTCATACCATCCATTCATTCATATTATATGCCACATTAAATCCATCCATTCATAATTAATTATGGCATTATATTTATTCTATGACATTTAATGGCATAAATGGAATCATTTATTAATTAATGACATTTATGATATAATTTAAAACATTATAAATGGTATAATTTGAATTTTGTGGCATTTTGTGGCATTTTAATGAACATTGTAAAATGCCATAAAATAATATACCAATTATTTTATACCAAAAAATTGAACCCTTGCTAAGCTAAAATAGCTTGCCTAACTTAGTTAATTATCTTAGCCTAGTTTAATTAGTTTCCTTATCTAACTTAAAGTTTATGTAGACTTAGGTAGGTAGTAATAGGTTAAGTATAGGTAGGTTGTGAGTCGTGACACCATGAGTAAACAAAAATCAAGTTGGTGCCTATTTAAAAGCCTTGCTTATTTACCTAGTTACTTAATACCTATCTACCTATACCTAATTAGTTTAAATAATCTATTTACCTACATTTAACTTAACATATCTACCTATTGCTTACCTAGGGACCTCCTATAGGTAGGTAGGTAGGTATTTATTACATATATTACCAAGGTAATTATAGGTAGGTGATAAATTGCAAGTTAAATATATTTAAATTATAACATAGGTGATTTATAGGTGTAGGTTAAGTTATGTAGGTCAATAGTCTATAGGTACCTAGGTAGGTAGTATGTAATATGTAAGTATAAGCTACAATAGTAAATAAATAACATGTACATAGGGTGTAAATAATGATAAGTTGGTGGGTGGGTAGGTAATATGTGGGTAGGGGATAGACAATGATAATTAAAATTGAAGTACAATTGAAAATGCATGCAATATTTCATCCATTAATATCCTTCTTTCATTCATTCAAAAATAAAGTCCACCAAAATAATCAAGCAATTGACTTGACATGGCATAACGTCATGGCAAAATGGAATTTTCAACTATTCCTCAACTGGGTTATATATATATATATTAAATATTTTGACAGTCAACACCCATTAGTGGACAATGCCATACACATACCAAATTAGTTGACATGTTAATTCATTTGAGATGCCATCCCATCCACATGGAATTTTCAAAAATAAATATTATTGTGTAGTTGAAACAAAGTTGGGGATGACATGTAGTCGAAAACTGGTTGGTTAAAAAATGCCTTTTTTTTCCTAATGAACATGTGACTTAATACATTATAGATTTAGGTAGGTTGCTAAATTTAACAAGTTATCTAATATGTTATTTAATTTAACATGTGGCATTAACCTAACTAATTACTAAACTTGATAGGTAATATTATATTAGGTTAGTAGATAGGTTGACAAGTTAGTCAATCGGTAATTTGCAGAACAAGTGGTAGAACATGTAGTTGAACAAGTAGTAAAATAGGGTGTAGTTTTTAAAAAAATTGAATTGTTAGTTTAAGTATTGGTTAACAACTATTTTAATAGTTAGTTATGACTGTTTCATTTTTGAATTAGCTAGTATAAGACTAGGAGGATAGACATATTTAGGAGGAAGACTTTTGATTTCATTTTGATTTTTTTTTTTTTTTTTTTTTTTTTTCTTATAAAAAAATTTTTTTTTTTTTTTTTTCCGCAAGTTTTTCCGCTTTACGCCTTAACGTTTTATTTTTTTTTTTTTCTCT
>Ga0116227_10011991_pt1 | contig 14339 bp, 8 predicted proteins | sample S1TSphgellanicum_FD_89693 | JGI IMG/M metagenome (GOLD analysis project Ga0116227, IMG submission 89693) | Host-associated microbial communities from peat moss isolated from Minnesota, USA - S1T2_Fb - Sphagnum magellanicum MG | ecosystem: Host-associated > Plants > Peat moss > Unclassified... | reverse complement strand
TTGCTCTTTTTTGGCCTTTCTTTGGGCTTCCCCTTTTGTTTCTGTGGTGTGTTCCCCCCTTGTTTTTTTTTAATTTTTGACCCCCCCACCCCCCCCCCCCCCCCAAGCACAAAAAAATTCACACACAATAGAGTTATCCGTAAAGTAAGACAAACACAGCACCACAACCTTGAGTTCGTCATACACAGGGTGAGATTAAAGAAAACCTGCAAAAAAGTATATTAGCATTCAAGGGGTGGGGGCGGTGGGGGTGTGAAACTCAGAAAACCATCAATTTGGTGGTAAACTGAGTTTCATCCTGTCTTTCCTTTTTCCTGAGCGCCTCCACTGCTGCTACATATATTTTCACTGGTCCTACCTATACAACTACGATAATTACTCTCAAACCTTGTGCATAAAATGCTGAGTTTCAGCATTTCATATTGTGATTTAATAAAATGCCTTTACTTTGTGGATATCACTGAAAGAGGGGATAAGGGGTGAAAAGAGGCCCAAAGATAGGGTGAAAACAGGGTTATTTTATGAATAACTCTAATGAGTTATCCATAAAATAATGAAAACACAGCATCAAAATCTTGAGTTTGGTCAACACAGGGTGAGATTCCAAAAAAAAAAAACTGCAAAAGAGTACGTCAGCATTCAAAGGGGGAATGAAACTCAGAAACCATCAATTTTGGTGATGAACTGAGTTTCATCATGTCTTTCCTTTTCTGTAAGCGCCTCCATTGCTGCATATATTTTCATTGCTCCTACATGTATAACTACTATAATTAGTCTCAAACCTTGTGCATTAAATGGTGAGTTTCAGCATTTCAGACTGAAATTTAATAAAATTTCGTCACTTTGGGGACACCACTAAAAGAGGGGATAGGGGGTAAACGAGGCCCAAAGATAGGGTGAAGACAGGGTGACTTTATGGATAACTCTAATATATGAATGAATAAGACTCTCTCAAGAAGAGAAGCGGGGTATGAACAAGTGCAGTCATAACATCAGTGGAGGAAAACAACAAACCAAAATATGTCCTCAATTTTTTATAATGTGATATAATTTCATTCCGGTTCTACATACCTCCCTGGGTACATATCTTTGAAACCCTGTATACAAGACCAATACTGGTTGGTTCCTCTTCTTTACTATGAATTGAGCCTTATATGCTTTCTGGAGCACAAGATCTGATCAATAGATAAACACAGGAAAGTAGGTAACCACTAGGAAGTAAAGAGTACATGCCAGATACCTTCAGTGAAGGTGCTGATATTGGAAACAAATGCAGAAAAGGAAATAGATCACGTTGTTCTTTTGCAAATTGCTCCCCCCAACTGAACATATGTGATGCATGGCATTACCTTTCTTTTCCAGTACTTATCACGTGTCCGAAATTTCCTGTGTACTTTAACAAACTTCATGAAAATAGAAGCTTGAATTGGAAGTTGCACCAAGCTCAGCTTGATGTCCCCATTGTTAGCTCACTCCCAATAAAATCTTCCAGTGGAGCTATGCATATCAGCTCATCACATTAGCTTCACTTGGGTGTGAGTGTCGACCATTGACAAGTAATGTGTGTACTGAGTTTTATTCTTTAGAGGGTGTTGGAACTGTAGTCTAGGGGGATTTCGAAACTATGAAGATTAATTTTTTAATTAATCCCTTCTAGCACATAGGTAAACTATCAAACACACTTCAACACAACACTTGTAATGTTCGTCATTCACAACGTGGAACTTCACATTTTTTTGAGATAAGATCATCCACACATCTAAAGTTGAATTTTTAGGTGAAAATTATATCTCAAGGGAGTTCATCACACACTTTTAAAGATTCTTCTTTATGAGGATCACTCATCGAAAACTATAAAGTTTTCACAATCGTGTTCACAATAATCTCCATAGTTTATTTTTTCAGGGATTCCTATTCACATATGATATTTTTGTAAGTTTTGATAACAATATCAACATGAAATTATTGAATGCAAATTATGAACCAAAAACTCCAATCTCTACCACTTATATACTTGAAGGAAAGAAGTGAATGTATAGTCAACTACATTCATTTACATCTTTTCCCCATGTATCAAACCAATTATCATGTTCCATTTATAATTTTTCATCCTTTTATGGATTAGGTTTTACATTATTTGGAATTTAGGATTTGATCAAGTTTACATACTTGATCTCCCATTATTACTAATTAAAAATAGTTATCTAAATTATTCATAATCAACCTTTATGCCTTTAATATAAAAAAATTCATGATAAAGCCCATGAGGTTCATTATTTTATTCCCCATTTTTATCCATATTTTTATTGAAAGCCATAATATTATTATTTACACTTGTAACTCCTAATAATTATTTTGTTGTTACAAAACAACAAATTCCTAACAATGAATGATGAAAAACTTTGCTTTTAACTTGTTATATCCCCCAGGTTCAATTGAACCAAAACCCAATATCCTTGTAATAAAGTTATTTCTTATGGCAAGAGTTCTTTTGAGAAAAGACTTTTCATGGGTGCAGTTTTCTCGTAGTCCTTACCTCATCACAAACACATGTAGAAAGGGAATAGTATGACAAGATAAAATTTATGGAACAATTGGATGAAGATGAAAAAACCGTTAAGACTTTGTATATAAATCTATTTTTCATCAATGAAAGTTTGATTGGCCATAGTTGGTTATATCGATAGTCTGTTTTTCTAATAAAAGAAATAAATATTTAAAACCCTGTTCAATTATTAATAAATGTTCATCTTTTTATTTTCTTTTCATCATCTTTTCTTTACTCTTCTTCAATAAAGATGGCCCCATGCAGCCTGTTATTGTCGTCCTTGTGCTTTGGGCGGACCGCTCCGTTGTTATGATAATGCACTTGTTGTTCTTGTGCTTGGGAGATCTGCTCCTAGCTTTTATTACAACTAGTGGGTACTAGTGGGTACCTGTGACCTTCGGACACTGTGAAGTCCCCGAGAGACGTTCTGTAATCTTGCACAGCTACAGTACCCAAAATCAGCAACGACCATACCAAAAACTTTCCGAAAAGTAACTGCTGATAACTTCCCTCAGTGGGTGTTCTCTGGAGCAAAAGTTGCCGAGCTCCGTGACACACAGTCCGGACCGGACCCGGCCCGGCACCCCGTTCTTGATGTCGGCTATCCCGGGTCTCCGTTCCGTACTAGAATGTCGTAACCTAATTTCCTCCAATAGCTTTGCCCACAGACTGGGAACAGGAAATTCCGCCCTCCGATTAGCGCCGGGCCCGGTCGGCCTGAAACCCGAGCTCCGTCAGGGACGTAATGAATTTATATATAAGATAAGGACATAAAGCGGAAAGGAGTGGAAAGCTGGTGGAAAGAGCTGGAAAGAAGCAAAAGGAAAAATCAAGCTGGATTTCACGTAGGGGAACGTTTCCAGGGATAGGACCTCAAATCCAAAAGGTACCAGTTACGAAACCTTCTCCTACACTTCTTTTTCCTCAATAGGTAGAAAATAGAAACCTAGCTACCTACTCACAAATGGGATCAGGAAGCACCCGTGACTGGAAAACAATTTAAAAAAAAAACAATTATAGATTCAATACATGACTCTTCGACAAACCTGTCTGAGGTTAGTAATTCTTTCTTTAGTTTAGGGGGGGGGTTTTGGTGTAGCGATTTTTGTTTTGAAATAAAGCTCGAGGCTCCCAATTTTATCAGAATAAAAGAGTCTACATTAGGGTTCACTTCATGTGGGCCTAGTTCCAGTAAAGCTAGTAGCTGAGGGCTTCATCGAGCGTAAATACTTTTGTATTTTCCTGTGATACCCAATGGGTATCATTGGAAAGCATTAAAAAAATGTGTGGCATTTCAAAAAAATGGAACGAACATCCACTAGAGCGACCATTCCATTTTCTCTGAAACATCCACCATAGTGGGCATTCCATCTTTTGAAACGCCCCCACAAATAGCAAAGGAAAAATATGTTGGGTAAATTGGCCTCTGATTGCACTACAAACACAAGAATTGGTCTTCCAGTGTAAGGTAAAGTCGCATGACAGGGCTTTGTCAAAATAAGGGACCCCAAGGCAGTAGTAGCCAAGGTTGGTCCTGAATTTTGGTAAAGCCCCAGGCTATGGGTTTACCTTCTTGAAAAGATCTTGCTCGAAAATGGAAAATCCCATTGAAAAATGGAGTTCCCTCCCTAACTTTCAGAGGGAAAGTCCGTTCTATAAACAACATCAGTTTAACAGTAGGAATCCTGTCTGAGTGCTTTGCAGGTAAAGCAAACTCGTTAGAAGTTTGTATAACTTTTCTTAGTGGGACAAATTCTCCTGTTTTTGGGTTTCAAAATTTGGTCCACAAATGAGGTGGGTGTCAAAGACTCAAAGTGTAACCAACTTGTGATAACCTTTGGTTTCATATCCAGTGTGCAATACCAGAGTGGCTCTTACAAACAATCCACACATGAAAGGGAAAAAACTCATGCTCTTGTGCGCATAGATGAAGTTGGTTCAATTATTCCCCACCACCAAAATGAAAAGCAAAGATTTAAATCCCTAGGGCAAAGGATAAAGCTTTGCTTTTCATTTCGAACACCTCAAATCCAATAATGGCCCCTGCCCAAGGGCTTTAACATGCATAGGCTTTTTAGGTTTTAAAATTTTCTTTCCAAGTGGATTTCTCATTTATTCTTACTTTTATTGTTATTAGGGTTTCTCATTTTGTTCTTGCTTTTTAAAAAATTAATTTAGGATTTCTTAAGAGCTTCTTTTAGGGTTTGTTTTAGAGTTTTTTTAAAGTTGTCATTTTGAAAAAATTTGAGGTTTTTTGGGTGGTTCTTTTAGGGTTTAAAAAACAATTAAGGCTTGCTTTAGGGTCTTTGCAAGGTTTCTTTTTGAGATTTTTAAAGGGCTTTTTCTTTAGATTTATCTAGAATCTATGGCTTCAAGCCATGTATATTTGTGTGCCCTAATTTTTTTAGATACAAAAGGACACATCTTTGATTGTTAACTATGAAAAGACAAATTGTTTGATTTTTATCCTCAAAATGTCTTTAGCTATTGCACATTCTGTCTTCCCTATTTTTGGGCTTTGTGCATTTTATCTTCCTTGCATTGGTGAATAGGAAATGAAATCAAGACTTAAGCTTTTATGGATTTTGATTTAGATACTCCTATTGTGATTTTGATTGTAGATGAAGTTTGGAAGAAGTGAGAACAAAATGGTGATGGCTACATTATATGTTGCAACGGTGATGTCTATAAACCACATTTATGTATGTATGCATAGACTTATGTTTGTAAAGAAAGAAGGATTTGGTAAGGGTGTGATGCAATGCAATAGTGATAAACAAGAGTGCAAAATTGGATGCATGAAAAATGTTATTTGTGGAATTTGTAAATGTTGTTCTCTCTCTTCATCTGTTGTTCGATTGTTTGCTACTTCTTCTTCCAATCTAAGGTTTTCTTTTAGAGTTTTGGTTCAACATAGTTTACTTGGGAAAGGGGAAGGTCTTCTTCTTCTTCCTTCAAATGGTCCAAAGGACGTCAACATGCTACCAAGTGTATAAACACTTTGATGAAAGCCTTAATTTCTACAAGACTAGTAGAAGGAGGTGGATTAGGAGATGATGAGGATGTTGGAAGTCCTTTGCTGTCTTTAGCTTCAAAGCTTGTTTTCACAATGTAACCACCGACTGTGAAGTCTTAGGATGTCGACATTGACATTCCCCTGTTGAAACGTGCTCCTAAACTTGTCTTGAACCTTCATCTAAAGGGTTCTCCTTCTTCTTCTTCTTCTATGCAACAATAACAAGAAACAATAGCTACCACGGGTAGTGCAAATGGATCATGCAATGAAGTTCCAACCAATTCTGAATTGAAACTTGACAATAATATTCTTCTTCCTCTTCCCAAAGTTGCTTTGGGAAAAAGTAATGTTGTTGATGTTGTAGCAAATTACAATGCCATAGATTCATTAAGGTAAACTTTGTAGAAAGTTGAAAAGCTTGGAACATGGAATAGAATTGAAGAAAACCATAGTAGTAAAGAAGTGGGGAATGGTGTAGAGAGACCTGGGCCACGAGCAACACAACTAGGTGCATGGAGAGTTAGAGATAAGTTAAAAAGCAAAGTTGAGTGAACAAACATTGTTGGCAGAAGAAAAAAACTTGTGTGTTAAAGAAAAATCAAGTAGAAGCAAACACTTCTTCTTATTCCATAGGTGTTAATGGAACACCTACTACCAACCAACCAATGCCTTTACAACCCCTCCTTCCCTGACAATTCAAGCAAAACTTATTTTGAAGCCATGAATGCCTAGTGTTGAAGTTGTTACGGTATCAGACCAAAAATTTCACCTGCAAATGGCAATGAAATAATGAGTATAGGGACCTGTGTTGAGAGATGTTGGAACGGGGCCAAGGATTTCATCATCGGCTTGAACAAATGTAAATCATGCCACATTAATTGTAATTCCCATGGTTGTGCCTACCAAAGCTTTTACAAAAGCTCCCCCATTTAAGGTTGGTGCTTAAAAGCTTTTGATGAAAACTATTTGGATTTTCTTCTTCTCCATGGTAATGATTTTGAAATGTTTTTCCCTTGGTCTCTATTTTAAAAGGGTAAAAAATATTGGCACAACAAGGCCAACAATCCCTCTAACAGTGTGAAAAGAAAAATGATTGCCTGTAACAAAAAATTTCTAGATGTTGTCTTTGTAGATTTGAACATTGACATTCCAATAACACCATTAGTTCACAAGGGTGGCAAGACGATGAATAAGGCTAGTTGTAGAGCCGTGTGTGCAAAATCAGCTAAAACAACAACACCCATATGTGTTTACATACTTGAATTGGCAAGGACAAACTTTCATGCCAAGAGTTGGCTCAAAAGTTCGCTATCAATGACAATGAAATTATCAAGATTTTTTTCAAGAAAGGGGTTGCCACCATAGTGAACCAGACATTGGATTAAGAAACTTTCAAATTTAGTTGCCAAGAGTTTGAAAAGTTGTGGAGGCCGGTAGTCTCAAGGTTGAAAATATGACTGAGAAGACAATGGAATTTCTTGATGATGAGGGCTAGATCATCTCATTGCTTGCCCACTAGTTGTCATTATCCTGGGCCATGCTAACCACGGCAAGGTGAAATTTGTTGCAAATTGGAGAGACTTGGTATTGTGATGTAGTGTTTGCAATATGTGGTTCATTTGGCTTTGTAATTTTTCCATATGTGAGCTTGCAATTGAGTTGAACACTTCTTAACAATGTGCAACTGACATAAGTTTTTAATCAAACAAACTATGTGTTTCCTTGTGTTGTGGCATGTTATTTTGGGTCACCAAGATAGTAGGAGAGAAATAAGGGAGTGTTTTGCTCCAGGCAAATGCTTGACATTACCAAAATGATGTTATATCTTTTATTGTTTCATCTTATTCTTGAAAGAAAAAGGGGCACTCATTTGTGTTGGTAAGGCATGGATTTTTCATGTTTTTCCATTAATTAACATGTTGCTTGATTAGAGTATTTTTTTTATAAAAACTTATGTATTGTCTATGCAAGCAAACATAAAGTACAAAATGTTCTTAAATTTTTTTGCATGTAGTCACAATTGAACCATTTATAGGTTGGTAATGTTGCTTCTTTTAGATCTTCAATTCCTTCAAGCCTATAGTAGACATTATTGTCCTTTTCTTTTCCCTGACTATATTAATATTGACCCTATTGCATCTTTCCAATCTTAGTCTTTTTTTGCATTGATCTATTTGTTTTAGAATTTGTGTTCCATGGATGTAACAATACTATGTGTATTTCCATGCAATGCATGTGAGGTAGTTTTGGGGTTGCCATTATTGGACCCGGTAGCAATTCTGATCATATCAAGCATGATCATCAAAGCAAGTCTTGAAAGTGGCTACCATAGGTATTTTCCCTCCTTTCATTTGACCATCATAAGATTGTTGAAAAAATCCCTATTTGATGTAGCACCTTGGTAATTTGTAGTTCAATTTATATAAAAAAAATTTATAACATTTTTTCCATAAGCTTCACTCCTGAGATCTTTCTTCATTGCAAGTTTTTTATATTTCTCATGAACAAAAGGTCTTGGTTTGTCTAGCTTGCAAGAATTCATGGACAAAAGTTTACTATAGTCAGTGCTTGGACTTGTTCATCAGAGTGTGTTGTAGGTGCAAGGTGTGGAGGTATACAACCAAATCCTGCACTAGTTGCTCAACTGACATGTTGAATGCATGGCACATTGATAGTGTTCAATATACATAATTGTTACACAAAGTAGGATTTGCCTTGAAGCCATTAACCACATGTGTTTTCAAGGGTTTGGATTAATTGGTGTGTTATGTCATTAATACATGAAGTCAATGTGTAGGAGTTCATGAATTGAAGGGTCACATGATGGGGTCTACTATTCACTTTAATGTGCACATTGATGCACTAGTAGAAAAATAGGGTTTTTCTAGTGATGTGTTCTTTATGAGTTATGGTGTGGACAAATTTGAATTATAATATTGTTATGGATGTATTTAAATAGAAATGGTAATGGTAGTTGAATCCATAATCTATCTGGCAACTCCACCCCAAGGCATGAGTATTTGCAATATGTTTATTTGACTTAGTTCCTTTAGTGTTGCTTTTAATCCAAAAGGATCTATGGATGCAAACCCTATCATTATGTAGAATTAAAAATTATTGTTGTGTTTTCAATTCATTGGTGGTGCATGGTTAACAAGTGGAGATCCTAATATTTGCATGCATGTGGATCTAGGGCTTAGTGCATGAGTGTAACCCATAATATTGGAAATGTAATGCATTAACAAGTGCACAAGTAACATCCAAATGTGATTGAAATTTTTATCCACATTGGTAGTTATTCAACTCCTTGCTTCATCAATTCCCTATCCTTCCCATTTTGGATTCAAGTTGAATACTTTTGTTGAAAGAAAGGAATGTGTCAATGTACCACCCAAGGATACTTTCACCCCCTTTGATTAATCCAAAGTTTTTTTCCCCAATCATGGGGTTCTATTTTAAGGTTTTTTTTTGTGCTTCGTGAATTTTTCTGGGTAGTGATGCCTTTTCTAACATGGGTGATTTCAACAACTCTTCATAAAATAATGATGAAGAAATGTTTTAAAAGATTCACATGCATCATCAAATTGTGTTTGTGTTTATAATTGCGAATGTTAACATATTGGAATTGTTTAATCCAAATGAAATGGAATCAAATGTTGGATAATTAGTTGATTGAAATGTGAATGTTTGGGACATGTTTGTCAAAATGTGAGCAATTACAAGTTTTTTCAAAATTTTAACAATTTTAATTTGTTAAACTTTGATGAATTAACAACACTAGTGGTACTCAGCATTCAAGCCCATGCAAGATCCACTATTGAGGCTTGCATTGTGACAAGGTGATTAACTAGTTGAACCTAAAGTAGCAAATGTTACAATTCATCTTGAACATGAAACATGACAACGTAGTCATGTATGACACATTCTCGTGGGATTGGAACAAGATTGCAATATGTGATGATGCAATTTTCATTATATTATGCAATGATGAGACCATAGGTGATGAGATTTGATGGCCTCTTATTAAGGAACAAGCAACCCTTGGTATGCACATCCCCAAATTCTAAAGTTATATCAAATTTATCAATGGGACTATCATTGATATCCACAAACCTTATAACAATGCCGCCCATAGGTTATGGTTCAACGAGTAGAAGAAAATGCATTTTACGAATAACACGGTGGTCTTGGACCATTGCGGATTGTTCATTTACTTGGATAATGGATATTTTGGCTCCTTTCATGATGTAAGCATCTTGTTCAAATCAAACATGTACAAAAACTCGCATTAATTTTTTGTACATATTTATGAGTATTTTGAATTTTTATTGGGGGACCCAAGCTATACGGGTGAAAAGATGTTTGTTATGTGATAGCTTGGGAAGCATGAACTTGCCCCTGAGCATGACCTAGGTGTAGTGCAAACATACAACAATATGTATGTAGGGTGTAAAGTGAAGGTGGATGAGGAATTGGCGGGTTGAAATGAAAATGGAAAAAATGAATGGAATGTTTTGATTCCATAAGCAAAAATATATTCATTTGTTTTAAGTTGTAATTATTCTTACTAATTTCTTGCATAGAAATCACCTAGAATTCACATATGAAGTCATTGGTGACCAAATTGAAGATCAAATTGACTATGATTGGGATGGGGACTTCAAGTTACAAGTTTAACACTTTAATAATCTTTGTTTAAATTTTTGCATATGTTAAAACTCCTCAAATTCTAAATATTTTGAATTTATTAAACTTAACATGTTTGTTCTTTTTTATGCTAACTTCCATCTTTGCTTTGATTAGAACTCTTTGATCTTTATTGTTGACAACTATCTTGTGTGCCATGGGGCAAAGCTAGTGGACTATGACTATAATACTTCCACCTTCATCTTTGCCTTGCCACTTGATGTAAATGTAAAATTAGGGCTTAAGTTAGATGATGATGGTGGAGTAGATGATGACTCATGTAACAAGGCATATAATGTAAGAAGAATAAATAGCCTCAATACTTTGGGTGGGGTATAAGTACTATCAATGTCATTCTATTGCCTTTTGAGAACATTATGGTTGGCACGTTCATCTATTGTTTTTAATTATGCCAAGTTTTTGGGGAAAGAATGAAAAGATTATAACATAAACTAGAACAATTTTGACATATGAATATTTTCCATCAAATTTTCCAATTTCTATTGTTTTTGTTCCAATGTATTCATAAGAGCACATAGGAAACCACAAGAAAGAAATCCTTGGGAAAAAATTGAAAATTTTCCAATTGTTACTATTTTTGTTTCAACATATGCATAAGAGCACATAGGAAGCCCTAATCTTTGGAAGAAAAAAAAATCTCCAATTGCTAATTTTTTTGCTCCAACATATTCATAAGAGCACATAGGAAGCAACATGAGAGCAATCCTTGGAAAAAAATGAACACATTCCAATTACTACTATTTTGTTCCAACATAGTCATAAAAACACATAGGAAGCCACAAGAGAGCAATCTTTGGAAGATTTTTTTTCCCCAATTGCTATTGTTTTTGTTCCAACATAGTCATAAGAGAACAAAGGAACCCATAAGACACCAATCTTTGGAAAAAATGAAAAAAATCCAATGTAAGGGTTTGTTTCACCATAATTTACTAAAAGACCATCATGACTAGCTCCTAATTGATAATCAACACTAAAATCATCATGATGACCATTTGCAATGCCCCAATGCAAGGGTATATTTCACCAAAATTCACCAAACGACCACCATGACCAATTCTTAATCCATAATCACAACAAGATGACCAAGAAAACCACTTGCACAACCTATGTAGGGGACTATTTCACTAGAGTTCATATGAAGACCACAACGACCAACTCCCAAGTGATAATCATAACCAAAATGACCAAAAGGACCACTTATAGTGCCAATTTAGGGGATTATTTCATTAGAATTCACATGAAGACCACCATGACCATACCCTAATAAATAATCACAAGCAATATCACATGAGGACCATTTGTTAATGCCTTGTGATGGGTCTATTTCATCAAAACTCAAATGAACACCACCAAGGTCAAACCCAAATAAATTGTAGGAAAGGCCAAAATGCATATGAACTTCCAAAATCAATTGCAAGAAGGTTCAAATGTAATGCAAGAAGGATTGTCCATATAAGTAAATCCTAATTAAAAGGTATGTAGTACCACATGTTTACACAATTATCCAAACAATTGAACACAAAAATGAAATTCCCTTTATGTACATTACATTGCAAGGTATCATATGTTGTTCTAGTCACATTTATGTAGGGAATTCCAACCCTAGCAAGAGGTAGAATATGATTATGTGTCCAAATCACATTCATTTAACAAGGTATCATTTGCATTCAAGCATTCCATTGAACATTTAAGTTCAATTTCCAAATTCTTTTGAAGAGATTGCATAGGAAAGTCTTTTTTTTTGGTGATGGTTTGAAGGTAGAAATCATGATTAATTTAGACAATTTAAAATGCATTCCACACCATCCTTTGGCCTACAACCCTTTACCATGTTTTGTTCACTCTATGGAAACATTGAAAAATAAAGGGGTTCAAAGGTAGGGGTGGAAAGATATGGTTTATAACTATGGCATCCATGAGACTAGACACCAAATTGCCAATGGCCATGAATTGTATGTGCAGAATTTTGGCAAGGTACCAATTCTAGTAGTTGGCTACGGGTTTTGTTAGAAATTGATGGATTGAGGGAGTGTGCTAACAAGGTGGAAACTCACATGGTGTCTGTAGGAAACCAAAGTTAGACCACACAACCAAGAAGAAATGCCCCCAAAGGTTGAATTGTCTATCATAACAATCATAGAAGATTTCATAGCTTTTTGCATAAGTTTTTACTAACACCATAATGTTGGAGCTAAGAGGCTAACCCTAAACCCTCACCGCCAAGAAAGCCTTACATTCTTTAGTGTAGCTCCACCTCTCCACTTGTAATGACTTTGGTGAAGCTACACAACCTTTCCCTCATTGCACTTTTTGAAGCTCCATAACCAAACCTTCATAGTTGTAACCTGATTGCAATCACAACCTGTTGCTCAAAACTTTTTGGTCTATCACACTTCAAAGTTGTCTTTACACACACAAATCGACACACAAATTCTCATGTTTTCTCACACTCTAGGGGAAAAAAATTCACTGGCTGTTTCACACGTGTGCATTAGCTACCTCTTGCAAACATCAAACACATAACCAAACTAGTTTTACCACCAATTTTGGTGGAAAACTAGTTTGGGTCCCAGTTATTTTTCTTTGTAAAATTGTTGGCTTCACTTACACATTTGATCCCCTATTATCATTAAGTAAGCTGATCTTGCCCCCCCCAACAACTTTATTGCATAATTAATAATCCACACGAGATGTCTAAATCTACACAATTACAAAAAAAATCAATTGAACATATTATTATTTTTAAACATGGTAATATATTAAATTTATAACAGAATAAGGAAGAAAAGAATGGGTTAGTAATTGTAAGAGTAGGTCCTACTAAATGGTAGAAAAATCATGTTATAAAACCATAGAAAGAAGAATGGGTAGGAGATTGTTGTCTTTGCAATTCACGCCTCAAATTTAACCTTTTGAGGTGAAATTTGAGTTCCTTGGCTAAAAATCTGGTTGTGGACTCGTCCGATGTTTGACCCTCGTATGTTCTATAACTTTCTCAGCTTCTTCTTCTTGTAGGCTCGTGTTGGTCGGTGAACCTAGAACGACTTGCAAAATGAGTTCCTGTTACATACTTATTTTGACCACAAACCTACCTTCCCCATACAGAACTGCTTTTCCATGCTATTTTCCCATTAGGCTCCTCACCCAGGCTTACACTGCATAATGGCCACTTGTTTGCCCTTGAAAAAAAAAATCCCTAATTTTCCCTCTTGTTTTCAAGTACACCTCCCCAAGCAAAAGGAAAATCCATGGGCCCTGCTGGGGGTGCACATTGAGCCACCTCATTGGTGGATGGCCTGAAAATTCTATCCTGAAACTGTTTGTCACCATTTTTGGCCTAAGCTAATACACCGTCCTAAGAGCCTGGGGTACCTAAAATATTCAACTGCCTTTTTAGGTCTGTATTCTGTTCCTGGGTGGGACAAGTGGTCACTTGCTGGTTCCACTTGCGATGTAAATGAGGCATCACAAACATGCTGGCCCTGCCAATAGTTTAAGATGTTGTACATCTACCTACTGTGTCCACACTCTTAACACCAAAAAAAATCGGTTCCAATCTAAACAGTCTAAACACTTTCACCGAAAAAACCAGTTCACCTAATGTGAAATCAGTTCTAATAAAATAAAAATCGAATGCGATAGTCCAACAAAGTAAATTCTGAATAGGGTAAGGACCCCTGCTATCAGGGAATTACTGTGTGAGCATCAAGGGTGGAGCCTAATAACATCCATGCAGTAAATCCCTGAGAGCAGGGCCTTACCCTGCATAACAACCAAGGTATTCAATGGTTTTTTTTAACAAAAATTCCCTTCCAAAGATCTTATTGGCTTACATCTTGCACCTTAGGATTTACAATCTCACACCCTCTGCCCTAGGGCTTTTTTTGTAATTCTGATTACTAAATGTAGTCTGCCCTATAAATACACTAAGAGGTTGTTATGTTCTGAGGGAACACGTGCTTGTGGTGTGAATCAACGGGGGGAGGGGGGGGGGGGGGGAAACAGCCTACACTTCGGAACAGGCCCTCCAAGACCCCCCAACCCCCCAATGAAAAGGGTCCCTTTGCC
>Ga0116227_10011990_pt1 | contig 14339 bp, 16 predicted proteins | sample S1TSphgellanicum_FD_89693 | JGI IMG/M metagenome (GOLD analysis project Ga0116227, IMG submission 89693) | Host-associated microbial communities from peat moss isolated from Minnesota, USA - S1T2_Fb - Sphagnum magellanicum MG | ecosystem: Host-associated > Plants > Peat moss > Unclassified... | reverse complement strand
GGCGCGATCTGGAACGCGTGATCGTCGGACGCATCGAATCCGGCACGCTCGCCGTGGGCCGGCCGGTCGCAATTTCGCCTTCGCGCCACACCGCCCGCGTCGCCGCGATCGTGTCCTGGCCGGCCCGCCAACGCGTGGAGGCCCACGCCGGCGAATCGGTCGCGCTGACGCTCGACGCGCCGCTCTTCGTCGACCGCGGCGACGTGCTTTCCGACGCCGCGCGTCCGCCCGCGCTCTCAGATACGTTCCGCGCGCGCCTGCTCTGGCTGGGCGCGCGCCCGCTGCGCGCCGGGGACGCGTATCGCATGCGTTTCGGAACGCGAACCGCGCAGGTCGAGGTTGCGCGCGTCGACCGGGTCTTCGACATCGAAACCTTGCACAGCGAAGCCGGCGACGGCGTCCGCTCGAGCGACGTCGCCGAAATCGTGCTCGCGAGTCCCGAACTGCTCCCGCTCGATCGCGCCGTCGAGCACCCCGGCCTCGGCCGGTTCATCTTGCTCGACGGCCTGGACATCGTCGCGGGTGGAACGGTCCTCGAGGTCCTGCCCGCGCGGGCGCATGTGTCGCGCGATCTCGTTCCGGTCGCGCATACGGTCGATGGTGAAGCACGGGCACGCCGCAACGGTCACCGCGGCGCGGTGCTCTGGTTCACGGGGTTGCCGGCCTCGGGCAAGTCGACGATCGCGATGGCCGTCGAACGCCGGCTCTTCGAACGCGGTTTCGCGACCTACGTGCTGGACGGCGACAACGTGCGAGCGGGTCTCTGTCGCGACCTCGGCTTCAGTGCCGCGGACCGGCGCGAGAACATCCGGCGGGTCGGCGAGGTCGCCGCGCTGTTCGCCGATGCCGGCACGATCGTGCTGGCCGCGTTCATCTCGCCGTATCGAGCGGACCGCGCCGAGGCTCGGCGCGCGGCCGGAAGCGCCTTTCACGAGGTCTTCGTGAAGGCGGACGCCGCGTTGTGCGAGCGGCGCGACCCCAAGGGTCACTACAAGAAAGCGCGAGCCGGAGAACTCCCGGACTTCACCGGGGTGACCGGCGAGTATGAGGAGCCCGTGGATCCCGAACTGGTTCTCGACTCGGGGGCGCTGTCGCCCGAAGAAGCGGTCGAGGCCGTACTGGCCTACGTCGACGCGCGCGCGATCGCTTTCGCGCGGAGCGGCGTCTCGTAGGACGAGCCGCGCGCGGGCTTCAATCCCGGCGGCGAGGGACCCGCAGGCGCTCGGGCACGAGCCGCGTCGCGTTCTTCACCGGCCCGACGACCAGCGCGCCGGCGATTCCGGCAAGAATGAGCGCCGCGAGGTTCAACAGATCGGATACGATCGGCATCCGGACCGCTTTCGCGGGCTGCGACGCGGTTCCCGCGAACTCGGGCGCGAAGTCGACCGCGTGAAGCGTCGTCTCGATGACAGTTGGGTAGCGAACGAGCATGCAACAACGCGAATTGGGTCGCAGCGGCCTCAGGGTCTCTGCCCTTGGGCTGGGCTGCATGGGCATGTCCGAATTTTACGGCCAGGCCGACGAGGCCGGATCGATCGCCACGATCCACCGTGCGCTCGACCTCGGCATCACGTTTCTGGACACGGCCGACATGTACGGCGTGGGCGCCAACGAGGAACTCGTCGGGAAGGCGATTGCGGGCCGCCGCGACCAGGTCACCCTCGCGACCAAGTTCGGCAACGTGCGCGGCTCGAAGGGTGAGTTTCTCGGCGTCGACGGTTCACCCGGTTACGTGCGGACGGCCTGTGAGGCCAGCTTGCGGCGCTTGCGCGTCGATGCGATCGATCTCTATTACCAGCACCGGGTCGATCCGAACGTACCGATCGAAGAGACCGTCGGCGCGATGAGCGACCTCGTGACCGCGGGGAAGGTTCGGTTCCTCGGCCTCTCCGAGGCGGCCGCCGGCACCGTTCGGCGCGCGCACGACGTGCATCCGATCGCGGCGCTGCAAACCGAGTACTCGCTCTGGACCCGCGATGTCGAAGCCGAGATCTTGCCCACGGTGCGGGAACTCGGCATCGGTTTCGTGGCGTACAGCCCGCTTGGCCGCGGCTTCTTGACGGGCGCGTTCAAGAGCCGGGCCGACCTTCCGGAAAACGACGCGCGCCGCTCCCATCCGCGCTTCGCCGACGAGAACTTCGCGCAGAACCGAGCGCTGGTCGCGGCGATCGAAGACTTGGCCGGAGCGAAGGGCATCACGGCTTCGCAGGTCGCGCTCGCGTGGCTGCTGGCGCGTGGTCCCGACGTCGTTCCGATCCCCGGAACCAAGACGGTGCGGCTGGTCGAAGAAAACGCGCGGGCGGCCGGCGTGACCCTGGAACCCGCCGAACTGGCGCTGATCGACGCGGCGTTTCCGCCCGGCGTGACGGCCGGCACGCGGTATCCGGCCGCCGCGATGGCGGCGGTCAATCGCTAAGTCCGCGGGCTCGCGCTCGTAACCGGCGCGCATGCGTCTGCGTCACCGGCGGCTCGCCGCGCTTCTCGTCTGGCTTGCGTGCAGCGCGCAATTCGTCCCCTCGGACGTGCGGCTGTCCATCGATTCGCCCCGCCGCATCACCGTCGCCACGGCCGGCTCGGTTATTTCAAGCGTCACGCTCTGTCCCGACTACCAATTCGCGACGCTCGGCGCGGGCGAGCCGACGCTCTCGCCCGATTTGCATTGGATACTCGTCGACGTGAAAGGGCCCTACGAACCCGCGAGCGTGCCGGTCACGCACGCGTTGATTCAGGTTACGACCGGCGCGATCGTCACGTCGCCGGATTTTCCCGCGTACGCCGGTGTGCCGAGCACGCTCGACCCGATCACTTGGGCAAGCGGCCTACGCTCGACGTTGCGTTACAAGAACGAAACGCTTGCGGCCGTCAAAGATCCGCCGCCGCGCCATTTTCCGCCGCTCGCGTGCGCGCGATAACCGGGCGTCAGGCCCGGCAGCAGGCGCACCGCGGGCGATAGGCGCGGCGCGGGCGCACGGCCTCGGCGCGGCGGCACAAGCGCGCGCGGGCGCGGCGCCCGATGAGCCAGCGGCGATCGGTCTGGCGTTTGGACGACGGGGCCTTCCAAGACGTATAGAAGAGCAGCAAAGCACCGCGCCTTTCTTGCAAATTATCCTATGTCAGATTTAAACATTGCGGGGCCCGATACTTACCGGCAAACGGAATCTTTGCACTTCGCGTGGGGCCCGGCGCTCGCAGCCTCGCCCGGCAATTGAAGCGAAAGCGGCGTGCCGGCGCGAAGCGTCGCGGATGCGCATCGGCGTCGACCTCGGCGGGACGAAGATCGAGATCGTCGCCCTGGGAGAGGCGGACGACGAACTCGCGCGGCGGCGCGTGCCGAGTCCGAGCCACGACTACGATGCCATCCTCGAAACGATCGGCTCCTTGGTTGAGACGCTCGAGCGCGAACGCGGGACACGCGGGAGCGTCGGCGTCGGTACGCCCGGCGCGCCCTCACGGCGCACGGGCTTGATGAAGAACGCCAACAGCACCGTGCTGATCGGGCGGCCCTTCGAACGGGACCTCAGCGAGCGCTTGCAGCGCCCCGTTCGCTTGGCCAACGACGCGAACTGTTTCGCCCTCTCCGAAGCAGCGGACGGCGCGGCGCGTGGCGCGGACTGCGTGTTCGGCGTTATCCTGGGCACCGGCGTGGGCGGCGGAATCGTCGTCGGCGGCCGGCCGTTGGCCGGCGCCAACGCGATCGCGGGCGAATGGGGCCACAACCCGCTGCCGTGGCCCCAGCCGGGCGAACTTCCGGGCCCGCCCTGTTATTGCGGAAAGCGCGGCTGCATCGAAGCGTTTCTCTCCGGACCTGCCTTGGCCCGCGACCATCTCGCCTCCGGCGGCGGCGAATCCGGCGGCGCGGCCATCGCGGCCGCGGCCGCGCGCGGCGACGCGCGCGCGCGAGCGACGCTCGAGCGCTATGCGGACCGGCTCGCGCGCTCGCTCGCGACCGTGATCGACATTCTCGATCCCGATGCGATCGTGCTGGGGGGCGGCGTGTCGAACGTCGCTGCCTTGTACGACGAACTACCGGCGCGCTTGCCCGCGTACGTCTTCTCCGACGACGTCGCGACGCGCGTGCTGCCGGCGCGGCACGGCGACGCCAGCGGCGTGCGCGGCGCCGCCAGGCTTTGGGATCCGGCGTCCGCCCGTGCATGGACCGCGACCTGAGGCTGCGAAGCCGACCTCCATGGTCGACGTCGAAGAGTTGTTGCGTCTCCCCTCGCCCGCGCCGCGGCCGCAGGGGCTCGCGTTCGACGGCACGACGCTCTGGATGGGCTCGCTCGAAACGCACGTGATCTACGCGATCGATCCGCGCACGTGGACGGCCCGCGAAGAGGCGACGGCGCCGGGCGTTCCGTACGGCATCACGGTCGTCGGCGACGAATTGCGCGTGCTGTGCGGCGAGGGCGAAGAAGACCATCGCTTCGTGCGGCGCTTGGTTCCGGGCCACGGTTTCAAAGCGAGGGAAACGATTCCGTGTCCCGACGACACGGGCTCGCAACTCGGGTTCGACGGCGATCGCCTCTACGTCAGCCAATGGTATAACCAGCGCATCCTCTCCCTCGACGATGCCGGCGACGTGGGCACGACGATCGAGGTACCGCACGGGATCTGCGGCCAGGTGATCGTCGGCGGCCGCTTCTACCTCGTGACGACCGACGACGAGACCGGCGGCGATTATTGGCTAACGCGCGTCGACGCGCGCGACGGCTCGCCCGACGTCGTCGATCTCGCGCGGATCGGCTTTCCCGCGCGGGCGCTCGCCTTTGACGGCGAACGCTTCTGGACCAACCATCGCGCCGCCGACGAGATCGTGGCGTTCAAAGCCGACTTATAGGTTCGGCCCCGCTCTTGAAGACGCGAAAGAGCAGCGCGAGCGAAGGCACCAGGAGCGCCGAACCGCAGAGCGTCAGCCACAGAAAAGCGTGTAAGGTCGAGACGGGCGAGGCGGCTTGCGCGTAGGTGAGTTCGTGCGGAATCAAGTACGGCGCTTGCGATGCGAACCAGCCCGCGAGCACGGCCGTCGTTTCGAGCGCGACCGCCGCGCGGGCGAGCGCGTAGCGTTTCGCGGCTAAACTGCCGAGCACGACGAAGCCCAGCGTCATCGCGACCGCGACGCCGGGAATCGACTGCGGGCGGACCAGCAGCCCGAACGTCTCGGGCGACGTCCGGTATGCGACTGCCAGGGCGAGCGCGCCGATCGCCGCGAGAAAGAACGTCGCGACGATCGCGCGGATGCGAAAATCCGCGCGCAGCAAACCGCGCGTTTCGTTGCAGAGAAAGACGGCCGCGACTTGCGCGCAGAGGGCGACGGCCAGCAGCCCGACGACGATCGCGAACGGCGACGTCCACGCATATCCGCCCACCGTCAGGCCGCCGACGGCCGTGCCGAAGAAGAAGGGCGCGATCACGCTGGCGATGCCGAAGACGTGGCCCCAGAGCTGCGAGAGCAGCTCCTCGCTATTGGCCGACGAGCGAAACGCGTAGGCGGCGCCGCGTAAGATGATCCCGACGAGGCCGAGCGTCAGCGGCGCGTAGAGACCGGTCGAGAGCGCCGCGAAGGCGGGCGGAAAACACGTGAACAGGAGCACGATGACGAAGATCAGCCAGACGTGATTGGTCTCCCACACCGGACCGATCGCGTGGCCGATTGCATCCCGCGCTTCCGCGCGCCGCGGCCCGGTCGCCAGCACGTCCCAGACGCCGCCTCCGAAATCGGCGCCGCCGAAGACCGCATACAACGCGATCGCGATCAGCGCGACCGACGCGACCAGCGCTTCAGGCGCCATCGGTTTGCGGCCGGGCCGACAGTTGCGGCGGCTCCGCTTTTTCGTCGCTGCGCAGGTGCAGCAGCAGCCAGGCCAGGGTCGTCGCCAAGAACAGATAGAGCGCGCTGAACCCGTAGAACGCGAGATCGAGCGCCGGGGCGGTCGTGACCGCGTCGGCCGTGCGCAGGAAGCCCGTGGCGATCCAGGGTTGGCGGCCCTCTTCGGTCACCATCCAGCCGGCTTCCATGGCGACGAAAGCTAAGAAGCCCGACGCGATCAGCGCGGGCCGCACGCCGCGCGGCAGCGGTCGCGTGCCCAGACGAGTTCCGACGGCCCACCAGCCTGCGATCAGCAGCAGCAGCGATCCGCAGCCGACCATCGCGTCGAAGCACAGATGCACGGGCCAGACCACCGGCTCGTCGCGCGCGGGAAACGCATCGAGTCCGCGGACCTCCGCCTGCGGATTCTCGAAGGCTAGGATGCTGAGCAGATACGGGATGCGGAGCGCGTAGCGCGTTTCGCGGGCGCTCGCGTCGGGCAAGCCGCCGATTTGCAGTGCCGCGCCGCGCTCGGTGTGAAACTGGCCTTCCATCGCGGCCAGCTTGATGGGTTCGACGTGGGCGTCGAAGCGGGCCGAGACGTCCCCGACGACCAGTTGCAGCGGAATCGCAACCGCGCCCAGCAGCATCGCGACGCGCAGCCCCGCCGCGAAGTAGCGGTTCGCGGGCTCGCGCCGCAGCGCCAGCGCGTAGACCGACGCCGTCGCGAAGCCCGCGAAAACGTAGGCCGAGAGGGTCGTGTGAATCACCTCGGTCGGCGTCGCCGGGTTGAAGATCGCGGCCCATGGATCGACCGATACGACCGCGCCGTTGCGCACCGTGAAGCCGGCGGGCGTATTCATCCAAGCGTTGACGGCGGTAACGAAGGCGGCCGACAGCGCTCCCGAAATTGCGACCGGCAGCGAGCAGAGCCAGTGCGCGCGCGGTGAGAGGCGGTCCCAGCCGTAGAGGTAGATGCCGACGAAGATCGCTTCGATGAAGAAGGCGAAACCTTCGGCCGAGAACGGCACGCCGACGATCGAACCCGCCCGTCGCATGAACTCGGGCCAGAGCAACCCCAGTTCGAACGACAGGGTCGTGCCCGAGACGGCGCCGATCGCGAAGAGCAGGAGCAGGGCGCGCGACCACAGGCGCGCGAGCCGGTAGTAATTGGGATCCTTGGTGCGCAGCCACAGGCCTTCGACGATGACCAGCAAGGCGGGCAGCCCGACGCCCAGGGCCGCGAAAATGTAGTGAAAGGCGAGCGACGTCCCCATTTGGGCGCGCGCGGCCGAAAGATGGTCCACGCCCCTTAGACTATCCGGCGCGCCGGCATCGCAGAAGCCGGACGGTTCGGCTTACGCCGCGCGCAGCAGGGCACGCCGCGCGGTCAAAGCATGTTCGAATGCCGCGAGCTGGGCCGTGATCGGCTCGAGCACCGCGAGGTCGTCTTGGTTCGGATCCAGTGCGAGGACCGCGTCGCGCAACCGCTCCGCGCCGGTGGCGAGTTCGACGTCCGCGGCCACCAGCCGCAGCAGCAAGGTGCGCTCGTCGCGGAAGCGCCGCCAGATCGCGTCGTTGCCGGGCGTCTCGGCCGAAGCCAGGGCCGAGATGCCCGCTTCCAGCCGCTTGCGCAAAGCGTCGAGCGCGCGCAACCGGCGCATGACGTCCTCTGAGGGGAAGGGCGATTCGCGCGTGGCGGCCGGCAGGATGCGTTCGCGGTAAGCTCGCTCGAAGCCGGTCAGCGCGGACGCCGCTTCGCCCAAGAGCCCGCCGGCGCGCTCGCGCACCAGGGCGTCGTTGGAACGCGCGACGTTGCGCGCGTCGTAGAAGTTGTAGCCGAAGCCGCTCATCGCTACCTGGATCGTCTTGGTCACGAGGTCGGTCGCGGGCGCGCGCGGGTCCAGCAGCGCGGCGACGATATCCTCGAGCATGAGCGGCTCGGGCTGCGGCTGCATCATGGCGAACCGTTGAGGCCTTTCGCCACGCCCTCGGCGGCCAGGGTCGGGACGACGCCGCCGATGTTGAACTCTTTCCCGATCGCCATGTTGGGCGCGCTTACGACGCCTCGCTCGGCCATGAGGATCGCCGTATAGTAGCGGACCGAATCGAGTTCGCTCAGGCCGAACGCCTTGAGCGCGATCAGCGCGCGCATGCGTTCGTCGCGCGGCCGCACGAGGACCTTGACCGTGTCGAGCGTGATGCCGTACCCGTCGAGGAAATCGCTGAGATGAGAGCGCACGAGTTCGCCCAACTCGTGGATCTTCTCGTTGACCTTTTCCAGAGGCGTCACTTGGATCAACTGGTTGATCGCCTGTTCGACGACGGGGCCCGCGTATTCGTTGACGGCCGCCGTCGTCAGCACGTGGCCCGCGTACGGCATGTGCTGAACGAGTTTGAGCGCGCCGTCTTTGGTCGGTACGTGAATGTAATAATCGACGTCGTACGTCATTTCGGCCATCTCGGCCGAGAGCGCGACGCCCGAGGCCTTGACCACGAGCTTCGCGCGATTGATGTAGAGCGCCTCGTATTGCCACGGACTCTGACCGCCGAAAAACCCCTGGACGAACGAACCGACGAGCGGTTTGTCGCCGGTCGTTATCGGATATTGGCCGGTCTCGTAGACGTTGAGGATCGCACCCCGCGACTTCAGGACGCAGAAGTGGTTGGACTCAACCGTCAGCAGCGATCCGCTTACGATGTTCGCCGAGGGATAATGGTAGATGATCGTCTCGGGGCCCATCATCTCCAAGCCCTGGTCGGACAGGGTCGAGATCACGGTTAACAGCGCCATCGGTTCAGGGACTCCTTACCGCTCGCGGCGCGAGCGGAGCGTGGGGTTCTAAGGGTGCGAGGGCCGCGAGGGCCGCGAGGGCCGGCCGCCGCCGCGCGCGGGGTAGAACGTCGAGCGGGCCGAGTGGCTGCAGCGCCCCGAGCGAGGAGGGCTGCGGTGAGGTCGACCGAGGCGACCGCTTTTGGACCGGCGCCTTGGCGGGCTGCTTCGGCTTCGGAGGTCGAGCGGGCTGCGCCGCAGGCGCGGCCGATCCGGCCGGCGGCGGCCGCTGGATCCCCGCTCGGCCGGCGCTGGAATGCGCCGCCACGGGAAGTTCGAGTCGCGTGCCGGTTTCGCGTTCCACGAGGGCCTGAAATTCGGCCAAGTCTGCCGCGGCGCGCGTCCGTGCCCGCTCACGAGGCCGCGCCTGCACCGGGTCGCGCTTGGCCCGCGAACGGGCGAACGAGTACGCGAAGAACGCAACGCCCGCGAAGACGATCAGGAAAACGATACCCGCCACGCGATCGACTACGCGGCGTCGTCGCTAATCGCGATAACTGGGATCGATGCGGTCGAGACGTCGCAGCATCGGCGGCCACATCAGGCCCTCGAGCATCTCGCCACCGTATTTCACCTGCTGGGCGACGAGCGCTTTGACCGCGTCCGTCGGCTGATAGATCTCCGGATTGCCGGCTAAGGTCAAGACCTGAATCGCGCACGCGCGCTCGAGGAAGTACATGTTCAGAAACGCGCTCTGCACCGACGTGCCGACGGTCAAGGTCCCGTGGTTGCGCAGCAGCATCGCGTTCTTCGTGCCGAGGTCGGCAACGAGGCGCGGACGCTCGTCGAGGTTCAGTGCGATGCCTTCGTAATCATGGTAGGCGAGGTTGCTGGTTACCGTCATCGCGATCTGATTGATCGGCAGCAGGCCATGCGCTTGCGCGGAGACCGCGACGCCCGCGTTCGTGTGCAGGTGCAACACGCACAGCGCGTCCTCGCGCGCCGCATGGATGGCGCTGTGGATCGTGAAGCCGGCCGGATTGATGAAGTACGGCGTCGGCTCCATGATGTTGCCGTCGAGATCGACCTTGACCAAGCTCGAGGCGGTCATCTCATCGAAGGTCATGCCGTACGGGTTGATCAGGAAGTGGTGTTCCGGGCCGGGCACGCGAGCCGAGATATGGGTGAAGATCAGGTCGTCCCAGCCGAAGTACGCGACCAAGCGGTAAGCGGCCGCGAGGTCGACGCGCGTCTTCCACTCTTCGGGCGAACAGCGCTCGCGGATCGGCGAGGCGGTCGCGGGTTCGGCGATGGCGCTCATATAAAATCCTCCGAAAGTCACGTTCGCAGCGCAGGCTCAGTCGCCTGTACGCCGCGCCCCCTTTCGCCCTTCGACAGGCTCAGGGTGACGATCGTGACCCGCCGCCGTCACCCTGAGCTTGTCGAAGGGTGAGCTTGTCGAAGGTTAGCCGGGCCAGCCTTGGGCCCGGGCGTGCGCGATCATCTCGCGCATGCGGGGATGGTCGCCGGGGATCGTCGTTTCCCAGTCCTCGAAGCGCGGCACGGGCTCGCCCGTGCGAAAGAGAAAGTAATAAACCGATAGCTCGCCGAGGAAGCGGAAGCGGGCGCGAAGATCGGCGGCCAGTTCCGCGTAGCCGCCGAAACTCCGCAAATAGTTCCGGAAGCCCGCGTGCTCGCGGTCGAGTGCCAGCAGCGTGCGGGCGTTCTCGACGGTCGCGACGATCTTCTTGTGCGTGCGCATCACGCCGCCGTCGGTCATGATCCGGTCGACGTCGGCTTCGCCGAACGCCGCGACCACGACCGGATCGAAGCCCTCGAAGAGGCGCAGATACGCGTCCCACTTCGATTCGATCAGCTTCCACGAGACACCGGCTTGAAAGATCGCGCGCGACATGACCGCCAGATAGTCGGCCAGATCCGGCGACTCGATGCGTTCGGGAATGGCCATTCCTTAGGCCGAGAGCTCCCGCACCCGGGCGGCCAGTTCCTGGAGCAGCGCCTGCCGTGACGGCGCCTGCGCCAAGAACATCGGGTCGCCCAAGCGCATGGCCACGTCCCAGCGTCCGTTCTCGCCGCGCACGTAGTGCAAGCCGACGGGCAGGATGGGGACGGGGGCCGCGCCGGCGCGCTCCGCGGCGGCCACGATCGCGAGCAGGCCGGGCCGGAACGGCAGGAAAGCCGTCTCGTCGCCTTTGCGCGACCCCGCGGGATCGATCGTCGGATACGCTTCCGGGAAGACGGCCAGCACCTTTCCTTGGCGCAACAGCTTTACCGCCGATGCGATCGAGCGGCGCACGTAGTGCAGCGTTTCGCGCGGCGCGAAGGCGCTCGGGCCCGTGACGTTTTCCGAACGCAGCGAGACCGGCCACTCCGCCAGCTTGCAGAGGGTCTCCATCGCGAATCGTTGCCACGGCGTGCGCGCCCAGTCCAGCGCCACGAAAATGCGGGGGAGACGGGGCAAGCCGCGCACGAGCGCGACGCCGTCGTAGAGGTGGTGGTAGTGGCGGACGGCCAGCACCGCGGCCCCGCGCGAGGGCAGCGATTCGATGCCGTCGACGCGCAACTCCAGGTCGCGTGTCGCATAGTACGCCGCGATCGCGCGCAACGCGATCGCCGCGCTCACGCGGCGAGCGGCTCGGGCCGGCGCTCCGCTCGCAGCGCGAGTGCCGCGGGCAGCAGGCTGAGCCCGATCGCGGCCAGGGCCGTCGGCCACAGACCGACCGAGAGGCTCAAGGCCATGGCCCAGCCCACGTTGACGGCGTAGACGGCGAAGGGCAGCCACGCGCTGAGGCCGGCGGCGTCGAAGCGTCCGCGCCAGAGCGCACGCCCGACGGCGATGAAGGTCAAGCCCGTCCCGAGCCAGCCCGCCAAGTTCCGCAGCGGCATGCCGAAGTACGCGCCGTGTTCCTTCCAGACCCAGAAGTGCATGACGGTCATCTTGTCGCTGGCCATGGCCGGATCGAGCACGAGGTCCCAGGCGGTCAAGAGCCAGGCGCCCAGGACGATCGACCAGAGCGTCGTGTTGCGCGGATTGCCCCGTTGCACGATCTTGGAGGCCAGCAGAAACGACGCGAAACCCATGTAAAACCAGGAGAGCGGCACCGTGTACGGGACGCGGCCGAGGAGCCGGAGCCCGAGGAAGCCCGTGTACTCGTAGCCGCCGAACGGCCAACCGGTCGCGGTTCCGGTCAATTCAGCGGCCGCCGAGATCGTGGTCGCGGCCAGGAAGAAGAGCGCCGTTCTCCGCACGCCGATGCTCGCGACGCCGAAGGCGAGCATCGCGAGGGTGCCGGTCCAGATGTCGACCGTGCCCGTGTTCTGGATCGCCCAATCGTAGAACGCCATCGCGTACGGATTCCCGGCGAACTGCCCCGGATCGGGCACCGCGGAGAGCAAGCCGAAGATGCCCAGGGCCAACGCCAGCGCGTGGAGCCCGAGGAAAATGCTCGCGGTGCGCATCGGAACGCTCACGATTCGGCCACCAGGGCGCGTCCGCGCCAGCGCGGCGCGCGGCTCACCGCCGAACCGGCGAGGCGGAGCGCGACCGCCAGGTCGGCAAGCGGCGACAACCAGTAGGCGAGCCCGGTTCCGGCGTAGGCGCGGCGCGTGCCGGCGAGCACGCCGAGCCGCGCGAGCGCCAGCGCGGCGTTGACGCGAAAGAAGAGCGATGTGGTATCGCCGCCGCGCGCCAGGATCATCAGCGTCGCCGCGAGCGGCAAGGCTTGCACCAGCGCGATTTCCGCTAAGCCGAGCCAGAGCTGCGCCCGGGGCGTCGAGGCGTCGCGCAGCGGCAGCGAGCGCGGCCAATTCGCCCAGCATTCGGCGGCGCTGCCGTACATGCGCACCGACGCCAGGGCGCCGCCTTCAAAGAAGCCCACGCCGAACCCGGCGGCGGCCAGGTGACGGGCGATGGTCACGTCGTCGCAACGCGAGGTGCGTGCGGCGGCGAAGGCGCCCGTGCGCACGAGCACCTCGCGCTTGGCGAGAAAGCACTGGCCGTTCGCCTGCACTTCCGCCGGCGTCCGGGCTACGTTGCCGGGCAAACCGAACCGGTAGACCAGGGTCGCCAGCATCGCGGGATGCAGCGCTTCTTCGAGCGGTCCCGAGAGCTCGAGGCGCGGGGCGGCGCTAAAGGCATCGAGGTAGGCGCCGGCGGCGTGGGCCAACAACGACGTGATCAGCTGCGGTCCGGGCCGCACGTCCGCGTCGACCGTGAGGATCCAGGTCGCGCGCGGGTCCGAGGCGGCCAGTCCGCTCGCGAGATTCCAGACCTTGCCGTTCCAGTTGGCCGGCACGGGGCTCGCGTCGATCAGGCGGACGCGCGCGTCGCGCGCCGCGAAGCCGCGCACCAACTCTTGGGTTCCGTCGCGCGAGCCGCCGTCCACGACCAGGATTTCGCGCAGGGTCGCGGGCTGGGCCAGCAGGCGCTCCAAGCACGGCGTCAGCCGCTCGCGCTCGTCGAGCACCGGGACGATGGCCGAAACGGTCCCCGCCCCCGGCGGCAGCTCGGTTGCGATTTGGACCGGGTCGCCGGCGGCGGTCAAAAGCATGCGCGCGAAAACGCGGGCGCCAAGCAATCCTTGAATCGCGGCGAACGCGTCACGGGTGGATATCACGAGGCCTCCGGGGTTCTCCGAAGCGGGCGACGACGCCCCCCGGTCTCCAGTGTCGCACGATTCGATCCTTCTCTCGCACGGTACGAAGACGCCGCGAGCGTTTCTCTTGCTCCACGGTTTGACGGCGAGTCCGCGACAGTTCGAAGCCTTCGGCCGCATCCTTCACGACCGTGGTTCGAACGTCTACATCCCGCGTCTCCCGCGTCACGGGCTCGCCGACCGTTTGACGACGACCCTGGCGCATTTGACGGCCGATGAATTGCTCGAGTTCGCGTTCGCCGCCGCGGCCGCGACCGCGAACTTGGGCGACGACGTGACCGTCGTCGGATTTTCGGTGGGCGGGCTGCTCAGCGCCGCGATCGGGCAGTACGTGCCGGTCGCCCGGTCGGTCAGCATCGCGCCGTTCTTGGGCATCCGTTGGCTGCCGGCCGGCCTGACGGCACGCGCGGCGCGCGTTGCCTTGCGCGCTCCCAACCAGTTCTGGTGGTGGGATCCGGTGCTGCGCGAACGGCAGCAGCCCGAGCACGGGTATCCCCGCTTCGCGACGCACGCGGTCGCGCAGGCGGCGCGGCTGGCCAATCGGCTCCTGCGCGCGGCCGCGGACGCGCAGCCGGCCGCGGCCGCCGTCCGCATCGTCCTCAATGGAAGCGAAATGACGGTCAGCAACGATGCGGCGCGGCGGCTGGCCCGTCTGTGGGCGGCCCGAACGCCCGAGCGCACGGTCTTGCTGCGCTTGAAGGGACTTCCACCGTCGCACGACATCATCGAACCGATGCGCTCGCCCCAGATCGTCCGCGCGGTCTATCCGCCCCTGATCGAACTTGTCGACGGCTGAGGCCGCCGAGATCCGGCCCGCGCGCGACTTCGCCGAGGCTGCCGCGCGCTTCGACGAACTGGCCGCACTCGACGGGCCGGAGATCGCGGCGACCGGGCGTTCGCGCTTCTTCGCCCACGGACGGCGCACGCCGCTGGCCGTCGTGTTGCTTCATGGCTTTACTAATGCGCCCGAACAGTGGGCCCGGTTCGCCGGCGGCCTGCACGGGCGGGGCCACTCGGTCGTCGTCCCGCGTCTTCCCGGGCACGGTCGGGCGGATCGCGACGCCGCGCCGATCGCCGGCGTCTC